>Ga0079217_10000346_pt1 | contig 11357 bp, 9 predicted proteins | sample NCAS200_FD_76343 | JGI IMG/M metagenome (GOLD analysis project Ga0079217, IMG submission 76343) | Agricultural soil microbial communities from Utah to study Nitrogen management - NC AS200 | ecosystem: Environmental > Terrestrial > Soil > Agricultural land | place: USA: Utah | collected 2014-06-11 | reverse complement strand
AGCAGGGAGAGGGTCCAGCTGTTCCAGAGGGGCAGAATCGACTCCGCCGTCGGGGCTGACGTGGCCACGCTCGTCGCCGGGATCGTATCAGCCGGCTCTGGACGCGTCAACGGATCGTTGTTGGCACTCGCCGATCCGGCTATTTTTCTCGCTGCAGCCCGAGTGGCGAAATGGCATACGCAGCGGACTCAAAATCCGCCGGGGGCAACCCCATGCGAGTTCGAGTCTCGCCTCGGGCATCGTGGTCTCTCGCGCTATTCGCGCCCCATCCGTGATCCCATGCCTTTCGCATCGTTCGGCCTGCATCCCGACCTCGTTCGCGGCCTGCGCGAGCTCGGCTTCACCCGTCCCACCCCGATCCAGCAGGACGCGATCCCCGCCGCGATGGAGGGCCGGGACGTGCTCGCCTGCGCGATGACGGGGAGCGGGAAGACGGCGGCCTTCCTGCTCCCGATCCTGCATCGGCTCCATGGCAAGCGGCGCGGCGTCACGCGTGCGCTGGTCCTCACACCGACCCGGGAGCTTGCCGCGCAGATCGACCAGCACCTCTCGGCGCTGGCCGTGCATACGCCGCTGTCGGGCGCCGCGGTGTTCGGCGGGGTGGCCATGGGACCCCAGGAACACGCGTTCCGGAGTGGGGTGGACGTGATCGTTGCCACCCCCGGCCGGCTGCTCGACCACCTGCGCCAGCCGTATGCCAGGCTCGCCGGGCTCGAGATCCTCGTTCTCGACGAAGCCGACCGCATGCTCGATATGGGGTTCCTGCCTGACATCCGGCGCGTGCTGCGCCAGCTGCCGGCGAAGCGACAGACGCTGTTCTTCTCCGCCACCATGCCTGACCCCATCATCGGGCTCACGCGCGAGCTGCTGCACCGGCCGGTCACCATCAACCTCGCCCGCAAGGCGGCGCCCGCGGTCGGAATCACGCAGGCGGTATATCCGGTTCCCGAGAACCTGAAGGCGGAGCTCCTCCTCGAGCTGATCCGCCGCGGCGTGCTCCACGACGTCATCGTGTTCACGCGCACGAAGCATCGCGCGAATCGCCTTGCCGACTTCCTGGAGCGGCACAAGGTCTCGTGCGCGAAGATTCACGGTAACCGCTCCCAGGCGCAGCGCACTGATGCGCTCGCCGGATTCAAGGCGGGTCGGATCAAGGTGCTCGTGGCGACCGACATCGTCGCCCGCGGCATCGACGTGGAGGAGCTTGGCCACGTGGTCAACTTCGACGTTCCCCTCGCGGCGGAGGATTACATCCACCGGGTCGGCCGGACGGCTCGTGCCGAGGCCACGGGTGATGCGTTCACCTTCGTTGCCCCAGGCGACGAAGCCGAGCTGCGCGCGATCGAGCGCGCCGTCGGGCATGCGCTGCTGCGCGTCACACTTCCGGATTTCGACTACACGCGGCGCCCGGCGGAGCGGCTCGAGGTTCCCATTGCGGAGCGGATCGCGGCGATTCGGGCGCGCAAGAGTGATGAGCGCACTCGCGCCAGGGCGAAGGCCGACCGGCGCGACGAGCGCGGGCGCCGGCCGCGATGATCCGGGTCAACGGCATCCGGGTCTACCCCGTGAAGTCGCTGCGGGGCATTGAGCTCGAGCAGGGCACGCTCGACGACGTCGGACTTCGTCAGGATCGCCGCTGGCTGGTCGTGGACGCGAGCGGCCGGTTTCACACGCAACGGTGGCGGCCCCGGCTCGCGCTGATCGGGACACGCCTCGCCGAACAGGGCGTCGTGCTGTCGGCGCCCCGGATGACCGACATGACGGTTCCCTCCGGGGGCCACGGGTCTCTCGAGATCACCGTATGGAAGGACCGCTGCGTTGCGGAGGGTTGCGGTGCGGACGTCGATGGATGGGTTTCGGCATTTCTGGGTGAGCCGTGCCGTATCGCGTGGATGCCGGCCACGACGGTGCGCATGATCAATCGCCGGCGCGACGAGTCGCTCGGTCGCATCGCCTTCGCCGATGCCTATCCTCTCCTCGCGATTTCGGAAGCGTCGCTGGCCGGCCTCAACGCACGCCTCGAGTCGCCGGTTCCGATGAACAGGTTCCGACCCAACTTCATCATCTCCGGCCTCCCGCCGCACGGCGAAGACGGGTGGGATCGCGTGCGCATCGGGTCGGTTGATTTCGTCGCGACCAAGCTCTGCGAGCGCTGTGTGCTCACGACGATCGACCAGGACACCGCCGTTCCCGGCGGTGAGCCGCTCCGCACCCTGGCCACGTATCGGCGTCGGGGATCGAACGTCGTGTTCGGCGTCTACCTCGCACACCAGGGCACCGGAGTCGTGCGGTGTGGCGATGAGGTCGAACCGGCTTGAGCGGTGCGATCGAGGTGCAGGTCTTCGGAGTTCAGAAAAGCGCCGATACGCGGAAGGCCCTCCGGTTCTTCGCCGAGCGTCGGGTGCGCGTGCACTTTGTTGACCTCCGTGAGCGTGCGGCCTCGCTCGGCGAGCTCCGGCGATTTGCGCAGAAATTCGGCGTGGAGGCGTTGATCGACCGGAGCTCGAAGCGGTTCGGCGACCTCGGGCTCGCGAGCGCCCGCCAGAGCGACGAGCGCTGGCTGCAACGCCTCGCTGATGAGCCGCTCATTCTCCGCGTGCCTCTGGTCCGCCAGCAGCAGCGCCTGTCGATCGGCCTGGCCGAGGACCAGTGGCGCGAGTGGCTGGGCCTGCTGGAGTGACGGTCATCTCGGTATCCGGCGTCGCCGTAGAGTTCGGCGCCGATCTGCTGCTTAGCGACGTCACCTTCACCGTTGCCGCCCGGGACCGCTGGGGTATCGTGGGGCGGAACGGTAGCGGAAAGACCACGCTGTTCCGCCTGGTGACGCGCGACCTGGAGCCGACGCGCGGGAGTGTGGCACGGGCTCCCGGTCTCCGCATCTCGCTGCTGGAGCAGCATCGCGATTTCGGGTCGGCGCACACCGTCTGGGAGGCGGCGGCCGGCACCTTTGCCGAGCTGTTCACGCTCGAGCACTCGCTCGCGGAGCAGGCGGCGGCGCTCGGTGCCGCCGGCGACGCCACCACGCAGGGCATGCTCGACCGGTACGCGGCCGACCTCGAGCGCTTCGAGCGGGAAGGTGGCTACACGCTGGCCCCCCGCATCGATGCAGTGCTTCACGGGCTCGGCTTCGATCCCGATCAGGCACGTGTTCAGCCGGTGGCGACGCTGAGCGGTGGGGAGCGAGGGCGCCTGGGCCTCGTGTGCCAGCTGGTGGCGCCGGCGGACGTCCTGCTGCTGGATGAGCCGACGAATCACCTCGATCTCGAGACGACGGAGTGGCTCGAGGGCTACCTCGCGACTCTTGATGCGACCGTGCTCGTCATCAGTCACGATCGTGACTTTCTCGCGCGGATCGCGGACCACATCCTGCACGTGGAGGCGGGGACCGCGGTGCCGTACGCGGCGGGATACGCGGCGTTCGTCGAGCAACGGAACGAGCGCCGGCTCAGCCAGCAGCGCGCGTACAGTCGGCAGCGCCGGGCGATCGACGCCGAGGAGGACTACATCCGGCGCAACATCGCGGGATCGAACAGTGCACAGGCGAAGGGACGCCGGCGGCGTCTGTCGAGGGTAGCGCGACTCAGCGCGCCGCCCGGGGAAGGCGGAACGATGGCGATTCGCTTCGACGCGGGTGAGCGCGCTGGAGACCAGGTGCTGATCGCCGAGAACCTGCGCGTGGGGGCGGGGGATCGCGTTCTGCTCGACCGCTTCAGTGCGCGGGTGCAGCGCGGCGAGGTGGTCGGACTCATCGGCCCGAACGGCGCAGGCAAGACGACGCTCCTGCGCGCGCTCGTCGGCGAGCAGGCGCCGCGTTCGGGAACCGTGCGCATCCCCGAATCCGTGCGTGTCGCGCACTACCGGCAGGATCTCGCGCAGGTCCCCCAGAACGATTCCCTCTACGACATCATCGCCGACCGGCGCCCGCAATGGGGCAGGGGGCCGGTACAGGGACACCTCGGGCGATTCGGCTTTTCCGGCGACTCGGTGCTTCGGAGCGCCGGGTCGCTCTCCGGAGGAGAGCGCGCGCGCATGGCCCTGGCGCTGATGATGCTGGAGGGGGCGAATCTCCTGGTGTTCGACGAGCCGACCAACCACCTCGACGTCGAGTCGATCGAGGCGCTCGAAGACGCTATCGAAGACTTCGGCGGCACCGTGTTGCTCGTGAGCCACGATCGCGCGCTGCTGCGCGCGCTTGTCACGCAGGTGTGGGTGCTGCACGATCGGCGCATCACCGAGTTTCCCGGAACGTTCGCCGAGTGGGAGGAGGTGAGTGCCGAGCGGCTCCACGCTGCCCGCGTTGCCGCCGCCGAGGAGGAGTCGATCCGCCGCGTCCGGGAGCGGAAGGAAGTGCGCGGAAAGTCGCTGCCCGCGGGCAATGCGGCGCGGGCGGTGCATCGCCGGCTCGAGGAGGCGGAGCGGTCCGTCGCCGACTGCGAGGCACGCGTCTCCGCGATCACGTCGGCCCTGGCCGATCCCGACCTCTATACCCGTCCCGGCGGGGCCGCTGACGCCGCCCGACTCGGCAGCGACCTCGACGCGGCGCGCAGGGACCTCGACGCGGCGTTCGCCGCGTGGGAACGCGCCAGCGCAGAAGCCGAGGCCCATGGCTGACGCGGACCCCCGGCGCTGGCGCATGCTCGCGCTACTTGCCACGGCCGAGCTGCTGGGGATGGCACCGTGGTTCGCGGCGACGGCGGTAGCGCCGGAGTTTCGTGAGCTCTGGACGCTCTCGAGCGGGCAGTCGGCATGGCTCACTTCCATAGTCCAGCTCGGTTTCGTCGTCGGCACGCTCGTCGCGGCCGTCCTGAATCTCGCCGACGTCCTCCCGAGCCGGTGGTATTTCGGAGCCTGCGCGGTGCTGGCCGGTGCGGCGAACGGCGGCCTGCTGATTGCCGATGATTTTGCGACGGGCCTTGCGTTGCGATTCCTGACGGGATTCCTCCTCGCCGGCGTCTATCCGCCGGCGATGAAGATGGCCGCTACCTGGTTCCTCTCCAATCGCGGAGTCGCGATCGGAACGATCGTGGGCGCCCTCACTGTGGGAAAGGCGCTGCCATACCTCGTGGATGCACTCGGGGGAATCCGCATCGGGCCGGTGGTCGGCGCGACGTCGCTGTCAGTGGTGCTCGCGGGCGTGCTCGTGGCGCTTGGCTATCGCGACGGCCCGCATGCATTCGCGCGTCGCCCGTTCTCGTGGCGGCTCGTCGGGGAGGTGGCGCGGAATCGCGAGGTCCGGCTCGTCACCGCCGGATACCTCGGACACATGTGGGAGCTGTATGCCTTCTGGGCGTGGATCGCAGCATTTCTCGCTGCGAGTGTGGCGGCGGGCTCGGGCGCACCGGGGCCGCGGGGCGTAGCGCTCGCGGCGTTCAGCGTGGTCGCCGCGGGTGGCATCGCCTGCGTGATCGGAGGACGTATCGCGGACCGCATTGGCCGGGAGCGGCTCGTGATCGCGGCGCTCGCGGCCAGCGGGTCCGCCGCCTTGTCGGTCGGGCTGGTGTTCGGCCTCTCGTTCTGGATCGTGGTGCCACTGGTCATGTTCTGGGGCATGGCGGTCATCGCCGACAGCGCGCAGTTCAGCGCACTCGTGACCGAGCTCGCTCCCGGCCACGCAGTCGGCACGGCGCTGACCCTGCAAACGTCGCTCGGCTTCCTTCTCACCGCCGTCACCATCCAGCTCGTCCCCATCATGGTGAGTGCGATCGGCTGGCGCTGGGCGTTTGCGATGCTCGCCGCGGGACCGATGTTCGGCATCTTCGCGATCACGCGACTCAGGCGGCTGCGGCGGTTGCAGCCGGTTTCGCCACACGGTTAGCTTCTTCGGCTTCCGCGCGCCACCGACCCTCGTACCAGAGTTCCCATGCCTTTCGAGACCAGCGTCTCATCCGATGTGCCCGCCGCTCATGCCACGCCATTCCTCGCCGTTGCCGTCCCGCAGGGAGGTCTGCCCGGATCGCTGAAGGACCTCGACGTCGCAACTGGAGGGGGCATCGCCCGCGTGTACGCATCCGGCGACTTTAAGGGCAAGCGCGACGAGACGGCGCTGATCTACAGCGGCGGTGCAGCTGCGCGCGTGCTGCTCATCGGCACCGGCATTCGGGACGATGCCAGGCTTTCGGCAGTGCGGCGCGCCGCATCCATCGCCGCCAAGCGGGCGCGCGTGGCCGGCGTCCCGGCCGCGGCGTTCCATGTTGCTGCCGAGGCGCACGGCCAGCTCGACCAGGCGGCCATGGCTCGCGTCTCGGCCGAAGGATTCTACTTCGGATCGTGGCACTACAGCGAGCTCAAGCGTCCGGAGGAGGATCGGAAGCCAGCGCTCGAGAAGATGGTGTTCCTCGCGGGGGAGGCCGAGGCGCCAGCGCGCAAGGGGATGCGTATCGGAGACGCGGTCGGCGCCGGGCAGGCGCTCGCCCGAGGGGTCCAGATGCTTCCGGGGAACACCTGCACCCCATGCATGCTCGGCGACACTGCTCGTGATCTCGCTGCCCGCCATGGTTTCGAGGTCACCGTTCTCGACAAAGCCGCGATTGAGGAGGAAGGGCTCACGGCACTGCTTGCGGTGGCACGGGGGAGCGCCGAGGAGCCAAGGTTCATCGCGCTCGAGCACCGCGGTGCCGAGGGTCCGCCTGTCGTGCTCGTCGGCAAGGGCGTGACGTTCGACACGGGTGGCATCTCGATCAAGCCCGCGCCGAGCATGGAGGAGATGAAGTACGACATGTCGGGCGCGGCAGCTGTGCTCGGCACCTTCGAGATGCTCGGCCGGCTCAAGCCTGCGGTGCACGTTGTCGGGCTCATCCCGAGCGCGGAGAACATGCCTTCCGGCACGGCCTACAAGCCTGGCGACGTCGTGCGATCGCACCTGGGAAAGACGATCGAAGTGGTGAACACCGACGCGGAAGGACGGCTGCTGCTCGCGGATGCGCTGTCCTACGCGCGGCGGTACAAGCCGGCGTGCGTCATCGACGCGGCGACGCTCACCGGGGCCATGGTGATCGCCCTCGGTCACACCGCCACGGGACTCATGGGCACCGACGACGCGCTCATGCAGGAGCTGCGCGAGGCCGGCGAACGGGCGGGCGAGCTGCTGTGGCAGCTTCCGCTCTGGGACGAGTATCGCGATCTGATCAAGTCGGATATCGCCGACATGAAGAACAGCGGCGGCCGGCCGGCGGGAAGCATTACTGCGGCCTGGTTTCTTCGCGAGTTCGTTGACGGCTTCCCCTGGGCACATCTCGACATCGCGGGCACTGCGTACAGTGACCGCGAGGATCCTACCCGCATCAAGGGACCGACCGGCGTCGGCGTGCGCCTCTTCAGCGAGTTCCTGCTGGCGCGTGCCGGCTAGCAGGCGGCGCTGCCTCGCGGTGGCGGGCCCCGCGCTCGCGGCCCTCCTCCGCGTCGGGACGGCGTCCGCGCAGGTGATCGACTCGCTCCCGCGGCGGGCGGACACCGCCGCCGCGCGCGACTCCGCCGATGCGTTCCAGCGCCAGCAGGCCGACATTCTGGTTCGCGTTCCCGTCATGCCGCGGCTCGCTGCCGACGGGCCGCGCCCGGCAGCGAGCCGCGTGGTGTTCACGCGCGACTCGATCGACTGGGCTGGCGCGGCGACGGTTGGCGATCTCCTTGGCCGCGTTCCCGGCGTCTATCTCTGGCGGGGAGGCGGCATCGGCCGTCCCGAGCTGCCGAACTTCGCCGGCCGCGGCGGAGCGAGCATCGAGTACCTCCTCGACGGCGTCCCGTACCTGCCGCTCGGGCCGGACAGCGTATCGGTGGACCCGGCGCTGCTTCCACTCGGTCTCGTCGAGCGGATCGAGGTCGAGCGATGGCCGGGCCAGCTGCGCGTCTCGCTTCATTCCCGCCGTCATGATCGCCTCGCTGCGCGCTCGCATATCCTGCTGGGTGCCGGGCCGCGGAGCCTCACGATGTATCAGGGCGCAATCGAGCGCCGCTTTCTCTCGGGCTTCGGATTCGGCGGCGGCGCCGAGTACCTGAAGAGTCCCGCATCCACGGGCCAGTACCAGAACACCCAGATCTGGGGCTACACGAGCTTCGTCCGTTCCGAACGATTCGGTCTCGAGCTCCAGTACCTGGGCGCGACCCCCGACCGGGATGCCTTCTCCGAAGCGGGCGAACTCGGCGAGCGCCACGAGGGACGACGGTCGGATATCCTCGCTCGCGCATTCTTTGGCCGCGGGGGGGCCCGTGCACCCCGCGTCGACGTCGTCGCGGGGCGGTCGGCGTTCGACAGTGCCGGGATCGACCAGTCCGTGACCCAGCTGGGTGCCGCACTCTCATTGCGCTCCGCGACCTGGGCGGTGCGCGCGGGGGCGTTCCGCCAGTCGCGATGGACGAGCCTTGACGGGAATGCCGCCCTCTCGTGGACGCCGGCGTCGCTCCTCACCGTCGCGGGCGAGGGCGCGTATCGTCGGCATGACGGGGACCGGACCAGTCGCTGGCTCGGGCTGCGGGCCGGACTCTCGCTGCCTGCGGGGCTGTCGCTCAGCGCGAGCGCGCGACGCGGGCAGCTGGTCGCCGCGCCGGCCGTTGCGACGAGCGCGGAGCAAACCCTGAGCGAGGCCGACGGTCTCGTGTCCTGGGACCTCCGCCGCGTGAGCGCCTTCGTCGGCTACTCGCGCACCAAGTCATTCGCCCCGCCCGCGTTTCAGCCGTACTCCTCCATCTCCGTGATCGCCCCGTCGGGCCGCACGAACTGGCTGACCATCGGGGGCCGCGTCGCGCCGGTATCGTGGTTCTCGGTCCACGGCTGGGTGAGCGATCCGCGAAGTGGCGCGCCTGATGGTCTCCCGCCGAAGCACTACATGGCCAGCGCGACGATTCGATCCAAGTTCCTGCGCCGGTTTCCGAGCGGGGCCTTCGACCTGAAGCTCGAGCTCGGGGTCGAGGGCTGGGACAGTGGAGTCCTCGGTCGAAGCGCCGACGGCGCTCCCGTTTCCGTGCCATCGGCCACCTTCGTCCGTGGCATGGCCCAGCTCCAGCTGCAGAGTTTTTCGCTGTTCATAGAGAGCCGGAACATGGCGGGCCGAGCTGCCGGCTACGTCCCGGGATTCCGTATTCCCCGGTACACCGGATTCTTCGGTGTCCGCTGGGGCTTCAACAACTGAGCGCCACCCTAGACCCCGCCTCCAGCCTCGGTTAACTTTCCCTGCTTTCCTGCGACCGGGGGCGTCGCTTGGCGTACAGCATGACGGGCTTCGGGGCGGCCGAGGGACCAGCGGGCGGTGCCCGCCTCCGCGTCGAGATCCGGACTGTCAACCACCGCTTCTTCAACTACGCGCCGAAGCTGCCGTCGGATCTCGCCGCCTTCGAGGGGGAGATTCGCGAGCGTCTCCGGCGCGAGTTCGATCGCGGCCACGTAGCGGTCCATGCCCGATGGGTGGACGATGCCGTTGCCGCGCCGGCGCTCGTCGTCGATACCGAGCGCGCGCGCGCGGTAGTCGATCGTCTCCGCGAGCTGCAGGGCGCCGTGGGGGTGGGTGGAGAAATCGGCATCGATCTCGTCGCGCGGCAGCCCGAAGTGCTTCGCTGGAACGGCGGATCGGCACGGACACCGGTCTGGGGAGACGTAGAGCCCGTCGTCGCGGCGGCTGCGGCGGAGTGCCGGGCAATGCGGCTCCGCGAGGGTGCCGCGCTTGTCGCCGAGCTTCGCCACCGCCTGGGCCGGCTCGAGGCGGGTGCCGCGGCAGTTGCGGACCTGGCTCCTCCCCGCCTCGTGCGCGAGCGCCAGCGGCTGTCGGCCTCGGTGGCTGAGCTTCTCGAGGGTCGTCAGGCCGATGAAACGCGGATCGCGCAGGAGATCGCGTTCATCGCGGACCGGCTCGACATCACCGAAGAGCTGGTGCGATTCGCGGCGCACCTCGCCGCGTGTCGCGCCGCCCTCGATGCCGGGCAGCCGGCGGGGAAGCAGCTCGGCTTTCTGGCGCAGGAGCTGGGGCGCGAGGTCAATACGATCGGCTCCAAGGCGAACGACGCCGGGATCACGCAGCAGGTCATCGGCATGAAAAGCGACCTGGAGAAGTTTCGCGAGCAGCTCGAGAATCTCGAGTGAAGCCGTACCTCCTGGTGCTATCGTCGCCGTCCGGTGGCGGGAAGACGACTATTGCGCGCCGATTGCTTCAGGTTCGCGAGGACCTCGGGTATTCGGTGTCGGCGACGACCCGGTCGCTGCGCGCGGGAGAGCGGGACGGCGCGGACTATCATTTCGTGTCGCACGCGGAATTCGAGCGCCGCGTTGCCGAGGGCGAGTTCATCGAGTGGGCGGTCTACGGCGGCGAGCGGTACGGCACGCTCCACGCCGAGGTGAACAAGTTGTTCGCCGAGGGGCGAATCGCGGTGCTCGATATCGACGTCCAGGGCGCCCGCCAGGTGCGGCGGGCGATGCCGGACTCGGTCCACGTCTTCGTGCTGCCGCCGTCGGCCGGGGTGCTGGTGGAGCGACTCGGGCGGCGCGCGACCGAGTCGCGCGGCAAACTCCGGGAACGGGTCGCGATCGCCGCCACCGAGCTCGCCGCGGTGTCTGAATACGATTACGTCGTCATCAACGACGACCTGATCACCGCCGTCTCGCACGTGGCGGCGATCATTGAAGCGGAAGGCCGCAGGGTCACGCGGCAGCGCAGGCTGCTCGGCGGCATCGAGCGCCTGCGCCAGGAAGTCATGATGGAAGCCGATCGCATCGCGAACGGCTGAGACATCGAACCAGTTGAGAGGAAACCGAATGCGGATCACTACTCCGAGCGAAGTCGCTTCGCGGGCCGGCAACAAGTATCTCGGCGTTCTCGTCGCGGCGAAGTTCGCGCGCTACCTGAACGAATTTCCGAAGGACCAGCTCGCCGCCCAGGGCGACGCCAAGCTCACCACCCGGGCGCTCGATTCGCTCACCGAGGGTGATCTGAACTACAAGCTCGTCCGGCGCCGCCGCTCCGAGGCCTGATCGTGTGGGCCGGCCGGCGCGTCGTTCTCGGCGTGTCGGGCGGGATCGCGTGCTATAAGAGCTGCATCCTCGCCCGCCGCCTCACGGAGGCGGGCGCCGCCGTGGACGTCGTGCTCACCCGATCGGCAGAAGAGTTCATCCGCCCGGCTACATTCGAAGCCCTGACCGGCCGTACGGTGTACAGGTCTCTCTGGGCCCGCGATGCCGCGCTCGCGCATGTGCGCCTGGGACAGGACGCCGCCCTGGTTCTCGTCGCGCCGGCGACCGCACACCTCATCGCTCGCGCCGCCCAGGGACTCGCCGACGATTTTCTGACCGCCCTCCTCCTCGCCCGCACCGCGCCGCTGCTCCTCGCGCCGGCGATGAATGACGAGATGTTCGCCGCACCGCCCACGGCGGCGAACGT
>Ga0079217_10000345_pt1 | contig 11383 bp, 9 predicted proteins | sample NCAS200_FD_76343 | JGI IMG/M metagenome (GOLD analysis project Ga0079217, IMG submission 76343) | Agricultural soil microbial communities from Utah to study Nitrogen management - NC AS200 | ecosystem: Environmental > Terrestrial > Soil > Agricultural land | place: USA: Utah | collected 2014-06-11 | reverse complement strand
GCTTCATCAATAACCGTCACGCCGAGCGATTCGGCTTTGTCGAGCTTCGAGCCCGCGGACTCGCCGGCGATTACATAATCGGTCTTCTTACTGACGGACGAGTTTACTCGGCCACCTCGGGCTTCGATCAGCGCCTTCGCTTCATCGCGAGTGAAACCCGATAATGTACCGGTCAACACAAACTGTTTATTCGCGAACCGTTCGTCGAGTGATGCGCTGCTCTTGCGCGATGACGTTGTGTTAACGCCTGCGGCGCGGAGCCTATCACAAAGCGCACGATTCTCATCATCGTCAAACCAATCGCGAACGCTTTCGGCCACGGTGGAACCAATCTCAGGAATTGCGATCAGTTCTTCAACCGACGCTTCTGTCAGACGCTCGAGTGATCCCATTTCTTGCGAGAGTATTTCCGCCGTCCGCCCACCGACATGACGTATGCCGAGTCCGTAAATAAGGTTCGTCAAATCTCGCGACTTGCTTGCTTCGATCTGTTCGAGAAGATTGGTTGCGGACTTCTTTGCCATGCGCGGTAGCGCGCAGAGCTGATCGAGTGTCAACGAATAAAGATCGCCAACGTCTTTCACCAGATTCTCTTTCCACAACTGCATTCCAAGGACATCGCCGAGGCCTTCGATTCGCATCGCGAGACGGGAGGCGAACAGCAGCAGCTGCCCGACGACTATCGCGCCACAATAGCGATTAACGCAGCGTGCCACGACTTCGCCCTTACCACGCACGATCGGCTGCTCGCAGACAGGACAGTTCAGCGGCGGTTCAAAATCCTTTTCCTTTCCCGTACGTTTGGCCGTTAGTACGCTCAGAACCTTAGGGATGATCTCGCCACTCTTTTCGATCATCACCCAGTCGCCGATCTTCACTCCCAGACGTTTGATCTCGTCTTCGTTATGTAAGGTCGAGCGAGAGACCGTGGTGCCCGCAAGAAATACAGGTTCGAGATGCGCGACTGGAGTTAGTGCCCCGGTGCGACCAACCTGCACGACGATGTCGAGAACTTTCGTTGACGCCTGGCGGGCAGGATATTTGTAAGCGATGGCCCAACGTGGTGCTTTCGATGTTGTGCCGAATTCGTCTTGCAGCGCTGTAGAATTGACCTTCACTACCAGGCCATCGATCTCATAACCGAGGTCGTCGCGATGCTTTTCCTGCTTATTAGCGAAGTCAATTACTTCGTCGATCGTCTTACAGATTTTGCGATGACTGTTGACGCGAAAGCCTGCTTTGTCCAGCCAGTCGAGTGACTCCGAATGCGTCGTGAATGGTTTGCGGCCGCCTACGAGCAGGTCGTAAACAAACATGTCGAGTTTTCGCTTCGCGACCAGCTTCGGATCGAGTTGCCTGATTGCGCCCGCCGCTGCGTTTCGTGGATTCGCAAAACGCGGCTCGCCAGCCTCTTCGCGTTCTGCATTCGTGCGTCGACATACGTCAAGCGGGATGAACACCTCGCCGCGAACTTCGAGAGGACCATCGATCCTTTTCGATTGCGATTTGAGGCGCAACGGCACGCTGCGAATCGTTCGCGCATTTTGCGTAACGTCTTCGCCGATACGGCTGTCGCCGCGCGTGACGGCGCGAGCTAACACGCCGTTTTCGTATTGCAGTGACAGCGACAAGCCGTCGATCTTCAACTCCGCGACATATTCGAGCGGACGTCCTTCTGCTAGACGCTGGCAGCGTTCGTCAAAAGCGCGCAGCTCGTCGATGTTGTAACTGTTGTCCAACGACAGCATCTGCCGCGTGTGGACCACCTCCAGAAAACCTTCCGCTGGCCGTCCGCCTACTCGCTGTGTGGGGCTGTCGGCTGTGATCAGTTCAGGATTGGCTTGTTCCAGTTTTTGGAGTTTTTCGAGAAGGAGGTCGTATTCGCGATCTGAGATCTCCGGAGAGTCGTTGACGTAATAGAGTTCCTCATGACGTCGAATTTCGTCTCGCAGTTTCTCGATGTCACGCGCACTTGACTTGGCGGCCAATGTTACTCCTTTAGCCACAAAGAGGCACAAAAGGCACAAGAATATTTAGCATTCATGACTCTCCCACTGGCTTCCCTTTTTGTGCCTCTTGTGACTTTTGTGCCTCTTTGTGGCCCAACTTCGGCAAGGGCGCTGTCGATCTGCGATCTTCTTCCGAGTCGGCGACGGCCTTCGATCTCGAGGTCGCCAGTTTATGAATCACGCGTCCCACCAGTTTGATACTTTGCAGAAAATCGTCGACGCGGATGTTTTCGTCTGGACCATGTGGATTCGATCCGGCGTAACTGGTGCCAAACGAGGCCACGGGCGTAGGGGGCTGCATCACGCCGCACACCGCGCCCACTGGTCCACTCGACGGATCCATCGGATAGATCAGCGCCGGCCTCCCGTAGACCTCCGCAGTCGCATCAATCACCGCGCGCGCAACGCGCGATTTCGCCGACGACTTCGCCAGCGGTGCGCTACCCAACTCGATAATCTCGATGTCTTTAAATCCACGCACATCGAGGTGCGCGCGCAACAACTCGACCACGATCTGCGCTGTCAAATCAGGCACTAACCGGAAATCGAGTCGGGCCATTGCCATGCTCGGTAATACTGTCTTTGCGCCTGCCTCAGTGTGGCCGGTGTGAATACCGCAGATCGTGCACGTTGGACCAAAAATGTGCTCCTTGACCAACGCCGAACCCTTCATCGCCCGAACCCAACCGTTGATACGAAACTCTTTTTTCAATCCCACTTCGTCGAGTTCGATACGTTTCAAGACTTCTGCATCTTCATCACTGATTGGCGCGATGTATGACGAAAAGCCGTCGATCGTGATGACGCCCTTCGGCGAAGTGATCGTCGAGAGGGCCTGTACCAATCGCCAGGCAGGATTCGGCACGATCGCGCCCCACTTCGAGTGAAGATCCGAGCGCGCGCCAAATGAGCGGAGTTCGAGGAAAGTAATTCCCTTAAAACCCAGACTAACGATCGGGTTCTCTCTGGTGTCGCGCGAACCTTCGTCCCAAATACAGCCGTCAGCCTGCAAAAGATCAGGGTGCTCATCGGTGAAGCGATAAAGACTGGGACTGCCAAGCCCGTCTTCTCCTTCAACGATAAACCGCAACGTGACGGGAAGTTTTCCAAACGTCTTTTGATACGCCTCAACTGCTGCGAGTCGAGCGATTAGATCGCCTTTGCTGTTCGCAGCACCGCGCGCGTACAACTTCCCGTCCCTGATCTCCGCAGCAAAGGGGCCGGTGCTCCACCCAGCAAGCACGCCCACCGGCTGCACGTCGTAGTGACCATAGACCACAAACGACTTTGGTCCACTACCGCATTCACCGTAGATGATCGGATAGCCGCTGCCCACGCGAAACGACTTCGTGCCCATGCCGACGCGTTGCATCGACTGTTCGACAGTCTCGGCGATCGCCCGCATACCGGTAGCGCGCGCAGCCACTGACGGCATGCGACACAAGTTCTGCAATCGCTCGGTAAAACTCCGCGCGTGCCGGTCAACGTAACGATCGAATTTGTTAAAAGTCATGTCAGATCGCCTGGACGATACAGCAGGTATTGCGATTGACCGTCGCCACGTTCCAGTCCGGCGCACACGAGTTGTTCAGCAAATGCGCTTTGAAACTCACTCCGGACGCGAGTCTGCATGTCTCGTGCTTCGTGCGCGTCGCGTTTGACGAGTGCGGACCAATCAGTCGGTATCGCGATTTTTTTCACTGGGTGGGCGTCGATCGTATGTGTGAGACCGTCGCCAAGTGCCGACACACGCGGCGAATTCAGGTGCCAGCTTGCAAAAAGACGATCGCTTGGAATACCGGGTCGCTCAGCTGACTGGTCGTAATCGAGACCGTAAAAGTTTGCCTCGTAATGATGAACGTAGACTCCGAGCCGGTTGAGATTAAAGTGCGCATTGCGCGATTGCATCGGATCCCACGTCCACTTAATAAAGTCTCTTCCCTCGCTCATCGCCTTCGCCCGCTGCGCCCACTTCAGGCGCGCGCCGACGCCTCTGTTTTGGTAATCGCGCGCGACAGCCATCACGTGTGAGTAACCATAAATCTCGTTGTTCGGCCGAATCGCAGCGAGATGATGAACAAACCCGACCATCCGCTCGTCAGCAAACGCGCCGAGTGTCCAACCTCCAGCTTGTCGGGAAACTATGAAATGGCGGCGGGGCGAAATCTCCAGGTCCGGAAGCCCGAACGCTTCGCGTTGGAGGTAAATACAACTATCAAACTCTTCGATGGTTGTGCACTCACGAATTTTTATCTCGTCCATCCATTACCTATCAAGTGCTTTGATCTGTGCTTACGACTTTGAAGGACGCGCCGGGATGCGAATCGTCGCCTGAAGGCCTCTCGGTACACAATTCTCCAGCACGACTCTGCCTCCCATTAGCTCGAGCAGTTTACGGCCGATGATAATACCAAGCTCGTTGATATTCGGTTCGCGATCCGTCGGCGCATTTTCCGGATCAAACGCGCTTGCCGTGTCCGAAGTCGCTTCGCCATTGTCTTTGACGCGAATCGCGAGCATCCCCTGCGAGTCGATGTCGACAGTGACCTTGACCGTCTCGCCCGCGGGACTCCGACTAACAGCCCATGCAATAAAGTTGAAGATCGTCTGCCTGAGTTTTCCCTGATCGGAGACGACCGTCGTGATCTCCGGAGCGACTTCGTACTCGATCTTCACCTGCGCCTTCTGGGCCATTCGCGCCGCCGCCGAGCACGACTCTCGCACCGTCTCGCGCAGTGAAAACTCCTGGAGAAAGACCTCGGTCTGCCCAGCTTCGATACGCGAAAGATCGACGAGCTGATTCAAACTGGCCTGAAGCTGAAAACCGGAATCCTGAACTTTCTGACAAAAGCGACGCTGAGCGTCTGTAAGTTCCTCCTGATCGAGAAGGATCTCGCTGAAGCCCAGAATCGACGTCAGCGGCGTGCGCAGTTCGTGCGACATGCGCGCGAGGAACAGCGATCGATAGTGCGAAACGCGGCGTAATTCGCGATTAGCTTCTTCGAGTTCAGCCGTTCGCTTTCTTAGTTCCTTGATTAGAAGATCAACGCGTTCCTGAGAATTGAGAGCAGCCGCACTGCCAACATTTTCGTTAGTGTTTTTCGTGTCGCTAACGTGATAGACACCCTCGCGTGCTCTTTCATCCATAAAGATCACACCCTGCTTGAAAATTGTTTCGCCTGGGGGCCTAAACTGTTTTGTGGCATCAATATAGGGTGAGCGTCTGTTCCTGTCTACCCCCTTTTGCCTCCTAGAGCCTCGAATTTTGCCAGATCTTGAGCGTGCGCTATGATGCCGCACCGGATGAACGGCCAACTCAGCCACCGATCGTTAGCGGAAGTTATTCGCGAAATCTCGGCAAAGTTCCAGAGTGGCAGGCTGCGTCTCGAGCGCGAACGGGTCCAGGTTGCGGCGTACTTTTACAAAGGACACTTCATTTACGCGGCCTGCAACGTGCGAACGTTTCGCTTGCGCGAGTACTTGCTAAAGTCCGGAACACTCTCGCTTGAACAACTTGCGCGCTTCGACGAACGCGTGCCGGATCTTGAACTGGGCCGCAAGCTGATCTCAGAGCAGTTATTGACAACGGAAAGACTCGAGCAGGTTCAGTCAAAGCAGGTATCGGACATTTTGAGACGTGCTCTGCTTTGGACCGACGGCCTGTGGGAGTTCGATCAGCGGTCACTTCTTGACGAGACCATCAACCTGAACGTCGATCTCGATGCGTTGCTGGTTGAAGCCGAACGTAGACTAACTGCGGAGGAGTCGCAAACCGTCAAAACAGATGTCACGCACGAAGACGTCGAGGCATTTCTTGAACGATTGCATCGCGCGGAATCTTATTATGACATCCTAGGCGTCGAGAGTTCTGTTGATGCCGCGGGTTTAAAGTCAGCCTATTACGAGCTCGCGCGTCGCTATCATCCTGACAGGTTTCGCAAAACCGACCCAACTCTGCTAACGCGCTTGGAATCGGCGTTCGCCAGGATCACACAAGCGTACGACACTTTGCGCGACGATCAACTCCGGGCAAACTACAACGCTAAGCTTCAGGCGCGGAGAAAGGCTCAGAAGATCGTTGACGCAACCGCGAAACCGGTCGCACCTGAACCCGAACCGGTCCAGGCGACTCCCGACGTGCCCGTCGTCCCGGCAGCTGAACGCGCGGCACACGATTTCAAAGAAGGACTCGCGGCGCTCGAGCAGGGTCAACGCAGCCTTGCAGCAGGATTGTTCGCTTCCGCTGCCCGGCTGGTGCCGAATGATCCACGATACCGCGCATTCTACGGGCAGTTGCTTGCCTCGCAGGAAAACACGAGACGGGCGGCCGAAGCGGAATTACAAGCCGCGATCAAGCTCGATCCCGGCAACGCCGATTACCGCGTAATCCTGGCTCAATTGTTCCGAGATCTTGGATTCAGTATCCGAGCGAAAGGTGAAGCCGAGCGAGCAGTTGCGGTCGATCCTAACAATCGCAAGGCGCGCGATCTGTTGCGCGAGCTAAAAGGAGTTTAAGATAAGCAGCGATGGCCGCAGTCGACACTTTTGAACTGATTGAAAAAGCAACGAGCGACGCTTTCACGCAGCTCGCCAAGACTGTCGATCGCTTCGAGAGATACGAGAACCCGCACGCGCAACGCGTCGCAACGATCGCGGACGAGATCGCGCACGCGTTTCATCTCGCGCGACACGATCGCGGTTCTTTGTACGCAGCGGCCTTGTTACACGATCTCGGCGAGGTGGCGATGGAGCGCGATTACATTCAGGCCGATCGTGCGTTGACCACTGAAGAACGACTCGATCTCGCCCGGCATCCGGTGATCGGCGAGCGTGAGGCGTCGCGAGTCGGAGCCGATCGTGCCGCGCAACTGCTCGTGCGTTGGCATCACGAGTGGTGGAACGGCGCTGGTTATCCCGACGCGTTGCGACGCGAAGAGATTCCCCTGGCTGCGAGAATACTTCGCGTTGCCGATTCTTACGCGGCCCTCACGGACGATCGTCCGTTTCGGCCGTCGCTGTCCGAAGGAGCGGCTAAACGCGAGCTGACGCATCGTGCCGGGATCGAGTTTGATCCATCGGTAGTGGCGGTGTTTCTTTCATTGAATGTGAACTATGCAATTTCATAACGGTTGGTTGGCCTTCGAACTTGGCGTGCTGCGGCGACTGAAGTTTTTATCGGTCGCGCTTCCCTTCACCGGCGAGCCGGAGCTAATCGTCCAACTAAAAAACTGGCGCCTGCGCGTTGCTGCTAACGATCCGATGATCTGGTCGTACACAAAGGCGTTCGCGCTGGTTGAGAACAACACCGAAACGCTGAACGAAACCGATCTGGAGTTATTGCTCGACGACGCTTACATTCCGCGGGAGAAGATCGCCAATTCCGCCCTGCTCAAGTGGTTCAACGAAACTGATGCGTGGTGGTTCGACAATGTGCGGTTTAATGCGGAACATCTCGAGCCGTTCAAACGCGCAGTCGCCCTCACGGCGGCGATGATGGTTGGCGACTACGTTCTTTCCTTCAACGAACAAACCCGCAAACTGCGCGAGCCATTAGCCCTGTCCGACACGTTTCGCCGTATGCTCGCCTGTCTTCCGGAACCGCACGACAATTCGATGCGCAACAAGACGAGCAATCAGGGCGTGCGCAACTTCGTTGCCGAGCGACATCACACGGATCTCTTGTTCCTGCGGTTGCCGACGCCGATCACTCAGGGCGCCACGGCGAGAGATCCGATCGAAACCTGGCGCGAAGAATGGCTGCGTGGCGGCGACGACTTCTGGATCGATCTCGAAAGATCGCAAAAGGCTCTATTGGGCTCGCGCGTGCAAAGCAAACAACAGTACCTGGGTTTCGTCGAAGACCTGTTGCGCTCCGCTTCACACATTCCGCTCTGGGCCATCGCCCACACCGAGAACGGCTTTATCTCGAATGAGGAGTTGGTGGAGAAAGTTAGCAGGGTAAGAAAAGTATCGACGATCTATTCGAAGGATTTTTCGGACATGCTGGGTGTGCGTGCCTCACTACTGGTTGCCAACTCTTGATTTACTTTCTTCAGACACGAATTTGTAACCGACGCCGCGGACAGTCAAAAGGTGACGCGGTCGTGAAGGCTCGTCTTCGATGTACTTCCGCAAGCGAACGATGAAATTGTCGATCGCTCTCGTATCCGTGTCTTCGCGTAAACCCCAAACGTCTTCCAGAATCGCGCTGCGTGAAACTATCCGTCCGTCATGATTGATGAGATAGCGAAGCAGGTCGGCTTCCATCAACGTGAGATGTACCGTTTGATCTCCGGATCGCAACTCTAGCGCTTCGAAGTCGATAATCTTGCTTGCAAACTCGAATATGTTGGACGTGTCAACGGGTGAGGGTTCCTGCGGTGCTTTGCGCAGCCATTCACGCCGCCGCAACAGTGCATTAATGCGGGCCAGCAATACGGTTAGTTCAAACGGTTTCGGCAGATAGTCGTCGGCGCCCGCTTCGAAACCACGCAACACGTCTTCCGCCTGTCCACGCGCCGTCAACATCAGAATCGGAACGAATTGTCCTTTTTCACGTAATTGCGACGCGAAAGTGAATCCGTCCATACCCGGTAACATAACGTCGAGCACCACCACGTCATACGACTTTCGTTGGTCGAGCAAAAGCGACGCTGCCTGCTCGGCGTTGCTCGCGATGTCCACGTCGTACCCTTCCGCCTTCAGGTTGTAGCGCAACCCGTCCGCAAGATGTTTCTCGTCTTCTACTATTAAAACGGAATTCATTATTTCGATCGGTGGTTAAGCCCGAGGTAACTGAATAGTAAACGTGCTGCCCTGGCCCAACCCTGGGCTTTCGGCAAATACGCGTCCGCCGTGCTTTCGCACAACTGAGTGGACGATGAACAACCCCAAACCGGTTCCTTTCACACGCGCCATGAACCGGCCGGGCACACGGTAAAAGCGCTTGAAGATTCGTTTCAGTTGCGCACTCGGAATTCCGATTCCTTTGTCTACAACGCGAACGACGACACGTTTTTCGTCGGGCGCCGACACCGATACCGAAACCTGGACCTCGTCGTCGGAATATTTCACTGCGTTATCCAACAGGTTTGAAAACGCCGCACGCAACTCGTCAGGATCGCCGGAAACCTTCGCGCCTTTCGCTTCCGACGCTTCGGAGTAAACAAGATGGTGATCGTTCAGTCCGTACCTTACGCGAGTTCGTTCCAAACACTCGCGGACCATCTCCTCAACGTCGATCACGGAGTTCGCAATGCGACGACGGCGATGTCCGGCGCGTCCAGCGCGCAACACCTGCTCGACCGTCACTAACAACCGGTCACTGTCGGTCAGCATGATGTTGTAGAACTCGCGGCGCTGCGCTTCATCGACCTCTCGTGTCTTCAGCGTTTCGAGATACAGACGGATCGAAGCGATTGGCGTCTTAAGTTCATGCGTGACAGCGTTAATGAACGCATCGTGCTGATCGTTAAGACGTATTTCACGGATCAGGAACGTCGTGTTGAGCACCAGGCCAAAGATCAGCACGACAAACAAGATGATGCCGAAAATCAGAAGTGCGATTTCGCCCCAGTTCAGCACGATCCACCCGACGTTCAGAGCGATCGCCAACACAACCAGGCTCGCGCCGAGCGTTATAAAAAACGCTATTGATTTTCTGCGCCGGGCTCTAACTCGCATGGTGGGCGATTGTACCAAGTTCCTTCATGAATCAGGGTGACTCCTGGACCTGCGAGAGCCGCTTTGGCAGTCGCACCGTGCGAGTTGCGAAAAGAACCAGCCATAATAGTCCCGCCACACCGGACAGCAGACCTGAAACAATCGTCAGCGTTTGCGACGAAATGTGGTAGAGCGACCACCCCGCGATCCCGGTAGACAAGCTCCAGATCATCATTTCGCCAGCGCGATCAGTCGTCGAAACGCGGCCTCTCAGTTTGTCCGGCACCAGTCGCATCAACAACGTCTCCTGCACGGCGAACTCCGCACCGAGCAGCACCCGCGAGGCAAAGAGACATAACGACGCCAGCAACAGCGACGGCATCAAGCCCATCAGCGCGAAGAAGATCCCCTGGACGAACAGGCTCCAGCCGATGTAGCCAATCGTGCGGCTCTTCATGTGGAAATAAAAGCCGACGCGACGCGCGATCATCATCCCAACGAACAAGCCCAAACCGTTAGCGAAATACAAAACACCGATCGCTGCGTCGGGACTAAGCCCGCTCTTGCTTGCGAACGCGAACGCACCGAGTCGATCGAGAATCAGGTTGATCGAGCCACCACCAATGGCCCACACGATGTTTACCAGCAGTATTGTCGCCACAGGCGCGTGCGTGACGATGTACGCCCAACCTTCACGAATGTCAGTCCAGTAACCACTAAACAGGCCGCGCTTCACAGGCTCTACAGCGGACTGCCGCTCTCGGGTGTCTTCATCGGGCACCAGCCACACCGAATAGGCCGACAATAGAAACGAAACAGCGTTGATGACAAATGCCGACGAATAACCTATTTCTGACGATGTCCACCCACCGAGTGCCGCCCCCACCGACAGCAAAAGGAATCGCGATGAAAACATCAGTGCATTGCCCGCGAGCAGATCACGTTCACCCGTAATGTTGGGCACCGCCGCGTTCTTTGCAGCTTCAAAGAACGCTCCGAAGAACGCCAGCAACGCGGTACAGAGATACGCGATCCAGAGATCCTCAGGACGTCGCACGAACAGGAATCCAAGCGCAACCACTACACGCAACAGGTCCGTCATGATCATCACTGTCCGGCGCGACCAGCGATCGACAAATGCTCCGGCGAGCGGTGAAAAAAGCGTGAACGGCACCAAACGAAAGATCAGCATCAGCGTCGTCACTTCCGGCGCGGCGTTCGAAACCTCACGCACCAATCCCAGCGCGGCAATGAAGTTAAACCAGTTGCCGAGTTCCGAGATCACCTGCCCAATCCACAATCGTCTAAACGACTGATTGCGTCGCAGGAGCTGCATGTACGTGAGTGAATCCATTTTGCGTGCTTGATGTAGATGTCGTGCTTTGTACTTTGTCTTTGCTGTGTCTGTTCGAGCTAAGTTATCTTTCGCGCCAGCGAACAAAGAACTAAGTACAAAGAACCGAGTACTAAAGTTAAAAGGCCGCCCGAAGTTTCAGGCGGCCTCGCAATCTGCTTCGTTCCTTCGAACGTCAACTACCAACAAATCGCGGCGGCCGTTTTTCTAGAAATGACGAGACGCCTTCGACAAAATCTTTTGTCGTGCCCGCCTCGATCTGCGCCTCACGTTCCAAATCGAGTTGACCGCCATAGTCATTAACCGCGCTTGCGTCCAACAATCTCTTGATATGCGCGATGGCGGCCGTTGGTGATTG
>Ga0079217_10000343_pt1 | contig 11392 bp, 10 predicted proteins | sample NCAS200_FD_76343 | JGI IMG/M metagenome (GOLD analysis project Ga0079217, IMG submission 76343) | Agricultural soil microbial communities from Utah to study Nitrogen management - NC AS200 | ecosystem: Environmental > Terrestrial > Soil > Agricultural land | place: USA: Utah | collected 2014-06-11 | reverse complement strand
GGATATACACCTGCAAAGTTAAGCTCACGTCCCAAAACAATCTGTCCTTCGGTAATATAACCCGTAAGGTCAGGCATAGGATGAGTAATATCATCGTTCGGCATGGTCAGAATCGGAATTTGTGTAATCGAACCCTTGCTTGTGCGAATACGGCCTGTGCGTTCATACATGGATGCGAGGTCGCTATATAAATAACCAGGGTAACCCTTGCGGCTTGGCACTTCACCACGAACGTTCGAAATCTGACGAAGAGCCTCACCGTAATTGGTCATATCAGTAAGAACGACCAGCACATGCATTTCGCGTTCGTAAGCGAGATATTCTGCCAGCGTCAATGCTGCACGCGGGGTAACGATACGCTCCACTGGAGGATCATCTGCCAGGTTGAGGAACATTGCAACACGGGTCAGCGCTCCACTTTCGGTAAACGAACGACGGAAATAATCTGCCACATCATTCTTTACGCCCATCGCGGCAAACACAATAGCAAATTCTTCGCCTTCAGTTGGTGGCGCGCCAGCTTCTTTTCCTAGTGTGGCCTGACGCACAATTTGAGCGGCCAGTTGATCATGCGGCATACCTGCGCCAGAAAACAAAGGAAGTTTTTGTCCACGCAGAAGCGTATTCACACCATCAATAGTGGAAATACCTGTTTGAATATAATCACGTGGGTAAATACGCGCAGTTGGGTTGATCGGCTGACCGTTTACATCAGCATAATGATCGGTCAACGGTTCAGGCCCACCATCAATTGGAGTGCCCAGGCCATCGAAGATGCGTCCAAGCATTTCCTCGGCAACAGGAATATGTAGTGTGGTGCCCAAAAAGCGAACGCGAGTTCCATCAATCGATAGCCCAGTGGAACCAGCGAACACCTGCACGACGGCCACGCCTTCGCCTACTTCAAGCACACGGCCACGACGAAGCTGCCCGCGCGAGTCTTTAATCTCTACTACTTCATCGTAGCTGACGTTCGCAGCACCCTCCACGACCATGATCGGTCCTTCGATGCGTCCAACGCCAACGACTTCCTGACCGCCTCGTACTGTTACGTCACTCATGATCTGTACTCCGCATCCAATTGACTCATTTGATCGTCAATTTCTTTTTGAAGGTCATCAAACTTTTGCAACTCTTCATTTGTTATCGTGGATTTTGCACGAATGATTCTATCTACAACAGGCAGGTCATGGATCAATGAAATTGGGGCGCCACGCTTGATAATAGCCATGCCGCGTTCATGAAAATATAGCACCAGTTCAAGCAAACGGATCTGCTTTTCAACCGATGAATAAGCATCGACCGCTTCGGTGGCGTTCTGTTGCAAAATTCCTTCACGGATGAGGCGGGTGGTCTCCAGCACCATGCGCTCCGTGAATGGCAAAGCATCCGGGCCTACGAGCTTAACAATCTGGGACAGACGGCTTTCCTCGCTCAACAATTCCATTGCGCGATTACGCATTCCGAGCCAGTCCTTGCCAACCTTCTCCTGCCACCAATCCGCAACATCTGGAACATATTCGCTGTAGCTATCCAGCCAGTTAATGGCCGGGAAGTGACGGGCAGAAGCAAGAGATTTATCCAGCGCCCAGAAACAGCGGATGAAGCGTTTGGTGTGCTGCGTCACTGGTTCGGAGAAGTCACCACCGGGAGGTGAAACTGCTCCAACGATGGAAACTGAACCCTGGCTGCCATTCAAATTGTTTACATATCCAGCTCGCTCATAGAACTCAGCCAGACGACCTGCGAGATAAGCAGGGTAACCTTCTTCTGCCGGCATTTCTTCGAGGCGGCCAGAGACTTCACGTAACGCCTCAGCCCAACGGGAAGTTGAATCCGCCATCAAAGCAACATGGTAACCCATGTCCCGATAATATTCTGCAATGGTGATACCAGTATAGATGCTTGCTTCACGCGCTGCCACGGGCATGTTCGAAGTATTGGCAATCAGCACCGTGCGTTCCATCAATGGGCGACCAGATCTAGGATCGATGAGATGCGGGAATTCCTGTAACACTTCTGTCATTTCATTGCCGCGCTCACCACAGCCAATATAAACGATGACTTCTGCATCTGCCCATTTCGCAATGCTGTGTTGGGTAACCGTCTTGCCTGAACCGAACGGACCGGGAATACCAGCCGCGCCGCCTTTTGCAACAGGGAAGAATGTATCCAAAATACGCTGACCAGTGATCAACGGAGTGGTGGCACCGCGGCGATTTACGAACGGACGCGCGCGGCGAACCGGCCAGCGTTGAAGCATGGTGACTTCTTTTTCCTCTTTGCCCATCTTCAACTTGGCAATCGGATCATTGACGGTGTATTCACCATCGGCGGCGACCCAGGTGATCGTGCCTGAGTCGTCCGGGTTCAACATCACACGATGTTCAAATGTATCTGTTTCCATGGCAACACCGAGGATGTCACCACCTTTTACTTCGTCGCCAACTTTTACTTTTGGCGTATATTTCCATTTCTTCTCACGACTGATCGGATCAAAACGTGCGCCGCGAGAGATGAAAGAACCCATTGCCTGCTCGATCAATGGAAGCGGGCGCTGCACACCATCATAAATACTTTGTATTAAGCCAGGTCCCAATTCCACGGACAGAGGCAGGCCTGTGCCATAGATGGTTTCACCTGTTTGCATGCCGGCAGTTTCTTCATACACCTGAACTGTCATCTGGTCACCCTTGAGACCTATCACCTCACCCACGAGGCGATCTTCACCGACTTCGACAAGTTCAAGCATACCTACATTTTTCGAACCGCGTGCACGAACAACAGGCCCGCTGATCCAGGTTATCTTTCCAACTTCATTACTCATGCTTTTTCTCCCATCAACATTTTATACACTGAGGAGCGCAGCGTTGACTGTAAGCGATTTAGGCGGGTTTCGAGAGTGTTGTCATAATACAATTTACCACCTGACGCACTCACTACAATGCCCGTACCTTCCTCAAGCTTGTTGCCCAATGAAAATTTTCCATTGAGCTCCTTGGAAATTTCATCCAGCTTCAAGACCTTTTGTGTGGCCTCATCTGCTTGTACTTCAGCTTCTGTCGCTTTCAACTGGGTTAGTGCTTCATGAGCCAACATCGCTACAATGGCGCCGTAATCGGAGCGTTTTTTCACTCCATCCAGTTGTTTTTTCACTTCTGCAAACACATTATCCAATAATTTTTCGCGCTGTTCCAATTGTGTGGAACGTGACTGTAATTGCGCCGACGCGGATGCCTGACTACGAAAACGATCTGCATCCTGCTTTGCCCGGTCCAGGATGGCCTTCCGCTCAGCCTCAGCCTCAGCCTGTGCGCGCTGACGAATGGCATCTGCCTTCTCTTTGGCTTCAGCCCGCAACTGATCTGCTTCTTCACGCGCCTCAACCATAATGGCACGTTCAAGCATCTCAATATCTTCTGCTTCAGTTTTCATACATACTTATCCAATCTCTTTCCGAATAATTTTGGAGTCGACAGGCTTGCTGATCAATGACAGGAGCAAGCTCCCAGACTCGATAATCTCGGATAGATATTCATAACTTGATACCGATCGCCCGAAGGACAATGTCGCCAAGCGAAGCCTGACCCTCTGGAACACCGCCGCGAGATGGAATCTCAACCACCAGCGGAATTGTGCTACGCAGCTTCAAGTGTTCCATGCGGGCAGAGACAAGTTCAGCAACATCCTGGGTCACAAGGACAATGCCAACGTCCTTGGCGGCCTGGGCATCGTCCAGTGCTTCATTGACCTCATCTGCCGTCTTTGCCACCCGGCCAGCAACGCCAGCGAGCGAGAAACCCAGTACAGCATCAGGATGACCGATTACCAGAACTTTCATATCAGTCCTACGGGAGAACCAGGAAGGAAATGATCAGACCGTAAATGGCAATACCTTCAGACAGACCTACAAAGATTAGGGCGCGACCAAAGGATTCTGGCTTCTCAGCAGTGGCACCCACTGCCGCAGCACCAGAACCACCCACGGCGATACCGGCGCCAATACAGGCCAGACCTGTGGAGAGCGCGGCTGCGAGGGTCGCATACTGATCCACAACACCTTCCTGTGCCATACCCGATGCCAAAGCAGATGAAGGCGAAGCCAGCCATACAACTCCAAGGCCCGCTGCCATCAATCCAACAAGAAAATTGAATCCGTTCAGTCCGCTTACCATTTTGGAAACGGCTTGTACAGGACTGGTCTTCCCATTCTGAATAACGTAGAGGACTGCGGGAATTACGGGGATCAAGCCCACTAAGACTGCAAAGACTAAAAACATTGTTTATTCTCCTTATATGTAGAAATTTGTTGTCAAAATGTACGTGCTACTTTTATTGCCAAAGATAAATACAACACCGATACGTTTCCGGGTCTACCCCTCCTCTTTTCTTGGGGTTAAGGTCAGCGGCTCAAAGCGCATTCCACCGCCATGGAAGAACTTACCCAAAATTTCATAGTAATGCAAACGCATCGTCTGAATGTAAACAATCAGACCTTCAAAACCGATAATGAAAATATTACCGAGGATAATCGTAATCCAAAAGCCTAGATCAGGTTCTTCACCGGCCAATGAGAAGATGGCAAGACTCAAACCGCCATGTGCCACAGCAAATGCGCCCACGCGAACGAAGGAGAGCGTGTTACTCAACATGCTGATGACGCCTTCAAAAAGGTCCATGAAGGACTGTACGAAGAACATGAGAATGCCACCAATCCCCTTGCCTTCGATCAACGGACGATGACCTTCAACGACATTGCGCAGGAAACCCGAGAACATGATTCCCAAACCAAAGATCGCTGCCAATAGAGGGAACGGAAGGGGGAGCTGGCTGATCGCCACTGCCACTTTTGGTGCAATTGCTGTATCTGCAAGGAAGCCGCCAAGTAAAGCAAGGAAGCAGATGTAAAAGATCAATGCCACTACGCCGGTATGGCCAAACCAAAAATGTGCCCAATCTTTACTGCGGATGTTATTGAACAATCCAAGCAGATATCCAAAAAGCAATATGATAATACCTGCATCAATGGCAAAACCAAGGATGGTTAGGATGTTTTCAAGAGGGCTCAACCATAGTGGTTCAAAGTGGAAGTGAAGATATTCCTCGACCAAATGACCTTCAAATCCGAAAATACTCCCATACAGGAAACCAAAAACTGTTGCAAAGAAACCAGAGTAGACGAGAAGTAAACCGAGGCTTTGCAGACCTTTCATAAAGATCCTGTTATGAGCGAGGTAACCCACCAACATCAAAACAAGGCCCTGTCCCACATCTCCAAACATTGCGCCGTACAGGATCGGGAAGCTAAAAGCCATTAAGATTGTGGGGTCCAGTTCACCATAGCTTGGGCGACCAAAGGTGGTAACTAAATTCTGAATTGGCTTCAACCATTTGTTATCTGTCAGTGCAACAGGCACATTGGTATTATGCACTGAGCGATCAGACGGAATTGCCTCAATAAGAATTTCCCTGGAGGCTTGCTTGAGTCGTTCGGTCAAGAGATTCAAGTCAGCTGAGGGCACCCACCCCACCACCACATAAGTATGGCGGAGCTGGCCAAATCTGGCGATGGCATCCGCCATCAAACGGCTAACATGCACTTCCCACAATAATTGATTTAATTCCTTCCGGTGGGTGTTAGCTAATTTTGACAGGGAGTTATTCAACTCTGAAATTTTCTGCTTTGAATTTTCAATTGCTTTGCGAATCGATGTGGCAATTTGGGCTGGAGTTCCATCGAATTCATCTGGCAGCACCAGTGGGTTCAAATACGCGCTTTTTGCAGCGCGGTCGATAATATCTGAATTACTGCGTGGGCCCAGGAGCCAGACAACCGGCTTTTGTGAATCATCCCGTAAGTTGAAGAAAACATGGGGGACGCGGGATAAACTTGTTTCCAACCTGCCCATGTTCGCCGCAGGAATGATACCCAGGACGGAATGCAAGTAGGCCGATTTACGCAATGCCCCCACCTCAACGTTTATATCCGCGATCGGTTCCAACTGATGTAGCTGACTCTCAAGTTGTTCCAACCTCTTTTTCTCGGCACTCTGTTGATCACTGGTCTTCTTTACATCCTCTTCGATGCGCTCCACAGCGGTATTGACAGTTTCATAATCTACTAACGAATCAAAATCGGAAGATCCAGAATATACCTCTTCCAGATTCACGGCCTGCATGATCACCTGAATTCGGCGCTCAAGTGCGGAGTAAGTAGCGGCTTTATCCTGCCAGTTACTGGGCCCCAGATTTTCCAGCCCCAAATAAGTGCTATCGATCTGGTGAAATACACCGCGCCCACTCAGTACTTTCGCCACAGCCAGAAGATCCTTGGAAGGGACGATCAACTCAACTTCAGTCATTGCTTTCGGAAAAAACATATCATCTCCATGTACTCCACAAGATTATCAGCCCAACTCACGTACTCTAAGTGCTCAAGCGTTTGCAAACAACTATTCCTGCCCACATCTGCTAAGCCAGCAGGTTTGTCTTAAATAAATATGGTCGATATTCCTCGTCCGGCAAATTGGATGACTTTGCTTCGATCAGCACGATCAAGTCCTGCACTTCAAGATCACTCAACACCAGAAAAGCCAGTGGAATCCCAATATGGAACGGGTTACCAACAAAAGCAGCCATGCATTGCTTTACAAGTTGGCGCTTCAACTGGAATTCCAATTTGGGCAGACCACTTTGAGGATTTTCAAGAAGGGCGCTTACATCTGGAATGCCCGGATAGATGCGCGAGATAATGGATGCAATATCCGCTCCAGCAGCAATGGCGCGAATATCTGAATCCTGTACTCGGAAACCAAATGGCAATGTGTAGTTAATGACTTCTTCTTCAGACAGCTTATGATAAACCCGGTAACGGATCGCCCAGAGCAGATTATTCATATCCAGGAGAGAGCCGATGATGCGCGTGCTTTGCTCCCGATCCTGTCCGGATAATTTTTTTGCTTCCGCCCATAAGCGACGCCAGTAATTCAGATCCAGAGCCACCTCCAGAGGGAAGAGGTTTTGTTCTGCAGAGTATCGTTTCATTGCAAAAGAAAGCGCTTCCTCATACGGTGAGCCTTGTAAAAGATCGATAGCCGTACCAACACTCCCAGATTCAACCATGGCTTGCGCAGGTATTGTCGAAGCTGCGCCCAAGGGGAAAAGTACATCTCGTACCCTATCCCATAACGGCGTATCATTGTTCCAGGATGAAACTGTCACAATTCCACGCAAAACCGCCTTCAAGTTACCCACTTCAAAGTATCTATACAATTGTTTTACAAGTGGACGTGTATTTTCCGGCGCCATTTGAATAACGCTATAATATGAATCAGCCAATTTTCTCTTGATCTGGCTGATCACCCGCCTGGGAGTAACTTCCTTATCCTTAAGACCTTCCAGGTACGGTCCATAGGCAGTAGTCTTGAGTGCGCTTAGTAAGGATGCAAGATCTGGTGAATCACTCAACCGCATCATATCCTGCTGCGTGAGCAGATCCGAATACATCGCCCTAACACGCGCACTTATTGCAGCATAACCTGTAACGCCGCCACTGGCCATAAACTACGCCCTGCCAATGACACGTTCTAAAACATAAGCCACAGCTTTATCCATGTTGGCTTTCGCCTGACCCTCAAACTCCGTATTCTTACGCTCAACCTCACTTAAAATACCGGTGGCTTCACTTTCAGATTGAGCCTGCGCAATAAGCTTGCGCGCCTCCTCCTGTGCCTCTTCCTTCGCCTTTGCGATCATCGCCTGTGCTTCCTGCTCCGCTAGGACTGGCAATTCCTGAGCCTCACGCTTTGCCTTTTCAAAGACCTCCTGGGCCCTTTTCTCTATTTCGAGCACCTGCTGGATGGATTTTTCATTCATTTGATTTCACCTCACTGGAATACGTACACCCGCAATCTAATTGTAAAGTATAAATAGTTCATCATCAAGGTTTGACCCCAACACAGGGTCGACAATTACAAATCAGACAATTCTGATTTTGATTGTGTGATTATGCACAATTATAAACATGATTTTCACAACTGTCAAATAGCAATTATCATACGTCTTATTCTGAACCTCGTGCCTGATTCCGTTCAGGTAATAAACCGCACTTGAGGTTTATCTTATAAACAAAAACCACACACAATCTTCACAATTCCGTGATGCCTTCTTTACATCCATTTACTATACTTGGCTGGGAAGCTTAAAAAGCTGCGCTCATAAACAAATTGGTAACTCATTTTGATTTGAAAGGGAATTATGACAAAAACAATCATGGTCGTGGACGATGAAAAGCGACTTGTCTCACTGGTTGAAAGTTATCTAACGCAGGAGGGATACCGCGTGGTAACAGCCTACAACGGGCTGGATGCGCTCTCTGTTGCGCGCCGAGAAAAACCCGATCTTATCGTGCTGGATGTAATGATGCCTGAGATGGATGGCTACGAATTCATGCGAAAACATCGCTCTGGTAACAACACTCCCATTATCTTACTTACCGCTCGCGTAGACGACGAAGAAAAAGTGATCGGACTGGAGGTGGGCGCCGATGATTACATGACCAAGCCATTCCGCCCGCGCGAACTCGTAGCCCGCGTTCGTGCCGTTCTGCGGCGCGCTGGAGACAATGAGCCTTCTGCAAAAGTTTTGAAGGCGTCTGATATCATTCTTGACCGCGATGGCCGCACAGTAAAAGTTGCCACCCAATTCGTGGATCTCACCCCCTCCGAGTTTGACATCCTCACGGCGTTGATGTCCTCTCCCGGGCGCGTCTATTCGCGACTCGACCTGTTGGATATCATACAGGGTGTACGCTATGAAGGCTATGAACGTACCATTGATACGCATGTCAAAAATTTGCGTGGAAAAATAGAGGCAGACCCACGCGCTCCGCTATACGTCGAGACTGTATACGGCGTTGGCTATCGCTTCAAGAGAGAATAAATTTCATGCGGTCGATCTCAACCAAATTAATTCTGGCTTTCCTGGGCATTGGAATTATCAGTGTGACAATCATTGCCTTCACAGCACTTGCCAATACACGCTCTGAGTTCCTGCGGTTCTTATCTGACCGCAATCAATCAGACATCGCCGAAGATCTGAGGATATATTATCTAAATACAGGTTCATGGGAGGGTGCTGATACGGTCTTTAGAGGCAACGGGTTATCTAACGCTCCGCACCCACCAGGAGAGCGCGGTCCAAAGCGATATCGTCCCTTCGTTCTGACTGATCAAAACGGTGTCGTTTTGGTAGCGAATGACAGATACAAAGCGGGCGACAAAATGTCCGCCTCAAATGTGAAACAGGGTGTTCCCATTACACGCAACGGAAAGATCGTTGGCGTACTCGTCCCCATATCTGTTCCATTTGAAGGTGATCCGCGTGAAGTGGCATTCATTGATCGTACAAAAACGCTCCTGATCTACAGTGCTCTGATAGGGTCCGTCATTGCTTTACTTTTAGGTATATTTCTTTCACGCACGCTCACCCGCCCTATCCGCGAGCTGACGCAAGCAACGCACGCGGTTTCAGAAGGTGACCTTTCACAGCAAGTGCCGGTGCGCTCGAATGACGAATTGGGCGAACTCGCAATAGCGTTCAACAAGATGAGCGCGGAACTTTCACGTTCTATCAACTCACGCAAACAAATGACAGCTGATATCGCGCATGAACTGCGCACTCCTTTGAGCCTTATTCTGGGCCACGCAGAAGCAGTCCATGATGGCGTCCTGCCTCCCACGCAGGAAAACTTTGAGATCATCCGTGAAGAAGCCACGCGACTGGAGCATTTGATAAATGACCTGCGCATCCTTTCCCTGGCAGATGCAGGCGAATTGACGATCAACCTGCAAACCATTGAACCCCGGCGTCTCTTGCAGGAAGTTGCCTCTCTGTATCAATATCAGACTCAAAAGAAAAATATTTCACTGGAACTGGATATCGCTTCGCATCTTTCGACCATTGAAGTGGACCCTGGCCGAATGACTCAGGTCCTCACGAATATTCTGGACAATGCCATGCGCCATACTCCTGAAGGTGGGCGTATCATCATCGCGGCAAGGCAGCAGCAGGATCGAATTGAATTGTCCATACTTGATAGCGGCCAGGGATTGCAGACTGATGACATTAACCACATCTTCGACAGATTTTATCGGACAGACCCGGCCCGCCAGCGGGAGGAGGGCGGTTCGGGTCTGGGTTTGGCTATCGCCAGGTCTATTGTTCAGGCTCACGGTGGCCAGCTTTCAGCGCAGAGTGAAGCGGGTCAGGGATTAAAGATCATGATTAGGCTGCCCGGAAAATCCAAATAAAGGTGACCATCACTCTTTCGCTCAATTAACGCGAAACTTTATGATTTCCCCACAATTTCCACACCAAGATATTACACCAGCGTGCTACATTGGATCACAATGAAAGGAACATTACAATGAAAAAAGTTCTTCTCTCACTTTTCGGAATGATCCTCGTTATCGCCGTATTGGCAGGTGCTGGTTTTGCAGGTTATCGAGTGGGTTATGAGCAAGGTGTGCATGCTTCAGGCAATGACAATATCGCCCCAAATTGGCTCTCTGAAAACCGCGGACGTGACGAAATGCCCAGGTTCGATTTTGGCAGGGTTACTAATGGCAGACTTGAGCGCGCTTTCGACCATGGATTTCCACGTGGCTATTTTCGGATGATGCCACGTGGCCGTGAGTTCGGGATATTTTCTCCGCTCAGGTTTCTTGCTCACATCGCGATATGGGTGCTTGTACTTGCTCTTGTCTATCTGCTTTTCACGCGCAGCGGCTGGCGACTCTCCATAACGAAACAGCCAGTTCAGGATCCGCCTACAACTATTGAAACAGAACCAAAACCTCCGGATCCAAATTCAGAAAATGAGTGATCTCTCAGCCCCTATAAAGTAATAATCTACGCTTCTGTTCCATCTATCTGTAAATATCAACTGGCAGATTTCATAAGACCCTGGAACTCCAGGGTCTTATGAAATGTTGTAAAGAGGAGAGAAAAATGGAATTCATAAACCGCCTGATCCATGCCCTCACTGAGGTGCATCCCACTCACCCTATGTTCGTACACTTCCCCATTGCGCTTACCGGTGCAGCATTCTTTTTCATCCTGCTGGCATATTGGCGCAACAGTGCAGCGCTTGAGCAAACTGCCTTTGCCAATATTGTCTTGGCGGCGGTCAGCACAGTCGTGGCAGGCATTACCGGATACCTTGATAACCTGAAGAACTATGTAGGCGAAGCTCCAAATGCAAATACGAAGATCATTCTGGCAATCGCTTTATTTCTACTTACGACTGGCTTGAGCATCGCCCGGTTTCGCAACCCTCAAATGTTTCAAAATGCAAATCCACTTTTATACATAGCTGCCTATGGATTAAGTT
>Ga0079217_10000339_pt1 | contig 11449 bp, 21 predicted proteins | sample NCAS200_FD_76343 | JGI IMG/M metagenome (GOLD analysis project Ga0079217, IMG submission 76343) | Agricultural soil microbial communities from Utah to study Nitrogen management - NC AS200 | ecosystem: Environmental > Terrestrial > Soil > Agricultural land | place: USA: Utah | collected 2014-06-11 | reverse complement strand
GGTAAACACATGGGCGTGGGCCGTCAGATCCTTCCGCCGATGCCGTGGCAGACGGTGGGCAGTCTCACCGATCAGGATCTTCGCTCGATCTTCGCATACCTGCGGACGATTCCACCGGTCGCCAATACGGTGCCGGCGCCGCAGCCGCCCCGGCAGACCGCAGCACGCTGAGCGACGAACTGCGATGCAGTGGCTGGATCATCTCCAGTGGCCGGCGATGGTCGTCAGCGTACTCGCCGCCTGGCTCGTGGCGTCGACACGCGAGCATCGCCGGAACTGGGGATTCTGGTGCTTCCTGGCGAGCAATGTTCTCTGGGCTGCCTGGGGCTGGCACGCGCACGCCTGGGCACTCATCGGCCTGCAGGTGTGTCTCGCCGCGCTCAACATCCGCGGTGCCGCCAAGAACCGGGCCTAGACATTGGATCTCAAGTCCGGATGCCCGTACTGGCAGATCCGGGACGGCCTCGTAGCGGCGTACCCCGCGCTCGAGGCCGATCTCACATGTGACGTCGCCGTGATCGGCGGCGGGATCACGGGCGCGCTCGTCGCGTTCCATCTCGTCGAGGCCGGTGCCGCAGTGATCGTCCTCGATGGGCGCGAAATGGGGTGGGGAAGCACGAGCGCGACGACGGCGCTGCTGCAGTACGAGCTCGATCCGTCGCTGGACGAGCTGGGGTCGCTGATCGGCCCGGAGGCCGCGGCAGAGTGTTACCGCGCCGCGCGCGACGGCGTAGAACGGGTCGCCGCCATCGCCATGGCGCTGGGAGATGTGTGCGGGCTGGCAAGACGGAGCAGCGTCTACCTGGCGACCCGGAAGCAGGATGTGCCGACGCTCGCCCGCGAGCAGGCACGACGCATGGAGGCCGGATTCGACGTCGAGCTCTGGGACGAGGCCGGGATCCAGCGCCGATTCCCATTCACCCGGCCCGCGGCGCTCTACACTCGCGACGCGGCGGAGATCGATCCCTACCGCTTCACGCACGCACTCCTTGGGACCGCATCGAAGTCGGGCCTCCGCGCCTACGACCGGACACTCGTAGGCTCGATCGATCTCGACCGTGGCGGCGTCTTTCCGGTGCGACTGAACACCGAACGGGGCCATCATGTGGATGCCCGGCGCGTCGTGTTCGCGACCGGCTACGAGACCGAGCAGCGGCTCCGCCAGCCCTCGGTAAAGCTCCGCAGCACATACGCGCTCGCGAGCGAGCCGCTCGGGGGCGACGCTCCCTGGCACGAGCGGGCGCTCATCTGGGAAACGGCGCGGCCCTACCTCTACATGCGGACGACGGATGACGGGCGCATCATCGTCGGCGGCGAAGACGATGCCTTCGCGAGCCCGGCGCGCCGCGACCGCGCGCTTCCGACGAAAACCGCGAGACTGCTGCGGCGGTTCACCGCCCTGTTTCCCGATCTCGCGATCGAGCCGGCATTCGCCTGGGCCGGTACGTTCGCCGAGACCGCCGACGGCCTTCCTTTCATCGGCGCGCACGCGGAGTACCCGAACGCCTGGTTCGCTGCCTGCTACGGCGGAAACGGTGTACCGTTCGGCGCGGTGGCGGGAGAGCTCATCCGCGATGCGTGGCTTGGCCGCGCGAATCCGCGGAGCACGCTCTTTCGATTCGGCCGCTAGATTCCGGCGATGCCCGCGACAGTCGAAGTCGTCACGTTCCGCCCCGAGCTCGCGGCCGCGTTCGAGTCGCTCAATCGTGCGTGGATCGAGCGATACTTCGTGGTCGAAGCCGCCGACCTCGAGGCGTTCCGCGATCCGGAAGCGATCATCCGAAACGGCGGAGCCATTTTCTTCGTCATCGAGGATCAGGTCGCGGCCGGCACCTGCGCGATGCTCCGGCTCGCGCCCGAACGCTACGAGCTGGCCAAGATGGCGGTCCGGCCCGAGTCGCAGGGGCGGGGCTACGGCGACCGGCTGATCGAGTCTGCGGTCGCCTTTGCGCGCGAAGCCGGCGCGCGAACCATCATGCTCGAATCGAATTCCCGGCTGGCCCCTGCGCTCTGCCTCTACGAGAAGCACGGGTTCCGGCACGTCCCCATCGAGCACGCGCACGGCTACGCCCGAGTCGATGTCCAGATGGAGCTCGCTCTCCGACCCTGACCTTCCCAAGGAGCGGTCATGGAACGCGTCACCGGAATCGGCGGAGACTTCTTCAAGACGCAGGACCCCAAGGCACTGCTGGCCTGGTACGCCGAAAAGCTCGGGGTCCCGGCGGAGGAGAGTTTTCCGGGAGCGGCGTTCCGGTGGCGCGAGGCGGACGATCCGGATCGGCTCGGCCAGACGATCTGGTCGCTGTTCCCCGCCAACACGAGCTACTTCGGAGCGAACTCTCCGCCTTTCATGATCAACTACCGGGTCGCCGATCTCGATCGCATGCTGGCGCAGCTGCGTGCGGCGGGCGTGAGCGTGGACGAGAAGGTGGAGGAGAGTGAGTACGGAAAGTTCGGCTGGGCGACCGACCCGGACGGAAACCGCTTCGAGCTCTGGCAGCCGCCCGAACGGATGCCGGAAGGATGAGGCCGCAGTTGGTGCGTCGTGCGGCGCTCTTGCTCGCGCCGGTCGTCGCGCAGGCCGGCGCGGCCTGCGCCCAGGCGCCCGATCCCGACACGCTCCCCGTGCACGTGTTCGAATACGACCGGGCCGCGCCGCTCGATTTCCGGGACTCACTCGCGCAGACCGTCGGCGACGTGGAGCTCCGCTCGATGAGCTTTGCGAGCCCGCGCGGCGGCCGCGCGACCGGCTACCTCTTCGTACCGCGCGCCCGGGGACGTTACGCCGGCCTGGTGCTGCAGCACGGCATGCCGAGCCGCGCGCGGGACATGATCCCCCAGGGGATGCAGCTCGCCCGCCACGGCGCGGTGGTCGTCGCCGTGGATGCGCCGTTCGCCCGCCGGGCCGGGGAGGCGGTGCTCTTCACTGAAGCCGACAGCGCCGAGCAGGTCGCGCTGATCGTGGATCTGCAGCGGGCGGTCGATCTGCTGCTCGCGCGCAGGGACGTCGATCCGGAGCGGCTCGGTTACCTCGGGGTGAGTTACGGAGCCGCGATGGGCGCGCTCTTCGCGGGGATCGAACGCAGAGTCCGCACCTACCTCCTGATCGTCGGGGACGGAGGGCTCGTCGCCCACTTTACCGGCCCCGAGGATCAGCCCGGCCCGCTCGGCCAACTCGACTCCGCACGCCGGGACCGCTGGCTCTCGGCGATGCGTCCCATCGAGCCGATCCGATTCATTCACCGTGCCGCGCCCGCTTCCATCCTGTTCCAGTCGGGGCGGCGCGATGTCCTAGTGCCACCGGCGGACGCCGAGCGGCTTCACGCAGCGGCGCGGAACCCGAAGACGGTCGAGTGGTACGATGCCGGCCACGGGCTCGGCGCCGACGCGAAGGCGCGGCAGCTCCAGTGGCTCCATCGGCAGCTCAGGATGCGGGAGCCCGGCTGAACGATGCCCGATGGGCTTTCGCGGCTGCTCGCGGAGAACATCCGCCCGGCACCGGGACGGCGCGGGTGGCACGGTGGACCCACGCCCCCGGGCGCGCTGCGGGGCGTGAGCGCCGCCGTCGCGCGGTGGCGGCCGGCACCGGGACGGAAAAGCATCTGGGAGTTGGCCCTCCACATCGCGTACTGGAAGTACGCCGTGCGGCGGAAGCTCGAGGACGGGGAAGGGGCGCGCTTCCCGCGCTCGCCGGCCAACTGGCCCGCGCTTCCTGATCCGGCGGACGCCCTGGCCTGGGGCCGGGACGTGGCGCTGCTTCGCGACGAGCACGAGCGGCTCGCGACCGCGGTACTGGGGATTCCCCCACGCCGTCTCGGACGCAAGCCGCCCGGTGGGAGGCAATGGACCTACGGCGAGCTGATCGTCGGTATTGCGCAGCACGACGCATATCACACCGGTCAGATTCAGCTCGTGAAGCGGCTCTGGCAGGCGAGATAGGATATCTTCGACCGAGGAGACTGCCATGGCATCGAGAAAGCGATATCGGCTCGACAAGGTGATGGTCGGTCCCTCCGTATCGCGTCCCGCGACCTGGACGTTCGCCGGGCGGGCGATGCGCGGCACCGAGCATACCTACGCGGTGACCGACGAGAACTTCCGGAGCCGCAATGCGTGGGAGTTCATCGTGCGCGAGCCCCGCACGCGCGGTGAGCGCGTGGAGGTCCGGCCGCGCACGACGCCCAGCCTCAAGGCGTGGGAGGAGCTCCCGGACCGCTCGCTCACCTTCTCGCGCGCGACGCGCGGCCCGGCCCGCGGCAAGGTCTACTGTCAGGTCGCGCTGGCCGACGTAACCGGACGAAAGTCGAAGGATGTCGTTCGCGCCGACGAGCGCCACGCGCTTCCGGCCTGGTTCGCGCCACTGGAAACCCGCATGAGGAAGAAGGAAACCGTGAGACCGACCAAGGGAACCGACGGCAACGCGCTCGTAGTGCTGGGACCGCCCGACGACCACGCCTTCATGATTCGACTCTTCTTCGCCACCAAGGTGTGGGTGCTGAAGGAGCGGATCATCATCGGGCTGCTTGCGGCCGTGCTGTGCGGCGGTGCGCGCCAGGCGACGGCGCAGACGGCGGCCGACAGCGCCGGTGTCCGGGCGGCCGTGCTCGACTATGTCGAAGGCTTCTATCAGGGAGATTCCGCGCGCATCGTGCGGAGCGTTCGGGCCGACGCCACGAAGTACGGGTTCTTCATCCCGCGAAACGCCACCGCGTACTCGGGCGAGCCGATGTCGTTCGCCGAAATGAACTCCTACGCGAACAGCGTCAAGAAGAACAATCGCCCGGCGCCCGCGACCGCGCCCAAGGAAATCGAGATCCTCGACGTCGCCGACCAGACGGCGGCAGCCAAGCTCACTGCGTGGTGGGGGATGGACTACCTGCACCTCGCCAAGTACGACGGCCGGTGGATGATCGTGCACGTCCTCTGGCAGTCGCCCCCGAAGCCGCCGAAGTAGCCGGCAAGGAGCGCGCATGCCTCGCATCGTCCGGCTCGTGCTCACGGTCCAGGCGATGTACTACCTCGTCACCGGCGTCTGGCCGATCCTGCATCTCGCCAGCTTCGAGGCGGTGAGCGGCCCGAAGACCGATGACTGGCTGGTGCGAATGGTGGCCCTGCTCGTGGTAGTCATCGGCGCCACGCTCTGGACGGCGGTGCGCCGCCGCACCTGGACACGAGAGGTCCAGGTGCTCGCGATCGGCAGCGCCCTCGCGTTCGCGGCGATCGACATCCGTTACGCCGTCGCCGGCCGCATCTCGCCGATCTATCTCGCCGATGCGGGTCTCGAGCTCGCGTTCGTGGCACTCCTCCTCACGTACCTCGCGGCTCCGGCCGAGCCCTCGTGAACGAGCCGAAGAAGCGGGGAAGTCTCTTCGCCGCGATGAACTGGATGGGAGGTCTGTCGCTCCTCCTGTTCTGGCTGCCGGTTGCCGGGCCGCTCATCGCCGGGTTCGTCGGTGGCCGGAAAGCCGGGTCGATCGGCCGCGCTATCCTGGCGGTATTCCTGCCCGCCGTACTGCTCGGGATCATGGTGATCGCGACGGTGGCGTGGATGACGGATACGTTCCTGTGGGGGATCCTGGCGGGCCTCGGGACTGCCATCCTGCTGCTCCTCAACATCGGCCCGCTGCTCGCCGGGGCGATCGTCGGCGGACTGGTCGGCGAGCCCGAGCGCGCGTGAGACGGCTTGCTGCGGGGTTCCTCATCCTCACCGCCGGATGCGCGGCGCAGCCGACCGGCGGGACAACGGCCGGCGCGGCGCCTCAGGTCGTGATCCTCGTCCGGCACGCGGAGAAGGCGAGCGAGACGGACCAGGATCCCTCGTTATCGGCGTCGGGACGCGCCCGCGCGGCGGCGCTCGCCGAGGCGCTCCGGGACGCCGCCGTTTCGCGGGTGATCGTGACGCATCGGCGCCGGACCGGCGAGACCGCCGAGCCGCTCACCACGCAGCACCGGCTCGTCCCCGACACGATCGCCTTCGGACCGAACATCGCGGACCATGTGAGGGAGGTCGCGCGCCAGGTGCGCGCCAGCGCCGGGACGACGCTGGTGGTGGGGCACAGCAACACGATTCCGGGAATCGTCACCGAGCTCACGGGCGTGGCGCTGCCGGACCTCTGCGATGCCGACTACTCGACGCTCTTCGTCGTCTCGCTGCCGGCCGCGGGGCGCGGGCGCCTCATCCGGAGCCGGTTCGGTGCGATGGATGCCGGCGCCGCCACCTGCGCCGGGAGGGAGGCCCGGTGAGCGGTCGGCTGGCCAAACGCGGCTGATCCGGCCACTCTTACAGACGTGGCGGGAGCCGCCGCCACCCGGCCGGGGAGGGCGTTATGGCACAGTGTGAGGTCTGTGGAAACGACTATTATCTGTCGTTCGAGGTCGTCACCGCGGGCGAGCGGCACGTGTTCGACAGCTTCGAATGCGCGATCTACAAGCTCGCGCCGGTCTGCGACCATTGTGGCTGCCGCATCATCGGGCACGGTGTCGAGGCGAATGGAACGTTCTACTGCTGCGCCCATTGCGCGCATAAGAAGGGTGCGAAGGCCATCGTAGACCACGCGTAGGCGAGACAGCGAACACTTCGTCAGACGGGAGAAGCCATGGCAACGAAGCTCGACAAGGCGATCAAGCGGGAACTGGAGATCGACGGCCAGCTCTACACCGTGATCATGTCCCCCGAAGGCCTCAAGATCACCCCGAAGGGCGGTCGCAAAGGCACCGAGATAAGCTGGAGGACACTCATGGGTGGCGGGATGGGCAGCGGGATGGGCGGTGGCATGGGAGCCGGCATGGGCGGAATGGGCGGGGGCGGCTCGGCGGACATGGAGTAGGTTCGATGTCGAAGCGAGAGGATGAACGGCTGGCTGCCCTCGCGCGGAAGAACGCGGCGAAGGAGGCCAAGCCGAAGGTGGAGAAAGCAGTGAAGTACGACGACACGCTCGCGCGAAAGCCGCGTGAGGCGGAGGACGAGCAGGAGCTGCGGTCGTTCTTCAACGAGATGAAGAAGCGGGAGTTCTGACACAGGAGGCACCCGTGTCGGCATTACGCATGAAGTTCCTCGCGGCCGGCGCACTCGCGCTGGCCGTTCTGCCCGGTAGGACCGAAGCGCAGGGCCGAAGCCCCAACGCGCTCTCCGGGGTGCGCAGCGTCACCGTCCTGCTGGAGCGCACCAGTCCCTCGACGCTGACGGCCGGCGTGGATACCGCGGCGCTGCGCGCCCGCGCCGAGGCCGCGGTGCTCCGGGCCGGCCTCACCGTCGTGCCGCCGTCGGCGCGCGATTCAGCGAATGGCGTCCTCTACCTCAACGTCTTCAGCGCCACCAACGCTCAGCGCGACTGGCACGCGGCCCACGTCGAAGTCGAGCTCATGCAGCCCGTCACCATCGACCGGAAGCCGGACGCGCGGCTGTATGCCACGACGTGGCAGGCGCCGGTGCGCCTGCGGGTGGTCCGAGCGACCGAGCTGCGTGCCGAAGTGGACAACGTGATCGGGGCGATGCTCGAGGAGTTCACGCGCGCCTGGGCGGCCGCGAATGGCCGCTGAGGGACCGCCCTTCCTCGGCCTCCGCACGGCGAAGTACTCCGCGCGCGACATCGGCGCGGCCAGGGAGTGGTACGAGCGCGTGCTCGGGTTCGGGCCCTACTTCGACGAGCCCTTCTATGTGGGCTTCAACGTCGGCGGCTACGAGCTCGGCATCGTGCCGGACGAGCGGGCGGCAGCGGATCGGCCGGAAGCCGGCGTCGCGTACTGGGGCGTCGCGAGCGCGGACGCAGCATATGCGCGGCTCCTTTCACTGGGCGCGACCGACCACGAGACAATTCAGGATGTGGGGGACGGCATCCGCATCGGCGCGGTCCGGGATCCATTCGGCAACATTCTGGGCATTATCGAGAATCCGCACTTCGCCGGCGGCGCGTGACAGGCCGCCGGTGAGCGAGCGGCGACGCTTCACGCCGCCGGCCGGGCAGGTACACCGGTTCGTCGACGCGAACGGCGTGACGTGGGTTTTCACCCCCCGCGGACAGGTGCGACAAAGCGAGGAGGGTACGCACGTGACGCTGCTGATCGAATCGCCTTGGGAGTCGCGGGTGGCCTCGTGCCCGCGCAGTGAATGGGTGGTGGAGAAGCCCGACTACCTTCGCATCCTCGCGGATTCGGTACCCGCCGGCGGCTCGCGTGGGCGGTCCGCGCCGAATTCCACCGAGCCGCCCCGCGACGAGCCGGGATTCTGACGAATGGCCGAGGCCGGAGAGTTCGCACTCTCGAGAGTTGGCCAGATCGCCATCCGCACTCACGACGCCGCCCGGGCGACCGCCTTCTACCGGGATGTCCTCGGCCTCAAGCTGCTCTTCCAGTTCCCGCCGCTCGCGTTCTTCCAGTGCGGCGAGGTGCGCCTGATGCTCGCCGCCGCCGAAGCGCCCGAGTTCGACCACCCCTCCTCGATCATCTACTTCACGGTGGACCGGATCGACGCCGCCTACGAGGCCCTCTGCGCCCGCGGGGTGGCCTTCCAGGGCCCGCCGCACGTGGTGCATCGGTCGCCCGGGAGCGAGCTCTGGATGGCCTTCTTTCACGATTCCGAGGAGAACATGCTCGCGCTCATGTGCGAGCAGCGCACGTCCTGACCGGGCTGGCCCGTCCCCTGCACGTCCCTCGCGCGTCGCACCGCCCGAGCTTCGTGCCGTTCCGGCAGGAGCGCGGTGCCCGTCTCTGGCACGGAGGATCGCATGTCGGCTCGCCGCCTTGGTTTCGCTGGGGTTCTCGCACTCGCCAGCGTGTCATGTTCATCGCCGAAGGCGCCCCCGGGCACGCCGCCGGCACCAGTGATCGATGCACCGCGCATTGCGGAACGCCCGGTTCGCGTCGCCCCACCGCCCCCCGCAGTCTCTCACGCGACGCCGGTGAAGAAGTCTGCAGGTCGCGCCCGGACCCTCGACGCGGCACTCGCCGAGTACGTCACGGGGGAGAAGGGGCGCATCGGAGCGAATGAGCGGGTCGTCGAGCTCGTGGATCTGAACGGTGACGGCGGCAAGGAAGCCCTCGTGCTGCTGCGCTCACGCCGCCACTGCACCAGCCGCGGCTGCACGCTCCTCGTCTTCCAGCAGGTGAAGGGTGGCTACGAACTGCACTCCCGCCTCCTCCTCGGCCGCACTCCGATGGTGGCCACCCACCGCCGCACCGACGGCTGGCGCGATCTCGTGGCCCCGATGACGAGCGCGCGAACCGGCATGCGCCTCGTGACGCTCAAGCACGGCGCTGAGGGTTACCCGGCGAACGTCGAGCACCTCGCGGCGATCCCCGCGACACAGAGAATCTCGGGGGAGGTCTTGTTTTCGGACGATTGAATGGACGGCGGAACGGCGGAACGGCGGAACGGCGGTACGACGGAACGGCGGTACGACGGAAGTCGACGGAAGCTGAAGGGGCCGTAACCGTGATCAGGCTAATCGCTCGATCAGGGTCTCGGCCCCTTCGGTTCACTCAGGTCACAACGGTTCAATAGTCTGTCCGCCCGTCCGCCTGTCCGCCTGTCCGCCAGTCCGCCAGTCCGCCTGTCCGCCTGTCAGGGTCCCCTCGGCCTCCGTATCGCCCGCAGGATCAGGAGCAACACCACCGCGCCGATGAACGCCACGAAGATGGTTCCCGCGAGCCCGCCGAACGGCGCCGCGACGCCCAGAGCGCGGAAGATCATGCCGCCCAGGAATGCGCCGACGATGCCTACCACGATATCGCCAATGATGCCGTAGCCCACGCCCCCCATCACGAAGCTGGCCAGCACGCCGGCGATCAGGCCGACGATCAGCCAGGTCAGAATGTCCACGCCCGCCTCCGCACGTTGAAGGTGATTCGAAGCTATGCGCCCGGAGGGATCGGTGCTAGCGTTCTGCCTCGCCCTCCTCAGGATTCGTGAATGCCCGGACCGGCAGGCCTGCTTCACATCCTCTTGTTCGGCGTGCTGATACCGGCGCTCGTCGTGCGCTCCCGCCACAAGCTCGTGACGCGCCCGGTGCCCCCGCGCCACCGGCATTTCACCGCGGTGCTCGTGCAGCTCCTGGTCTTCCTCGGTGTCTCGGTATGGGTGGCGTGGCTGGAGTACATCCCGGTCCTCCCCGCGTTCGTCCTCCGCTGGCCGGCCGTCGCCCTGGCCGCCATGCTGCTCGCTGCCGGCGTAGTCCTCATGGCGCCCCGGTGGCGCCGGAATGTCGAGGAGCGCGATCCGAAGGCGTACTATTTCATGCCGAGAAACGGGAAGGAACGCGGTCTCTGGGCGCTGATCTCGCTCGCGGCGGCGGTGGCGGAGGAAGTGACCTTCCGCGGGGTATTGTTTGCACTGCTCACGATGTCGACGGGGAGCCCATGGGTTGCGGCGCTGCTCGCATCGGCTGCATTCGGCGTGAGCCACATGGTGCAGGGAGCGCAGAGCGCGCTCATCATCACGGCCATCGCGCTGGCGCTGCACGGGCTCGTCGCGGTGAGCGGGTCGCTCTACCTCGCCATCGCCGTCCATTTTCTGTATGATCTCATCGCGGGTTTCAGCTACGGGCGGCTCGGCGAGCGGTACGGCTATCCGATCGAGGGAGTGGCTGCATGATGGATCATCTCGACTGCCTCTTCGCCCACCTCGCGTGGGCCGACGAGCACGTGTTGCAGACTCTCCGCGACGCCGGGGACGACGCGTCGCACGCGGAAGAGCTCTTCGCCCACATTCTGGGGGCCGAGCTGGTCTGGCTGAGCCGGATCCAGGGGCGGCCGGCGGACGTGGCGGTCTGGCCATCGCTTTCGCTGGACGAATGCGCAGCTCTCGCGGCACGGGTGCGGGGCGAGTACGATCGATTCCTCTCGACACTCGACGACCGGGGCGCCGCGCGCATGGTGCACTACCGGAACAGCGCGGGACTCGAGTTCGACTCGAAGGTCGAGGACATCCTGCTGCACGTTGCGCTCCACGGTGCATACCATCGCGGACAGATCGCGCTGCTGGTCCGCGCCGCGGGGTCGACACCGGCTTCCACCGACTACATCGCGTTCGTGCGCGGCGCTCCCGCCGCCACGCGCACGCCGGCGGGCGACGCACCCCTCAAGCCCGCGTTCTGACTCACCGTCACGGAGATCAAGCATGGCACGCGTCGTACACTTCGAGATTCACGCGGCCGATCCCGAGCGCGCCATCGCCTTCTACCGCGAGCTCTTCGGATGGGAGTTCACGCGGTGGGAAGGGCCCATGCCGTACTGGCTGATCAAGACCGGCGGGCCCGGCGAGACGGGCATCGACGGCGGAATGGTGCAGCGCCAGGGTGCCGCGCCTGCCGACGGCCAGGCCGTCAATGCGTACGTCTGCACGGTGGACGTGCGATCGGTGGACGAGTCGATGACGGCGATGCAGGGCCTCAAGGGAACCGTGGCCGTGCCGAAGATGGCGATTCCCGGCATAGGCTGGCTCGCGTATGCCAAG
>Ga0079217_10000337_pt1 | contig 11502 bp, 8 predicted proteins | sample NCAS200_FD_76343 | JGI IMG/M metagenome (GOLD analysis project Ga0079217, IMG submission 76343) | Agricultural soil microbial communities from Utah to study Nitrogen management - NC AS200 | ecosystem: Environmental > Terrestrial > Soil > Agricultural land | place: USA: Utah | collected 2014-06-11 | reverse complement strand
GATCGCGTTGCCGTACTCGATAGAGACGTCGAATCGGTGACGCGACGGGGAAAAGGGGACGTAGGGCTGGAGCGCGAGACTGCTGCGCGACGCAGCTATGGGGTTGAGGGAGCGATGGAATGGAAGCGATTGCGCCGTGGCGGCAGGGGCGGCCACGGCGAGCGCGCTGAGGGCGAGCGCGATAATGATCGGACGGATCGGGATGGGCACGGGTGGCCGGAAAGCTAATCGGGCCGCCCGGAGTCGTCAGGGGTTGGTGGCGAGTGTTCCGGTGAGGGTTTCGCGCTTCCGGCTCCGGAGAATGTCGAGTCTCACCTGTTCGCCCTCGCCGTAGCTGCTGAGAATGCGGATCACATGCAAGGGGCTTGAGGGAGAGCGGCCGTCGATCCGGATGATCACATCGCCCCCGCGGAGCCGGAGGCCCGACTCCTTCGGCGCGCTGATGACGAGCACGCCGGTGCTCGTTCCGAAGTACTGGCCCAGCTCGGCGTTGAGCGGCGCGAGCTGCAACTGCGCGAGCGGCGACATGATGAACATGGAGCGCGACGGAAGGTCGTGCAGCTGCACCGGGCTCCGTTCCATGGCCGGCGCGTACGTCTCGATGCGCTGCCGCTCGAGCAGCTCACGGCCCGGGACCGTGGTGGCCGCACCGGGCCGGAACTCGTGCCGCCAGACGGTGACGTCACGCTCGGGCTCGGTCACGACGCGGGTGGTCCGCGTCGCCTGTCCCCTCCGGAACCGGACGGTGACCGTGTCGCGTGGCTGGAAGCGGGCGGAGAGAAGCATGAGCCGCACAGCCGGATGCGGCTGCGTGAACTGCACCGTGCCGCTCGCTGCGGCCATCGACAGCACCAGCGGCTGACCGTTCAGATGGGTGATGACGTCGCCGGCCCGCATGCCGCCTCGCGCGGCAGGCCCACCGGGCGTCACGCTCTCGATTCGCGCGCCGACCGAATCGGTCGGGCCGGGCCGCGTATCGACCACGATTCCGATGGCCGACCGGCTCAGCACGCCGGTGTAGGTCATCACCTCCGCGCTGCGCCTCGGCAACGGCGCCGCGCCCTGCTGGGCCGCCAGGGGGGGGAGCGCGCCGACGGCAGCCAGAGCGGCCGCGATACCGAGTCGTCGTACGAGCAGCGGCTGCATCACAGCCCCACGTTGCTCGCGTGCGTGACGTGCACGTCCACCAGCGCATCGAGGAGCCCCACGCGCTCCCGCCACAGCTCGAGCGCCTGCTCCCCTCGCGCCGGCTCCGGCTGCTGGAGGCTCGTGGCCTGCAGCTCGTCGTCCACCTCGGCGATCCGCGCTTCGAGCGCCTGGGCCATGCCGGCTGTGCGACCGTCTACCACCCGGGCCTCGGGACCGTACACCTCCAGCATGCGCTCGAGTGCACGCGAGCTTTCCTTGACTGCGGCGAGCTCGCCCTCCACGGCCGGCGGCGGCGGCTCCACGTCACCCGACCGAACGACGGCTACACCTGCCAGCGACGCCGCGATCGCCAGCACCCCGATGCCGGCGCGACGCAAATGGACGACCCGCCGCTCGCCGGCACGGCGGGCCTCGACGGCGGGCCAGAGATTCCGCGCCGGCGCGAGCCGGGGCAGCGCCCGAAGCCGGGCGACGCGCTGGTGCAGCCGGTCCAGCTCGGCAGCGCACTGTCCGCATTCCGCCACGTGCTCCCGCGCCGCGGCCGCGCCGGGCTCGGACCCGGATTCGCGCAGCGCGAGCAGCTGGTCGATCGTGAGGTGTGTCATGCCAGGGCCTCCTCGCCCAGCCAGCGGCGCAGCCGCGTGTGGGCCCGGGCCAGCTGGGACTTCGAAAAACTCACGGTCTTGCCCATCATGCCTGCAATTTCTTCGTGCGTGTACCCCTCGACGTCGTGCAGCCAGACCACCGCGCGGGACGTCTCGCCGAGCCGCTCCAGCGCGGCTTCCAGATCCATGCGGAGCGCGGTGTCCTCGCGCCGGTTCGGCATGACCTGATCGTCGAGCTCATCGGTGTCGCGGTACTTGTTCCGCCGGAGCCGCATCAGCGCCTTGCTCGCCGCGATCGTCCGGACCCAGCCCCAGAGACTCCCGTCGCCCCGATAGCGTCCGATGCTCCGGCATACCTCGAAAAAGGTCTCCTGCAGCACGTCCTCCGCGTCTTCGGTGGTGCGACAGATGCGGCGGGCGAGGTTGTACACCGGCGCTTCGAAGGCGCGGTACAGCGCCTCCAGGGCGGCCGCGTCGCCGCTCCGGGCTCGGGCGAGAACCGCGTCCGTGTCCGCCACGAGATAAGGGTCCATGAAGAGCGCTCGAGTCATGGTGACTGATAAGATGCCGGGCGGCCCGGGAGAGTCGCAAATGGAGACGGACAGACGGACAGACGGACCGACGGACGGGGACGTTCGGCGCTCGGATTGGTCAGGCGCGTTTCCCGGCGATCGCCTTGTAAAGACCCCAAGTTGTTGCTGCTGCATCGTTTCGGAGCTGTTCGAGTTCTACTCCGTCGCCGCGAATGAGCTTAAGGTCAGATGCCAGCCTCAGGCAATATGAAAGCTCGGCCAAGGACCCTAGAGCGATGTCCAGGAAGCGGCGAAAATCCTTCGTACCTCGCTTGGCTGAGCCTTCGGCGATATTTGCCGCCGCGGAATAGGCGGCTCGGCGCGCCTGACTTACGAGACCGTACCGCTCGGATGCCGGCCAGGTTTCCGTCGCCATGTAGATGCCGAGCGCCAACTCGTGGCACTTGCGCCAGGCAACCAACCGCTCGTAGGAATGCACGATCCAGTATCACATCTGGCGAACCGTCGCAGTAACCCTCCTTACGCAGCAACGCGCGAGACACCGTGCGAGTCAGTCCGTCCCGTCGGTCCGTCAGTCCGTCTGTCCGTCCGTCCCGCTGCCCGCCTATCTTACCGCGATGGCGCAGCCCGACTTCCCCACCTGGCTCCATCACCTCGAAGATGAGGCCGACGCGGCCTTCCTGTATCGCGAGCTGGCCGGCGCGGAGCGGGATCCGGAGCGGTCGCGGATCTATCGGCAGCTTGCCGAGGTCGAGGATCGGCACGTGGCGATGTGGCGGGCGCTGCTGGCGGAGAACGGGCGGCCGGTGCCGGTGCCCACGCCGTCCCGCGGTGCGCGCTTTCGGGCCTGGGTGGCGCGCCGGGTGGGGAGCGGCGTCCTGCTTCCGATGCTCCTCGAGGAGGAAGGGCGCGAGGTCAAGGGGTACCTCGACCTCTATCGGCAGGCGCCGGACGGCGCGTCCGGGCCGACCGCGCTCACGCTCGCCCGCGAGTCGAAGGAGCATGCCGAAACACTCGCGCAGATCAGTGGCGGCAATGGCGAGCCGTGGCACAAGAGCGGCGCCGGCGGCTTTCTCCGCAACGTCGTCTACGGCTTCAACGACGGGCTGACCGCCAATTTCGGGCTGGTCGCCGGCATGATCGGCGCGCAGGCGAGCTTCGGCGAGGCCGGGCATGCGGTGCTCGTCGCCGGTGTCGCCGGGGCCGTCGCCGACGCGCTGTCGATGGGCAGCTCCGGGTATCTCGCGGCCAAGAGCGAGCGCGAGGTGTTCGAGCACGAAATCGCGATGGAGCGTGAAGAAATCCGCCTGATGCCCGAGCTTGAGCGCGAAGAGCTGAGCCTCATCTACCAGGCGAAGGGTGTGCCCGAGGCCCAGGCGACGGCGCTGGCGACGCAGGTGATGGCCGACCCGGAGCGCGCCCTGGCGGAGAAGGTCCGCGAGGAGCTCAAGATCGGCGAAGCGACGAGCACGCCGATGCGCGAGGCATGGATCACCGGCACCGCCACCGCGTTCGGCGCCTTCATTCCCGTCGCGCCCTTCCTCTTCTCGACCGGGCCGACCGCCATCTGGGTGTCGTTTGCCATCGCGATGCTCTCGCATTTCGCGGTCGGTGCGGCACGCAGCTTCTTCACGGGTCGCGGCGTGATCCGAAGCGGACTCGACATGTTCGCCGTGGGCCTGGGCGTCGCAATCGTCGGCTACTTCGTGGGAGAATGGATCGTCGGGGTCCTCTAATGATTCGCTGGGGACTCTGCTGCCAGTTCATCGATGAGCCGATCCGTTTTCGCACGGCGACGCACCGGTACGTGAGCGGCCTCGACCCGGCGACCGCCCGCGCGTATCTCGCCGGCATCGCGCGCGACAACGCCACGGCACTCGCGGACGCAGCGCTCGCGTGTGCACGGCTCGGCATCGGGGCCTTCCGCATCAACAGTCAGCTCCTGCCGCTCGGCACGCATCCGGCGAGCGGGTATTCACTCGAGGCGCTCGATCCTTCGGGTACGATCCGGGACGCCTTCGCCGCCGCGGGGGAGCTCGCGCGAGCGCACGACATCCGGCTCTCGTTTCACCCCGACCAGTTCATCGTCCTCAACTCCACCCGGGACGACGTCGTCGCCTCGTCGATTGCCGAACTCGAGTTCCAGGGCACGCTCGCCGCGCTCGTCGGCGCCGAGACGCTCGCGCTCCACGGGGGCGGCGCGACGGGCGGCCGGCCCGCCGCGCTCGAGCGGCTGGCGCGGGGCATCGACCGGCTCGCTCCTGCGGCTCGCGAGCGGCTCGCACTGGAGAACGACGACCGCCAGTTCACCGTCGCCGACCTGCTCCCGGTCTGCGAGCGTGAGGGAATTCCGCTCATCTACGACGTCCACCATCACCGCTGCCACCCCGACGGGCTGACCGTGCACGAGGCCACCGACGCGGCCGCCGCCACGTGGGGCGCGCGGGAGCCCTGGACCCACGTCTCGTCACCGCGAGACGGCTGGCACGCGCCGAATCCGCGCGCCCACGCCGATTACGTCGATCCCGCCGATTTCCCGGACGAATGGCGCGGGCGGAGGATGACGGTCGACGTCGAGGCGAAGGCGAAGGAGCGCGCGGTCACGGCCGCGATGGCCGCGGGGCCGGCGGCGACGAGCGCCGCGTGACGGAGACCGCCGCCGAGCCGCGCGCCGCCGCCGAGGTGGCGCGGCGCCGCACGTTCGCCATCATCAGTCATCCGGACGCCGGCAAGACGACACTCACCGAAAAGCTGCTGCTGTACGGCGGCGCGATCCATCTCGCCGGCGCCGTGAAGGCGCGGCGTGCGCAACGCCACGCGACGAGCGACTGGATGGCGCTCGAGCAGGAACGCGGCATCTCGGTCACCTCGAGCGTGATGCAGTTCGACTACGGCGGCTACAAGCTCAACCTCCTCGATACGCCCGGTCACGGCGATTTCAGCGAGGACACGTACCGCACGCTCGTCGCCGCGGACAGTGCGGTGATGCTGCTCGACAACCGGCGGGGCGTCGAGGAGCGTACCCGGCAGCTCTTCGATGTCTGCCGCCTGCGGCGCACGCCGATCTTCACGTTCGTGAACAAATGCGACCGGGTCGGCGCGCCGCCGCTGCAGCTGATCAGCGACGTCGAGGCGGACCTGGGCATCCGCTGCTACCCGATGACGTGGCCGATCTTCGGCGACAGTCAGTTTCTCGGGGTCTATGAGCGGGAGACGAAGCTCGTGCACCTCTTCGAGCGCGGGACGGACCATGGCGCCGACCGCGCCACCGACCGCACGTGGCGTCTCGACGATCCTGCGCTCGCACCCCATCTCGGAGCGGAGGCGATGGCGACGCTTCGAGACGAGCTCGAGCTGCTGGACCTCGCGGGCGAGGAGTTCGACCCCGAAGCCGTGCTCGCGGGGACGCTGACGCCGGTGTTTTTCGGAAGTGCGCTCACCAACTTCGGCGTCGAGCCGTTCCTTAACGCGTTTCTGCCGCTCGCGCCTGCGCCGCTCCCGCGCGAGTCGTCGCTCGGTCCGGTGGGACCGGAGACGCCCGAATTCACCGGCTTCGTATTCAAGATCCAGGCGAACATGGATCCGAAGCACCGCGACCGGATCGCCTTCGTCCGCGTGGTCTCCGGCCGCTTCGAGGCAGGCATGACGGCGACCCACGTGCGCAGCGGCAAGCCGCTCCGCCTCTCGGCGCCGCAGCAGTTTCTCGCGCGCGAGCGCACCGCCGTCGAGGAGGCGTGGCCGGGCGACGTCGTCGGCCTTCACGACCGGGGCGCCCTCCGGATCGGCGACGCACTGAGCACCGGCGCGCCCGTGGAGTTCGCGCACATTCCACGTTTCTCGCCGGAGCTCTTCGCCCGCGTGCGACTTGCCGATCCGATGCGCCGGAAGCAGCTCGACACCGGCCTCCGCCAACTCTCGGAGGAAGGGGCTGCCCAGGTGTTCTACGAGGAGTCGATCGTGGGGCCGAGTCCGATCGTGGGCGCGGTGGGGCAGCTCCAGTTCGACGTCCTGCTCCATCGCCTGGAGCATGAGTACGGCGTCCCGGCCAGGCTCGAGCGGCTCTCCTTCTCCATCGCGCGCTGGGTGACGGGAGACCGCGACGAGATCATGCGGGTCGGCGAGGGCTACGGAAAACGCCTTGTCTACGATTCGCGCGGCGCGCCGCTCATTCTCTTCGAGAACGAGTATACGCTGCGGGGGACATTGGAGCGGGAGAGGAAGTTGGAGTATTACAGCGTGGCGCCTTGACGGTCGCGAGGGTCGCGGAACTGGTCGCGGGTCGCGGGCCCTGCACTTCGGCATCGCGACCCGCGACCAGTTCCGCGACCCTCGCGACCTCTACACTACCAGATTCACCAACCGATTCGGCACGTAGATAGTCTTCCGTACCTCGCCGTCCCCGAGAAACCTGCGGGTCACGGGGTCCGCCACGGCCGCGGCGACAACGGTGGCCTCGTCGGCACCCCGGCGCACCACAACTCTCGAGCGCGTCTTTCCGCTCACCTGCACGGCGATCTCCACGCTCTCCTCCACGGTCAGCGCGTCGTCCCACTCCGGCCAGCGCTCCTCGAAGACGGATGAGCCGTGCCCGAGGCGCTCCCAGCATTCCTCGGCGAAGTGCGGCGCGAAGGGCGCGACCATTACGACGAGGTCCTCGATGATCCTCCGATCGCTGCATCCGGCGTCGCGGAGGGTGTTGACGAGCTCCATCATCGCCGCGATCGCGGTGTTGTACTTGAGCGAGTCGATGTCGTCGTGCGCGCGCTTCATCGTCTCGTGCCACTTCACCTCGACATGGCGCGGGATGTCTCCGAGCGTCGCGTTCGTCACCGTGTCGTCGACGAGCGACCAGACCTTGTCGAGGAATCGGCGGGGTCCGCTGATCCCCTCGTCACGGAAGTCGCCACCTTCCTGGAACGGTCCGAGGAACATCAGGTAGAGCCGGAAGCTGTCGGCGCCCCAGCGCTCGATGTACTGGTCCGGTACGATGACGTTCCCCTTGGTCTTCGACATCTTCGCGCCGTCCTTGATGATGAGGCCGTGCGCACGGAATTTCCGGAACGGCTCCTCGAAGTCGACGTGACCGAGCTCGTGGAGCACCATCGCGATGTAGCGCGAATAGAGCAGATGCAGCACCGCGTGCTCGTTGCCGCCGATGTACGTCGCGACGGGACACCAGCGGCGCGTCCGCTCGGGGTCGAACGGGCGGTCGTCGAACTCGGTGCTCGGGTAGCGGAGGTAGTACCAGGCCGAATCGAGGAAAGTGTCCGAGACGTCGGTCTCGCGCCGCGCGCGCGCGCCGCACGTCGGACAGGGCACGTAGTACCACTCCTCGTGCCGGGCGAGCGGCGAAATCCCGCTGTCGTCCGGCCGGAAATCTTCGATCTCGGGCAGGAGCACGGGCAGATCCTGCTCGGGGACCGGCACGGGGCCGCAGGAATCGCAGTAGACAACCGGGATCGGCGGGCCCCAGTACCGCTGCCGCGAGATGCACCAGTCGTGAAGCCGGTAGCGGACCATCCCCTTCCCCATCCCGCCGCTCTCCAGCCACCGGATGATCGCGGTCCTGCCGTCGTCCGCCGGCATCCCGTCGAACTGGCCCGACCCCTGGAGACGACCCTCGTCATCCACGACCTGAACCACGGGGAGGCGGTATTTCTCGGCGAACTCGAGATCGCGTTCGTCATGCGCCGGCACCGCCATGATGGCGCCGGTTCCGTAGCCCATCACGACATAGTCGGCCGTCCAGACCGGTATGCGCCGGCCGGTGGCGGGATTCTTGGCGAACGCACCGGTGAACACGCCGCTCTTGTCGCGGTCGCCGATCCGGCGCGAGACGAGGTCCCTCGCGGCCGCCGCCGTGCGGTATGCTTCGACACCGGCACGCTGCGCCGGCGTGGTGATCTCCTGCACGAGCGGGTGCTCGGGCGCGAGGACCATGAACGTGGCGCCGAAGATCGTGTCGGGACGCGTCGTATAGACCGGTATGACATGCTGGTCGTCCACCTGGAAGTCGATTTGCGCGCCCTCCGAACGGCCGAGCCAGTTGCGCTGCGCGGTCGTCGTCGTCTCGGACCAGTCCATCTTCGACGGATCGTCGAGATCGGCGAGCAGGCGGTCGGCGTACTCGGTGATCCGGAAGAACCACTGCTCGAGCGTGCGCTGCTCCACGAGGGTATCGCAGCGCTCGCAGCGCCCCGCGATTACCTGCTCGTTGGCGAGGACGGTCTTGCAGTTCGGGCACCAGTTGACGGCCGCGGCCTTCCGGTACGCCTTCCCCGCCTTGTAGAGCTGGAGGAAGAGCCACTGCGTCCAGCGGTAATACGCGGGGTCGGTCGTCGAGAGCTCGTGCCGCCAATCGAACATGCCGCCGATGCGCGCGAGCTGCCGGCGGAAGTTCGCGATGTTGCTGGGAATGAGGCGGGCCGGGTGGGTGCCGACCTTGATCGCGAAGTTCTCGCTGTGAATGCCGAAAGCGTCGAAGCCGATCGGCTCGAAGACCTGGAAACCCTGAAGCCGCTTGAACCGTCCGTAGACATCACTGCCCGTGAACGCGAACATGTTCCCGACGTGCAGGCCTTCGGCTGACGGATACGGGAACATCATGAGGTTGTAGAACGGACGAGCAGCGCCGTCGAGGTCGGGCTCGTTCGTGTGCCGCTCGCTCCATCGCTCGCGCCACTTCGCTTCGACCATGTCCGGCTGGTAGGCCTGATCGTTCGGTGCCTGGGTTTCGCTCATGGGCTAAATCTATCGGACGACAGGGCTTACTGCTATCGGAAGGGTGTGACCGCCGTCATCGCGGCGTGCGTGCCTGGGGCCGATGTTCGTCTTGAGTCGGATCGTCCGCGCCCCGTCCTCGACCGGAGCGGTGATGCACAGGATCGCGCAACTGATTCGCGGTGCCACGCTCGGACGATCCGAGGCGCGCCTTTGCGCGTTCGTGGAATCGTCGCCACTCCCCGCCGCGATCGTCGACTCCGACGGGCGGCCCTTTCACACGAATCCCGCGTGGCAATCGCTCTGGGGTGATGGAGCCGCGTCGGTCCTCTCGCGAGTTCCCGATCTCACGCCGTTCTGTCGGGCAGCCGGGTCGGGTGAGACGGTCGTCACCCCCGCGATCTGCGTTCCGGGCGCCGCGGCGCCGGAGCGCTGGGTGCGCGCCTACCTCTTTCCCGTCCGCCGCTCCGCTCCGGGCATCGAAGTGGGGATCGTCCTCGAGGAGGTCACAGCGCAGCGCCGCGCGGAGGACGCGATCCGCGACGCACATCGGCGCGAGAGCCTCGGCACCCTTGCGGGGGGGATCGCCCACGACTTCAACAATCTGTTGACTGGTATCCTGGGCAACGCGAGCCTTGCCTTGCGCGCGCTCCCGGACTCGGAGCAGGTCAGCGAGCTCCTGCGGGAGGTCATCCGGTCCGCCGAGCGCGGAGCCGAGCTCACACAGCAGCTGCTCGCATACGCCGGCAAGGGCCGGCTCCACCTCACCACTGTCGATGTGGCGGCGCTGGTCCGGGACCTCGAATCGCGTGTCCGCGAGTCCCTGCCGGCACATGTCGCCGTGACGTACACTCTGCCGGATGTCTGTCCGTTGATCGAAGCGGACGCGGGCCAGGTCCGGCAGCTGCTGCTCAGTCTCATCGCGAACGCCGTGGAGGCCATCGGCGGCGGGCCGGGCGCAATCGCGATCGAGCTCGACGTGATGACCATCGAGCCAGCAGATGCGCGTCCGGAGCTCGCGGGGATCGAGTTGCTCCCGGGATCGTATCTCCGGCTCGACGTCCGCGACTCCGGCGCCGGCATGGACCGACGCACGCAGGCGCGGGTCTTCGACCCGTTCTTTACGACGAAGTTTCTCGGCCGCGGGCTGGGGCTCGCGGCGGCACTGGGAATCGTGCGGAGTCATCAGGGCGCGATCGCGGTGCGGAGCGAGCCCGGTGCCGGCAGCACGTTCTCGGTCCTGCTTCCATCCGCCGCCAGGCGCGTCGCCGAATCGGCGCCCCTCCGCACGCGGCCTTCGACCGAGCACGTGCTGATCGTGGAGGACGAGGCCACCATCCGTCGCGTGGTTGCGAGCATGCTCGAGGAGCACGGGTACATCGTCTCGAGCACATCGAGCGGGCCCGAAGCGGTTGCAAAACTCGCGGAATCATCCGACATCCGCCTGGCACTCGTCGACCTGGCAATGCCGGGCATGGGTGCCGAGGAGACCATCCGCGCCATCCGCCGGGTGCGCCCGGGCATTCCGGTGCTGGTCATGAGCGGCTCGGGCGGTGCCGAGCTGATGGGCCGGCTGCGGCAGGGTGACGTGAGCGGCTTCGTCGCAAAACCTTTCAACGCAGAGGAGCTCGCGGAGCACGTCGCACGCGCACTCCGAAGCCGCGTGCCGCGCTGACGTGACCGCCTTGCTTGCGGCGGACCGGCCGCTCTACCTTCTTCCCGTTGCCCAGCCCGCCACCAGGCACCGGGAGCGCATGGCCGCCGATCGCAATGATTTGACCCGCGCACTCCACCGGGCTGGGGCACTCGCCGTCCTCGTGCTCACCGCGAGCCTCGCCGGCATTCTCTGGATCGTCGCGGACCGGGCCGCTCCGGCGAGCGCAGCCGTGATTCGGGCCGCGATCCTTCCCACCGCTCTCGCCTTTCTCGTCGTCGCCGCGATCGTCGAGCTCCTCATCGTCCGCTGGCTGCAGCACCAGGTGATCTCCCCGCTCGCGGCGGCGGAGCGCGTTGCCTCGCGCGTGGCGCGCGGCGACCTCACGGTGGCGGACCTGGCCAGCTCCAACGGCCGGACCATGGGGAGCCAGCTTCTCGCGAGCGTGTCCGCGATGGTGGGCTCGCTTCGCGACCTCACCGGCGCGATCCAGAATGCGTCGTCCGACGCGGCGGCGATGGCACAGCAGATCGCCGCGTCCACCGAGGAGATGACCGCCTCCACCGAGGAAGTTGCGAGCACGACCGGCGACCTCACCGAACGGGCGAACCAGCAGGCACTGATCGTCCGCGCCGCCGCGGACGACGCGGGACGGATCCTCACGATTTCCCAGGAGCTCGCGAGCGGGGCGCTTCAGGCGGCTGACCGGAACGCGGCGCTCGCGCGGGCCGCCCGGTCGCACAAGGAGCGGCTCGACGCCAGCACGGCGGAGCTGGGCCGGCTCGCCGACGAAGTGCGGGCCGGAGCCGAGGAGGCGGAGTCGCTCGCAGCCGCGTCCGAG
>Ga0079217_10000333_pt1 | contig 11553 bp, 8 predicted proteins | sample NCAS200_FD_76343 | JGI IMG/M metagenome (GOLD analysis project Ga0079217, IMG submission 76343) | Agricultural soil microbial communities from Utah to study Nitrogen management - NC AS200 | ecosystem: Environmental > Terrestrial > Soil > Agricultural land | place: USA: Utah | collected 2014-06-11 | reverse complement strand
GTTCGAGCACGACATCGCGGTGTATTCGTCACACCTGCCGCTCGACGCCCATCCGGAATTCGGGAACAACACGCTCCTTGCCCGCGCGCTGGGATTGACCCCCTCGCGTTCGTTCGCCACGTACCAAGGGGTGCCGATCGGAGTTGCGGGGGATTCGGACATGCCCACGGACGCGATGCTTTCGGTCGCAGACTCGTTTGCACGGCGGCACCAGGGGCGTGCGCGCGCGAGCGAGATTCCACGGGGACACCAGACCCGTCGCTGGGCGATCTGCACCGGTGCCGGCGCCTCGATGGACAGCCTGCGTGAAGCCGAGGCGGCGAATATCGACACGCTCATCACGGGGGAAGGGCCGCATCATACGGCGGTCGAGGCACCGGAGCGGCGCATCGTCGTCATTTACGCCGGCCATTACGCGACCGAAACGTTAGGCGTGACCGCACTCGCCGAACGGATCGGCTCGGAGACAGGTCTTCCCTGGAGTTTTGTGAGCGCGCCCACCGGCTTGTGACGTCTTTGCCGGCGGCGCTCGTGGTGCTCGATGGCCGCGTGAGCGTCCCGCGGGATCGTGCCAGCGTGGGGCGCGCCATGTCGGGGGCCGCGTGATCGACCGCACCGAGGTTCGCGTGCAGCTCGGCGTGTTATCGGTCGCCATCGTCCTGGCGATGGCCCCCTGGTTCGCCGCGACCGTGGTCGCCGAGCCGATGGCCCGCGAGCTGTCGCTCAGCAGCGCAGCGGTCAGCTGGCTCACGCTCGCTGTCCAGCTGGGCTTCGTACTGGGGAGCCTAACGAGCGCTGTTCTGGTGTTGAGTGACCGCTACCGGCCGCGCCACCTGGCCGCGGTCTCTGCGCTGCTGGCGGCTGCGAGTACCGCAGCGATCGCGCTGTTTCCACTCAATGGTTCGCAGTCGATCGCAATGCGGCTCCTGACCGGCGCGTCGCTCGCCTGCGTATATCCGCCAGGCATGAAGATCGCGGCGGGCTGGACGGACCGGCATCGCGGTACTGCGATCGGGATCCTGGTGGGCGCGGTGTCGGTTGGATCGGCGGCGCCGCATCTGCTCCGTGCGACCTGGGACATCGCCGAGTGGCGTCCGGTCGTGTTGATGGCCGCGATCAGTGCCGCGCTGGGCGGGATTATTTTCGCGACCGCGGTGCGCGAGGGCCCATACCAGGCGCCCTCTTCGCCTTTCGACCCTCGTGCCGTCGGCCGGGTGCTGGGAGAGCGGAAGGTGCGGTTGGCTACGGCGGGCTATCTCGGTCACATGTGGGAACTGTTCGCGATGTGGAGCACGATCGGCCTGTTCCTGGCCGACGCCGGACGCCGTCATGACATCGCGGCCATGTGGGCACCGCTGAACGCCTTCCTGGTCATTGCGGCCGGTGGCATCGGCTGCGTGCTCGCGGGGATCCGGGCCGACCAGATCGGCCGGGCCCGGGTCACGATCATCGCCATGGCCATCAGCGGCGCCTGCGCCCTCGCCATCGGCCCGGTCTCCTCGTGGTCCTACAGCCTAACGATTGCTGTCGCCGTCGTCTGGGGCGTGTCGGTGGTCGCGGATTCGGCGCAGTTTTCGGCGTGTGTGGCGGAGGTTGCCCCGCGTGCATACGTGGGCACGGCGCTCACCGTGCAGACGGCGTCGGGATTCCTGCTGACCATGCTGACGATTCATCTCGTCCCGGAGTGGGCCGCGCGGTGGGGGTGGGAGCTCGCCTACGTGCCGCTGGCCATCGGGCCGCTGCTCGGGATCCTGGCGATGGCCCGGCTGCTGGACCGCCGCCGTGCCTAACGTGAGCCGGCGCGTGTCGTGACCGCGCCATCCGGTCGCGCGCAGCAGCCGGCGTGGCTTGGGGTGGGCGCCACCCTAACAACTATCGGTCGCGCTGCGCCAACGGATGACCCACGCTCCGCGCGGCGTCCGCTCGATCCATTCGAAGGTGAGTCCGGATTCCCGTTCGCGTCGAACGAGTAACGCGATCCTTCCGCTCGAGCGGACACGCACGGGGCCGAGGAGCTCGACGGAGCCCATCTTTTCTTCGGCGCCCACTTCGCGGCGGTGGAAGACGCCAGCGGGCTCCCGTCCGGGACCCTCCTCGGTGACGATGAACAGCTGTTCCTGCAGCGGGTTCGCTTCCTGCGCGACGAGCCGCACCACTTCGAACACCGTCACGATGGTGTCGGCGGCAATCGTGACGCGATGTGCCTGACGAACGGCAAACGGACGCCCGCGGAATGCGGAGAGGGTATCGTCAGGCAGCCGCGACGCGGCCAGCGCTCCGCTCCGCGCGCGTTCGGCGGAATCAGCGGACGTGAGTGCCGGCAGCGAATCGAACGGCAGTCCCTCGACTCTGCCTTCAGGAAACGCGACGCGCCACGGCGCGGACGGCGCCGTTTCAGATACAAGTGTCGCCGTCGGCCATCCAGCACAGGTGGAATCGTAGTGGAAATCTGTGATGCGCCCGGTTCCGACGATCTGTGCTCCATCGAGGAGAACGAGTGAACTCCCTTCCACGTTCCATTCGGCAGCGGTCAGGGTATCGAGCGCCTGTGCGTCGCCGTACGCAGGGTTCACGATGTACGACTGGGTGCCGTTCTCGGATCGGACCGCGAAGAAATCGCCCGCGGAACGATTCCAGGTGGAGACGCGCGCCGGCAGTGATGGATCCTCCGGTGGCAACTCGTCGACCAGCACCGTATCCTTGCCGGGCGCGCGATCGCCGCCGCAGGCGACAAGCAGCAGGAGTGCATAAGTGCGCCAGGCCGGAGACATGCGCGTAATCTGGTGGGCCTGGGGCGCGCGTCAACAGACTCGCTAGGCAGCAACGACACCTCACCAGGGAGGATGGCGTGACGGCGACACCAGCAGCGAGGTCGTGGCTCGACCGACTCGGCCTGGGACGGCCGGAATTGCGCGCGTGGGCGATGTATGACTGGGCCGTTTCGGCGCTCCAGGCGGTCGTGCTGACGGCGGTGTTCCCGATCTTCTTCGTACGCGTTGCCGCAGCGGGGCTGCCGGAGTCGCGCGGCACGCAGGCGTTAGCGACGGCCAATACCATCGCCGCCATCCTCGTCGCGTTGATTTCTCCCGTGCTTGGGGCTGTGTCGGATTACGCCGCCGCGAAGAAGCGGATGCTGGCGGGCTCGATGCTGGTTGGCGCCGCCGCAACGGCCGGGATGTTCTTCATCAAGCGCGGGGATTTGACGCTGGCGTCGACGTTGTTCGTGATCGCCATCATGGGGGCCACCGCCAGCGTCGTCTTTTACGAAGCTCTCCTTCCGCATATCGCCAAGCAGTCTGAAATCGACCGCGTATCGTCGGCCGGGTACGCGATGGGATACATCGGCGGCGGCTTGCTGCTCGCGGTCAATCTCGCGTGGATCCAGCAGCCCGCACTGTTTGGATTGCCATCAGGCGAAGGGTTATCTGACCAGGCAGCCTCATTGCCGGCCAGGCTCGCATTCGTGTCCGTCGCGGTCTGGTGGATCGTGTTCGCGATTCCACTCTTCCGTCGCGTGCCGGAACCACCGCGGACGCTCGAGCAGGATGAGCCGGGACGCGGCTCGGTACTCGCGACGGCGTTCTCGCGTCTGGGCGAGACGATGAAACAACTGATGGGATTTCGTCAGGCATTCCTGATGCTGCTGGCCTTTCTCATCTATAACGACGGCATCCAGACCATCATCAAGATGGCGACGGCGTACGGCACGGAAATCGGCATCGGACAGTCGGCGCTGATTACGGCCGTGCTGATGGTGCAGTTCGTTGGCGTTCCGTTCGCGTTTCTCTTTGGCGCTTTGGCGACGCGCATCGGGGCCAAGCGATCGGTGTTCCTTGGCCTGCTGGCGTACACGGTCATCAGCATCATCGGCTACTTCATGACCACGGCGGCGCACTTCTTCATTCTTGCCGGATTGGTTGGGATGGTGCAGGGTGGCACTCAGGCGCTCAGCCGCTCGCTCTTCGCCACGCTGATCCCTGCCCACAAGTCGGGCGAGTTCTTCGGTTTCTACAGCGTCTTCGAAAAGTTCTCGAGCATCTTCGGTCCGCTGCTGTTTTCGGTGACCATCGCTCTCACCGGCAGCAGTCGCAATGCGATTCTTTCGGTCGTGGTGTTCTTCATCGTCGGCGCGGCCGTGCTGGCCTTCGTCGACGTGGAGAAGGGACGCAAGGCGGCGCGGGACGCGGAAGCGGGAGTGCGCCTGGCGCCGGCAGACTAGCGGTGCGTCATCCGCCTGACGAGTCCCTTGGCGGAAGGAATGGCCCGGCGAGATCCCAGTGCCAGGCGGGGCGGCGCTCGCCGGTTCGCGGGTCACGCAGTGGCTTCCACTGGAGTCTCTCGTCAGGCAGCCCGACGCGCCGGCCGTAGGCGATCAGGCGCTCGCGGCTCGTGGAGACGAGATGAGCCATGGGCCGTCCGAACCAGACGTGCCGATGCAGCCATAACCCGCCGTCCATCGCGTGGATCATGCCGTCACGGCGGCGGGTGAATTCCCTGGGGACTGCGTCAGCTGCGGTATCGCGGGGCATTGCCCCACAATAGCACGGCGCTTACTGGCAGACGAGCTGACCTTCGACCGTGGCCGGCGCCAGCGCGGGAACCGCACCCATGAACATCGCGCACTCGATGGGATAGGCCAGTGGGTGGGTGAGCTTCGCGGACCACCCGGTGGTCCCCACAGTTCCCCACGTGATCGTGACCCCGGTGCTGAGCGACACGTTCAGCGACGCGGTGTTCGTGGTATAGGCGAGGTGCTCGTAGAAATACGCTTCCTGCGCCGTCGCCAGATTGCGCAGGTCGGACTTCAGCGTGGCGGCGTTTGCCTTCCCCTTCGTCGACTGGAACTTGGGGATGGCAATTGCCGCGAGCACGCCGATGATCACGACCACGATCAGCAGCTCGATCAATGTGAACCCGCGGCTAGTGCGTCGCATAACGATGTCGGCCTTACTGGGAGGAAGGTTCCTGGTACCGACGCACTCGCAATGAGTGGCGTCACCCGTGCTTCCCATGCAACAGCGGTGCCGTAGGCGATGCCGGCTGTCAAGCGCCTCGGAGACAACGACTTACCACGCGAGGCCTGTGCACCTCGACGCCGGGAATTCGCGACAACCGCCGCAGCTTGCGAGAGCGCCCGCGGCGGAACGAAACCGTCCCGCTGCATAACGACACCGCTGCATAACGGGATCAGGCCTTCGCTTCGAGCCAGTTGTTCCCGATGCCGAGGTCCACCACCAGCGGCACGGACAGGTCGGCGGCCTGCTCCATGGCATCGCGAACGATACCGCTCACGGCGTCTGCCTCGTTAGGTGGGGCCTCCAGCACCAGTTCATCGTGGACCTGGAGCAGCATCCGGGCCTCGAGGCCATCGCGCCGCAGCGCGTCGTGAATGCGGATCATCGCGACCTTGATCAGGTCCGCCGCCGATCCCTGGATCGGGGCGTTTGTGGCCACCCGCTCCCCAAAGGCGCGAATGTTGAAGTTGCGATCGCGCAGTTCGGGGATGTAGCGGCGACGGTGAAAGATCGTTTCGACGTAGCCGTTCTCGCGCGCGTACGCGACCTGCGAGTCCAGGTACGCCCGGACGCCACCGAACCGCGTGAAATACGTCTCGATGAACGCCTTCGCCTCGGCGTGCGTGATGCGCAGCTGTCGCGCGAGCGCATAGGCGCCCTGGCCGTAAATCGTCGCGAAGTTGATCGTCTTGGCGCGTGAGCGCATCTCACTCGTCACGTCCTTCAGGTCGACGCCAAAGATGATTGCCGCCGTCTGGCGGTGAATGTCCCCGCCAGACCGAAACGCGGACAGGAAGGCCGGGTCGCTGGAAAGGTGCGCCAGCAGCCGCAACTCGATCTGCGAGTAGTCCGCCACCAGGAACCGCCATCCCGACTGCGCGACGAACCCGCGGCGGATGTCCCGTCCCAGTTCCCGTCGAATCGGAATGTTCTGCAGGTTGGGGTCACTCGATGACAGTCGGCCGGTCGCGGCCACGGTCTGGTTGAACGACGTGTGCAGCCGGCCGTCATCGGGATGCACCAGTTCGGGCAACGTGTCGAGGTAGGTCGATTCGAGCTTGGAAATCTCGCGGTAGTCCATCAGCAGGATCGGAAGCTGGTGGCCTTCTTCGGCCAGCTCCTGCAGCACGCTCGCGTCGGTCGAGGGTCCGGTTGGCGTTCGCTTCAACACCGGCAATCCGAGCTGGTCGAAGAGCACAACACGGAGCTGCTGGTTCGAGTTGATGTTGAACTCACTTCCCGCCGCCGCATAGATCTCACGCTCGATGCGTTCCCGTTCCGCGCGGAACCGGGTCTGCAGAGAGCGGAACCAGTCGATGTCGATGCACACGCCGGCCCGTTCCATGTCACCAAGGACCCGCGAGAGGGGGATCTCGATATCCGTGAGCAGGTTGCGCTGGCCGTGCAGCGTCAGTTGTGCCTCGAAGATCTCGCGCAGTCGCAACGACGCCTCTGCTTCGCCACCGGCGAATTCGGCGACGCACGAGACGGGGGCCACATCCATCGGCACCTCGTCTTTCCCCTTGCCGACCAGCGCTTCCAGGCTCGCGAGGGAATGGCCAAGGAATTCGACGGACAGCAAATCGATGCTGTGCGAGCGGCGCCCGGGATCGAGCACGTAACTGGCCAGCATGGTGTCGAACGCAAGGCCTTCGAGCCTAACGCCGGCACGCTGCAGCACCGCCGAGTCGAACTTCGCGTTATGCGCCGTTTTTGCCACCGCCGGATCGTCCAGCAGTGCCCGCAGGGGCTCGAGCGCCGGATCCGTCAGCGGCGCAAGGTTGACGGGATCCGGCGCACCTTCGGCCAGCAGTTGCGCGGCAATGCTGGCAGGCACCTGGGTCTTCGATTTCGTTGCCGGTCGCGCCGGGACGGCGCCGAGCAGGTCGGTCTGCTCCGGTCGCGATGGACGGTGGGCGAAAGGCAGATACCAGCATTCTCCCGCCTTGATGCTCACCGCCAGCCCAATCAGCCGTGCGCGCAGTGAATCGGTCCGCGGGGCCGTGACCGGCTCAGGCATCGTCATGGTGCGCAGCGCAAAGTGGGCGGCATGACGCGCCTCGTCGACCATCACCTTCAGCGCATCAAGGCTCTCGACGACGCGCGTGGTGACCTTCGATCGCTCCATCGACGCGCGGGGCGTCGTGCGTTCGAGGTCGCGCAGCAGCGTCGTGAACTCGAGCTCGACGAGCATCGGGCGCAACGCGGCGATATCGGATTCCCTGGTTCGCAACGCATTCGCGTCGAGCGAGACCGGTACATCGTCGCGGATGGTGACGAGTGTTTTTGACAACTTCGCCCGCTCCGGGTTCGCCAGCAGCGCTTCGCGCGGGCGCTTTCCCTTGATCCCGGGCGCGGCATTCAGGATCGCATCGAGATCCCCGAACTCGTTGACCAGCTCGCGGGCGGTCTTGTCCCCAATGCCGGGAACGCCGGGGACGTTGTCGGAAGAATCACCGACAAGTGCGAGGTAATCCACGACCCGTTCCGGCACGACGCCGAGTCGCTCGTTCGCGTTATGCATCCCGACCCAGTGTTCTTCGACCTGTGCCGGACCACCGCGGCCGGGATTGAGCAGCCAGACTCCCGACCTAACGAGTTGCTGGAAATCCTTGTCGCCCGAGACCACGACGACCTGATATCCCTGCTCCACGCCCTGGCGGACCAGTGTCCCGATGACGTCGTCCGCCTCATACCCGTCGACGGCGATGATGGGAACGCGGTACGCAGCCAGAAGCTGGGCGATGCGATCGAGGCCGCGATCGAAGTCCGCCTGCAGCTCCTCGTTCAACTTCTCCCGCGTCGCCTTGTATTCGGGGTATATCTCCTTTCGGAAGGAGCTTCCCGCGTCGAGCACCCATCCGATGTGGTCCGGCTGGTGCTCCGTCTTGAGCCGCTGCAGGAAGTTGACGACGCCCCAGGCCGCAGAGGTGTTCTCGCCGCGCGAGGTTGTCAGTGGCCGCGACAGCATGGCAAAAAACGCCCGATAAATGAGGGCGTAGCCGTCGACCAGAAAAAGCGTCGGGTGTCCGGGGCGGGTAGGGTCAGCCTGAGCTTTCGGCGGCACGTTCCGGGGAGTCGTGTTTCAACGGAAGGGAAAGAAAGCGCCCGCCTGCAGTGAATGCAGGCGGGCGAACGCTCCGCTTCAGCGCGGCGCTTGTGCGCCGAGCCGATGAGTTTTCAGACGCGTGTTACGTTGGCGGCGTGAAGGCCCTTGTTACCCGACTGGATCTCGAACTCAACCGTTTGGCCCTCGGCGAGGGTCTTGAATCCGTCCATTTGGATTGCAGAGAAGTGGACGAATACGTCTTCGCCCGAGTCCTGCTCAATGAAGCCGTATCCCTTGGCGTCATTGAACCATTTGATTTTCCCGCGCGCCATACCGTGATGCCTCCTACTCGATGAAACTGGACCCGCACAAATGTGTTGCGGGGCAAACCGCTGCGGTTCGCGGCACCTTATATAGAGCGACCTCGTCGGGCTGTCAAGAGAACGTGTTGCGCTGCAACGCGATACCCAATCGTTAGTTATGACATTCTCACCGACAAACAACTCGAATCAGATGATTGGGCCGGTTACTGAGGTATGATCCTCCTCACAACTGACTCGAATTCTGACTCTGAAGGGAGCGTCATTCTCCACCGGCCGAATCCCGTCTGGTCGATGAAGACGACTTGCAGCCGGTGTTCGCGGAATTCCCATATCAATGTCCGGCCGCGCTGGCCGACGTTGCCCATTGTGGGCTCGTATACCTGATCGGGCTGGCCCAGGGCTACCATGACGCGGCCGCGATCAGTGAGCCAGCCCGCCTGACCCTCTTCACGGAAGCGGACGTTGGCCTGCGCGATCCGGCTGAAATAGTCGCGCAGTCCTTCATGTGCGGGCGTTTGCGCAACGGGATCGGTATCGCGAAGGAACGCGGACCACAAACTCGCGCGTGATTCCGCCGGTGCATCGCGCATCGCCTGCAGGCGCTGCGACGACACGTAGTACCGGAGGTAATCGAGCATCTGGGTAAACGTCGCAACCGGAAGGTCTTCCCCGAAGGCGATGAACAGCGGGATGCGAACCGTGTCGGCTGCTCCGGGTCTATTGACGCCGAGCAGCATCACTCCCACACCGAGTCGCGATACGGGAACGGGGAACGTGGAGCTGTAGTGGTCTCCATGTCGCGCCAGACTCACCGTGTCGCTCCACAAGACCTGACTTGACTCATCCGATTTGATCGTGACGTGCACGGGCACACTGTCGCCCCCGTCGCCGTAGCCTTCGGCGTAGATCATCATGATGGAGTCGCGCCCGAAAACTGCGGTCGACCGTGGTGTGGGGACGATGTTGAGCGGAGCGCCGAGTTGTTCGCGCGGCGCTGACTCGTAAACGGGGACGGGTGACGAAACCGACCCCGCTGCGAATTGCGGCACGCCGATCGTTGCCTCAACGGCACTGCCCCGTGTGGCAGACTCGTCTCGCACGATGAGTCGAATGTCGTAGGTGCCAGGCCTGAGGTTTATCAGCTGCTTGAACAGGACGCTCTCGTCGTCGCGGGTGGTCTCGCGAAATGCGAGAACCCGCACCACTTCTCGGCTGCGTAGTTCCTGGACGACGGTCGTGCCACTCCGAACCTCGATCCCGACGTCATAAGAGGCTCGCCACCGATCTCCCTCGGCGCGGAATCGCAGGACCCGGTTCGGCAGCGAAACGGTCACGACGATTGACGTAGAGTCGGCGGTTGGGCCGGCAAAGAAGGAGAGTGAGCCGACGAACGGCGTCTCCCCAGCCTCTGCGAGCAGTCCCATCCGTCGGTACAACGCGACGGCATCGGGTTGGCGCGGCACTCTGCCCGGCGCAGCGGTGCTCAGGATCGGGTCTGGCGTTGGGACGCTACCGGTCGGGGAGGGGCCGCTGCGCGATCCGCCGCAGCCTGCGAGGGCCATGAAGCCGCTGATAGCGGCGAGGGATACGACCCGTGGCGAACGTCTGAATTTCATTTTTGCTCCCCGCAGTGGGTTCCTCTGCTCGACCATCTTTCCAGCACCTCGGGCATTGGTTGCTTGCCGCCCCCCAACCGCCGCATTAGGTTCGCGGCCGTGCCCAAGGAAAACCTCGTCGGACAGAACATAGCCGGCTACTCCATTGAAGAGTTGGTCGGCGAGGGCGGTACGTCCGTGGTGTACCGCGCCAACCATGCGCAACACGGAACGGTCGCGTTCAAGGCGCTTCGGGACAAAATGCGCCAGGACAAGACCGCGTTGGCGCGTTTTACCCGCGAAGCAAATTTCGGCAAGCGCGTTCTCCATCCGAACGTCATCCGGACGATAGAGACAGGCCAGCATGATGGTATCCCCTACCTGGTGATCGAATGGGCCGGGGGCGACCTGCTGGAGAGTTACGCCAAGAAACATGCGCCGATGCCGCGCGAAGAAGTGGCGAACGTGATCATACAGATCTCTGACGCCGTCGCTGCGGCCCACAAGTCCGGAATCGTGCATCGCGACCTGAAACCTGATAACGCGATGTATGACCATGCGACGGGCACGCTCAAGCTGCTCGATTTCGGCATCGCGGCGGCAACCGATACCTCGCAGGACGAGCGTCTCACGCGCGCCGGCTACTTCGTCGGAACCCTGATGTACGTCGCACCGGAAGCACTCTCCGGCGCACTCGTCACCCCAGCCGCCGATCAGTACAGCCTTGCCACGATCTCGTACCTCCTGTTGACGGGCGCACTCCCGTATCTCGCCAAGTCTCCTCGCGAAATGTTCACGCAGTTGCTTTCGCAGCCACCTATTCCGCTCAACAAGGCGCGGCCGGGACTCGACTTCGGGCCGCGGGTGGAAAGCGTGATCATGCGCGGCTTGTCGAGGGAACCCGGTGATAGGTATCCGGACGTGTTGACGTTCGCCCAGGAGCTGAAAGAAGCATTGCTCGCGGCGCCATCGGCGTCGGCGCAGACACCGACTCCAGGTGCGCAACCGGCTGCGGCTGCTGATGACGGCCTGCTGTCGCGCATGAAGGGACTGTTCCGTCGCGGGTGATTGTACGCACTACTCGCGTGACCGCCAACGATGAGTGATCGCGGCACGCTGATTCGCTTGCTCGCGCAGAGGTCTGTTCGTCGCGGCCGGTTCACTCTCGCGTCGGGACGCGAATCGAGCCACTACGTGGACGCGCGGCTGACGACAATGAGTCCGGAAGGACTCGCCATCATTGGACCACTGGCACTGGCGGCGATTCGCGAGGAGGCATGGGCGGTTGATGCAGTCGGTGGCCTGACGCTTGGCGCCGACCCGATTGCGTATGCAACAGCGATAGCCAGCGTAAGCACGCCTCCGCTCGTGCGCGCGTTCACGGTGCGCAAGGAAGCGAAGCAACACGGCACCGGTCGGCTCGTCGAAGGACCGATGCGGGAAGGGGATCGCGTGGTGGTCATCGAAGACGTAATCACCACCGGAGGTTCCGCGTTGCGCGCGGCCGAAGCCGTGCAGCGCGCCGGCGCCTCTATCTCCGGGATCCTGGCCCTGGTTGATCGCGAGGAGGG
>Ga0079217_10000331_pt1 | contig 11599 bp, 8 predicted proteins | sample NCAS200_FD_76343 | JGI IMG/M metagenome (GOLD analysis project Ga0079217, IMG submission 76343) | Agricultural soil microbial communities from Utah to study Nitrogen management - NC AS200 | ecosystem: Environmental > Terrestrial > Soil > Agricultural land | place: USA: Utah | collected 2014-06-11 | reverse complement strand
GTCGTTCGAGCGGGTCTGATCGATGGGATACCACACCACGGGATCGAGCACCCGGTACGACCACGCATAGCCAGGCTTGAGGCGCGCTTCGAGCCGGAGCGACACTCGGTCAGTCGTGGCGGAAATGCATCCCGCGGAAGCTCAAGCGGGAAGGAGTTCGCGGACGGCTGCCAGCAGTGCGTCGGGATCGAAGGGCTTGTAGAGCGTCGGGGCGCGGGGATGCTCTCCGTCGCCGCCGCCCGATATGCGGAGTATCGCGAGGTCCGGAAACCGGTCCCGCGCCTCGGCGATCAGTGCGTCGCCGCTCATTCCGGGCATCCGGTTGTCCGTGATGAGGAGATCGGGACACGCGGTGTGCAGCTGCTCGATCGCTTCGATGCCGTCCCGCGCCTGCGTCACCTCGTATCCGGCATCGCGCAGCGCGCGGGCCACATAGTTGCGCGGAATGTCCTGATCATCGACGACGAGCACGCGCTGGGGAGCAGGGGAGGCCGCCATTCCGGAAACTCCTGCGTGGGTCCGATGTGAAGCCACGAGCCCTGAGGTGCGGGTTCGATGCGGGGTCATATCGATAGGAGGGCGGGGGAGATTTGGCAAGGCGGGACGGGCGGGACGGGCGAGACGGACAGGACGGGCGCGACGCGCTACTGACGAAGGGCGAGTCGTTCCGCCTGGGGTTCGCTACGCTAACTGCTCTTGCCCGTCTTGCCCGTCTTGCCCGTCTTGCCCGTCTTGCCCGTCTTGCCCGTCTCGCCCGTCTCGCCCGTCTCGCCCGTCTCACCCGTCACGTCCGTCCGGTCCGTCCCGCCCGCCTTGTCGTTTCTCCCCGTCACGCCCGCGGCCACCACAGCCGCGACGACCACCATCCCGCCGAGCCACTGCTCCGCCGACAGAATCTCTCCGAGGATTACGTAGCTCGTACCGGCCGCCGCCAGCGGCTCCAGTGCGAAGATGAGCGCAGTCTCCGACGGGGAGAGTACGCGCTGCGCACGAAGCTGGAACCAGAAGGTACCGACGGCGGTGAGCGCCAGGAATCCGAGCGCCAGCATGAGTGTCGCGGTGGGTGTCGCGCGCGGCGCTTCGGTGAGCGGGGCGACCGACAGGGAAAGGAGCGACGTGACCGCGAACTGGACGCCGAGGATCCGGATCGGCGCGCCGGAGTGGGCGAAACGTCCCGTTGCGACGATGTGACCGGCGAACAGGACGGCGCACCCGATCGTGAGCAGGTCTCCGCGGTTGGGGCCGCCACCCCCCGGGTCAGTGAGGAAGTAGAGGCCGAGCGAGGCAACGAGGACCGCCGCGATGACCCGCGCGGCCGGCCGCCGTCCCGTCACCATCCACGCCACCATCGGTACCAGCGGCGTGCTGAGGGCCGTGATGAACGCCGACCTCGATGGCGTGGTATGCTGGATTCCGGTGGTCTGGAAGACGAATCCGCCCCAGAAGACGAGCCCGAGTGCCAGGCCGGCGCGCACCTCGGCACGGCGGATCCCCCGGAGGGCAAACGCGATCAATGCGAAGGCGAGCGCGAACCGGGTGCTCACGAAGAGCATCGGCGTAATGTCCGAGAGCGCGGTCTTGACCACCGTGAACGACGCGCCCCAGATCATTGCGGCTGCGACGAGGCCGAGCGCGGCGCGACGGTGGGTCACGAGCGAGCGCTCAGGTGCGAACTTCCTCCCCCTTCAACGCCCCGCGCAGGAACTGTCCCGTCCACGATTCCTCCGTGTCAGCCACCGTCTCCGGAACGCCCTGTACGACGACGCGGCCGCCTTCGCTGCCGGCACCCGGCCCCATGTCGATCACCCAGTCGGCGCGCTTGATGACGTCGAGATGGTGCTCGATGACGAGCACCGTATGGCCCGCGTCCACGAGACGGTCGAGCACCTGGATGAGCACACGCACATCGTCGAGGTGGAGTCCGGTGGTGGGCTCGTCGAGGAGGTAGAGCCTCTGGCCGCGCTTCTTTCCGGCGCTCAGCAGCTCGCGCGCGATCTTGAGCCGCTGGGCCTCGCCGCCCGACAGTGTCGTGGCCGGCTGTCCGAGGCGAAGGTAGCCCAACCCGACCTGCTGCAGGTGCCAGAGCGCTGCGCCGAGCTTCGGCTGATGCCGGAAGCGAGCGATCGCCTCCTCCACGCTCCACTGCAGCACGTCGTGGACCGACTGCCCATGAATCCGGACGTCCAGTACCTCGCGCTTGAACCGGGAGCCTCCGCAGGCCTCGCAGGGGACGAAGACGTCGGCGAGAAACACCATCTCGACCTGGATGTATCCCGAGCCCTCGCATTCCTCACACCGTCCGCCTTCCATGTTGAACGAGAAGGTCGCCGGAGTGTACCCGCGCTGACGCGCGAGCGGTTGCGACGCGAACAGCTCCCGCACTTCGTCGAAGGCCTTGATGTACGTGATCGGATTCGACCGCGGCGTGCGGCCGATGGGCGACTGGTCGACCAGCAGCACGTCCTGCACGAGCTCCCACCCGGTAAACGCGGTCACGCTCCCGACCGGCTCGCCGAGGTGTGACTTGGCCGAGTGGCCGCCATGAAGGCGGGCTTCGAGCTGCCGGTAGAGAACGTCGTGCACCAGCGTGCTCTTGCCCGAGCCGGAGACTCCGGTGACCGCCGTGAGCGTACCGAGCGGGATATCGGCGTCCACGCCGGTGAGTGTATGGAGCGTCGCGCCGCGGATCCGAAGCCACTGGGGGCCCGCCGGGCGGCGCGCGCTCGGGACGCCGATCCGCTTTCGGCCGCTCAGGTACTGCGAGGTGAGCGAGTCGGTGAGGGTATCGAGAGGTCCGGCGTGCACAACGTGCCCGCCGTGCTCCCCGGCGCCGGGTCCCAGCTCGAGCATGAAATCGGCCTGCTGGATCGCGGCGAGATCGTGCTCCACCACGATGACAGTGTTGCCCGCGTCACGGAGCCGCCGGAGCAGCGCGAGGAGGCGATCGGTGTCCCGCGGGTGGAGCCCGATGCTGGGCTCGTCCAGTACGTAGAGGGTATCCACGAGCCGCGAGCCGAGAGCGTTCGCGAGTGCGATCCGTTGCGCCTCGCCGCCGGAGAGAGTGCGTGTCTGGCGGTCGATCGTCAGGTACTCGAGACCGACGTCGCGGAGAAAGGTGAGCCGGGCGTCCACCTGCTCGAGCACCAGCCGGGCGATGGCCCGCTCTGTCTCGGACAACTGGAGCTCGGCGAGCCAGTCACTCGCTTCGCCGATCGAGAGGGCGGCAACGTCCGCGATCCGCATGCCCGCCACGCGTACGGCCAGCGCATCGTCATTGAGGCGGGTGCCGCCGCACCGCTCGCACGTGCGCGCGAGCTGATACTGCCGCAGGAAGACGCGGATGTACTGCTTGTAGCGTTTCTCCTCGAGTCCCTTCAGGAACGGAAAGATTCCGATGTACCGCCCGCGCCGTCCGTAGAGAAGCTCATGGCGGGTAGCCGCCTTGAGCTTGCACCAGGGCGCCCTGGGGTCCGCCCCCAGCGCCCGCGCCGTGTCTACCACGAGGCGACGGCGCGCCTCGTAGCGGGGCTTCGTCCACGGATCGATCGCGCCATCGGCAATGCTGCGCTCCGGATGCGGCACCACCAGCGATTCATCGTATTCGAGCGTCGCCCCGAAGCCGTTGCAGGCCGCACAGGCGCCCCGCGGGCTGTTGAAGGAAAAGAGGGTGGGGGACGGGCTGGCCGCGGGAGTGTCGCATCGGCTGCACGCCGGGAACTCGGTGAAGCGGCGGCGCTCACCATCTCCGACCACCACGGCGACGCACTCGCCTTCGGCGAACGCGGTCGCGATGGCCTCGCGCACGCGCGCCGCGGCGGCGGGAGTGGCCATGAGCCGATCCACGATGACGAGGAGATCGGGCTCGGCGGCGAGGTCGATATCGCCGGGAAGCTCCTCGAGATGAAGTTGCGTCGCGCCCGCGAGCACGCGGACGAAGCCGAGGGCCCGGAGATTCTCGACGATCGCGGCGTGGCTGTGCCGCGCCGAGGCCGGTAGCGGAAAGGTGACGAGCAGCCGGCCCGTCTCCGCGCCGAGCGTCTCTTCCGTCGCGCTCTCCGGAGTGTCGCGCCGCACCGGCGCACCGCACTTCCGGCAGAACGTCCGGCCCGCGCGGGCCCAGAGGAGCCGCAGAAAGTCGTAGACCTCCGTCGCCGTGCCCACCGTCGAGCGGCTCGACATCGACGGCGCCCGCTGCTCGATCGCCACCGCGGGCGCGAGCCCTTCGATCCGGTCCACCGCCGGCTTCGGCATCCGGTCGAGGAACTGCTTGGCATAGGTCGAGAGCGATTCGATATACCGGCGCTGGCCCTCGGCGTAGATCGTGTCGAATGCGAGCGAGCTTTTCCCCGAGCCGGACGGCCCGGTGATGACGGTGAGGGAGCGGTGCGGTATGTCTACGGTGACGCCCTTCAGGTTGTGCTGGCGGGCGTTGACGATGCGGATGACGGACACCCGGGAAGCTTAGAGGGTTCGGGAAAGATTCGGGAGGGCGAACCGGCGCATCGGCGCACGGGCGCGCGGGCGCTGGCAGCGCACCGGTGCCTCCGCCGATGCGCCGGTGCGCCGGTCCGCCTAGTTTTTGTTTCCAATGCCCCGCCTCTTCACCCCGAAGATCCTGCTCCGCGGCTTCGAGTTCTTTGCGCTCGCGTCGCTCCTCGGCTTCGGGCTCACGCTCCTGTACGGCAACAACCTCGACGCGTTCCTGAGAGGCCTCGGCCGAGTCCACTGGGACTGGGTCCTGATCGGGGTCGGCCTCGCATCCATGGACTGGTTCGGCGGCGGAGTCCGGCTCTGGATCGTCGCGCGGCAGCTCATGCCGAGCCCGTCGATGAAGGGAATGATCCTCGCGGGAGGCATGTCGGCATGGGCGGCGTACATCACGCCCATGCAGTCCGGATCGGCGCCGATGATGATGTACACGATGCGGCGATACGGGATTCCGCTGCCGGTCGCCGCGACCTCGGCGCTCATGGGCTTCGTCGGCACCGTCGGCTTCTTCGCGATTGCGGGCCCTGCCGCCGTGCTCGCCGGTGCCGGCCGCTCGCTTGGCCAGCGCGGGAACGTCTTCGGCCTCTCCCTCTACGACCTCTTCCTCGGAAGTCTCGGCATCTTCGCCGGGCTCGGCGTGCTCCTCGTCGCCGTGATGGTGTTCCCGCGCCTGATCCGCGATCTCCTGCATCGGCTCGCGGACTACGTCGGCCGGCGGAGCCGCCGCTTTGCCGCGAAAGTGCAGGCGGTCCGCGACGGGCTCGACGAAGCCCATGGGCACCTCGTCTCCATGAACACGCCGCGTGGCTGGCTGGCCGTCATCTGGTGCGTCATCATCTCGGGCCCGTCCCACGGGAACAAGCTGCTCGCCGGGTACGTGACGCTCCGGGCTGTCGGCATCGAAGCGCCGTTCGTGGATGTGCTGCTGCTGCAGACACTCATCACCTTTCTCCTGTACTTCGCCCCGACCCCGGGAGCATCGGGCATCGCCGAGCTCATGTCGGCGGCCGTCATGTCGGTCTACGTGCCGAAGGAGCTGACGCCCCTCTACACTCTCATCTGGCGGCTGATCCTCACCTGGTTCACGGTCGGGGTCGGATTCGTCGTTTTCTCGTGGTGGGTGCGGAAGGGGCTCAAGGCGTTCGGCGGCACGCCGACCGAGGAGACCGCGGTGTCGGTGCAGTCGGCACCTTCCGCGTGAGCATCGCGGAGGAGTCGGGCGACCGGTCGTACGACGGCCGGATCCTGCTGCGCCTGATCGGCTACCTGAAGCCGCATGCGGCGCTGGTGGCGATCGCGCTGCTGCTGCTCCTTGCGAGCGCATCGCTCGCGCTCGTGGGCCCGCGCCTCACCCAGCATGCGCTCGATGTCGCGATTCCCGCGCGCGACGGCGGCCTGCTGGCGACGCTCGCGCTCATCTACGTCGGCGCACTCATTCTGGAGTTCGGCGCGGAGTACGCACAGGCGCTGCTCACGACGTCGGTCGGCCAGCGCGTGATGCACGCGCTCCGGATGCGGCTCTTCGAGCGTTTGCAGCGACTCCGCATCGCATACTTCGACCGGCATCCAGTGGGCCGGCTCATGACGCGTGTCACCAGCGACGTCGAGACTCTCAACGAGCTCTTCTCCGCGGGCCTCGTCGCCGTGTTTGGTGATGTGTTCACGCTGCTCGCGATCATGGGGATGATGCTGGCCCTCGACTGGCGACTTGCCCTGGTTGCGTTCGCGGTCGTCCCGCTGATCTGGCTCGTGGCGACGCTGTTCCGCCGGAACGTACGGAGCGCGTTTCGCGACATCCGCGTGCGCCTCGCCCGCATCAACAGCTTTCTGCAGGAGCACCTCAGCGGGATGGCGGTGGTTCGCCTTTTCCACCGGCAGGCGGCCGCGGCCCGGGCCTTCGACCGGCTGAATCGCGAGCACCTCGACGCGCATCTCCGCTCCATCCGCATCTACGCGATCTTCTTCCCGGTGGTCGAGTTCCTCTCGAGCGTGGCACTCGCGCTGCTGCTCTGGCAGGGCGGACTCCGCACGCTCGAGGGATCGCTGACCGTCGGCACCCTCGCCGCCTTCATCCAGCTTTCGCGCCGCTTCTTCCAGCCGCTGCAGGACCTCTCCGAAAAGGTCAATCTCCTGCAGGCCGCGATGGCGTCGGCGGAGCGGATCTTCGAGCTGCTGGACGAAGAGGTGGAGCCGGAGGGAAAGACGGAAAGACGGAAGGACGGAAGCCCGCACGCACGAAGGGACGCAAGCGACGCGGACACGACCGTCCTTCCGTCCTTCCGCCCTTCCGTCGGCGCCATCGTCTTCGACCGGGTTTCGTTTCGCTACTCCCCGGACGGCCCGTGGGTCCTCAAGGACGTTTCGTTCACGGCGGCGCCGGGGCGAACGGTCGCGCTGGTGGGGCACACCGGGGCGGGGAAGACGACGATCATCAGCCTGCTGCTCCGCTTCTATCGGCCGGAGCAGGGGCGCATCACGATCGACGGCGTCGACATCCAGGAGCTCCCGGCGCAGGAGCTGCGCGGGCTCATCGGGTTCGTCCCGCAGGATCTCTTCCTCTTCAGCGGCGACATCCGGCGGAATATCCTGCTCGACGCGCCGCTCCCGGAATCGCGGGCGGTCGAGGCGGCCGAGCGCGTCGGGGCGCACCGGTTCGTCGAGCGGCTACCGTCGGGCTACGCGCACTCCCTCGGCGAGCGCGGCCGGAGCCTGAGCGTCGGCGAGCGCCAGCTGCTCAGTTTTGCCCGCGCGCTGGCGCTGGACCCGCGGATTCTGATTCTGGACGAGGCGACGAGCTCGGTGGATGCCGAGGCGGAAGCGCAGATTCAACGGGCTCTCGAGGAGCTCATGGCCGGCCGAACCTGCCTCGTCGTCGCGCACCGGCTGAGCACCATCCTCCACGCCGATGAGATCCTCGTGCTGCACCACGGCGAGATCCGGGAGCGCGGCACGCACCGGTCCCTTCTCGCCCAACGCGGCCTGTACGAGAGGCTCTACCGGCTTCAGATCGCAGCGGGCGCCGAGCGCCGGACGGCCTGACCGGAGGTCGCTTGCGGCCTTAGATTGCGGGCAGATACGTTTGGGCTCGCGCCTGCCAAACCCAGAGGAATCGACCACGCATGCTGGTACTCGAGCTCGGCGGCAGACGCTATCCGGTGGCCGCCGGAGAGATGATCGTTGGCTCCGATCAGGATGCCGCGCTGCCCGTCGAGGGCGAAGGCGTGGCGCCCAGACATGCCGTCGTGCAGGGCTGGGCCGACGGCTCGGCGGCCGTCCGCGCGGTCGCCGGTTCCGACGTGCTGGTCAACGGGGTGCGTCTTGGTCCTGAGCCGACGCCGCTCCTGCACGGCGACAAGCTCCACATTGCGGGGCAGGAGATCCTCGTCGTAGACCAGAGCAGGGCTGGCCAGACGCAGTTGCAGCGGGCGATCGACGTTCCCGTTCCGTCGGACCCGCGATCCTCGACCCCTTCGATCCCCTCGACCACGCCGGCAGCCAGGATCGTTTCTCTCACCGACGGTCGTGATTACGAGCTCGCCGGCAAGCCGCTCGTCTTCGGACGCGACGCGAGTGCGGATATCGTCGTGGCGGGGGGCGACGTTTCGCGCCGACATGCAGAGCTATCCGCGCGCACGGAGGGTTTCGTGCTGGTGGACCTGAGCGTCAACGGAACCTACGTGAACGGCGAGCGTGTATCCGGCGAGCGCCGCCTCGGGCGGGGCGACGTCATCAGGCTCGGCGATGAGGAGTTCCGCTTTCATGCGGCTGCCTCCCCGGCGACGGAGCCGTCCGCGGCGCTCGAGCCGGCCGTCGCGCCGCCCGGTGCGGCCGAGCGCCTGAACGACACCTACTTCGGCGTCGCCGCGGCCACCGTCGCGAAGGACGCCCCGGCCGCGGAGACACCGGCCCGGGGACCCCTCGCGTCGCTCCTCATCCGGAGTGGCGAGGCGAAAGGCGAGCGACTCTACATCCGCGTGCCGATCGCGAACGTCGGCCGGGGCGAGTACAACGATCTCGTCATCGCCGATCCGAGCGTGAGCACCATGCACGCGAAGCTGCAGGCTCGCGACGGAATCTGGATCGTCGCCGATCTCGGCTCGACGAACGGCACGTTCGTGGATGGCCAGCTGATCGACGGTGAGGTGCCGCTCGGCCCCGGCTCGACGATCCGCTTCGGCGAGATCGCCACGATGTTCGAGCCACTCGACGACGGCGAGGCGGAGCCGCTCGCCGCGACCGCGGTGATGCCGAGGCTCGAGACGGAGTCGGTGACGACGCCGCCGGCCGCCGAGCTCGTGCAGCCGGCGCTCCGGCGGCGACCCCGTCCGCGGCCCGCACCGCCACCCGCCAACCGGACTCCCCTGCTGGTCCTGCTCGCGCTGCTCGTCGTCGCGCTGGTCCTCGCCGCCTTCCTCATGCTGAAGCGCTGATCGTGCACTTCACCTGCGCAGCGCGCACCGATATCGGGATCGTCCGCTCCGGCAACGAGGACAACTACCTCATGCTGGCCGACCGCGGCATCTTCATCGTCGCGGATGGCATGGGCGGACACGCAGCCGGCGAAGTCGCGAGCGAGATGGCGGTCCAGATCATTTCAAAGGAGCTGGGCTCGCTCCGCGGGCAGTCCGACGAGCAGGTGGGCGATCGCATGCGGAGCGCGATCCAGTCGGCGAACGAGGCGATCTTCGGCCGGACCCTCGCGGAGCACGACAAGCGCGGCATGGGCACGACGGTAACGGTGCTCGCCCTGCTTCCCAACCGCTACCTCATCGGCCAGGTGGGTGACAGCCGGGCATACCTGCTCCGCGAGGGCGAGCTGCAACAGCTCACCAAGGACCACTCGTATGTGCAGGAACAGGTCGACGCCGGCCTGCTGACGGCAGAGCAGGCGCGGGTTCACCCCTACAGCAACGTCATCACCCGGTGCGTCGGCGCGGGCATGGAGGTTACGCCCGACATCTACGCGGGCAAGCTGCTGACCGGTGATCTCGTGCTGCTCGCGTCGGATGGGCTGACTGGAATGCTCGAGGACGAGCATCTCACCCGGATCCTGCAGTCGGATGGCGGCCCGCAGAGATGGGTCGATCGCATGATCACCGAGGCCAATCGCCGCGGCGGGCTCGACAACATCACCGCGATCGTCGTCAAGATCGAGGCCGCCGGCGCCACCGGCGAGCACCCCACCGTTCCCGAAGCCGCCCGGAGCGCCTAGGCCGATCCGGCGTGCGCGAGCGTGCCGCGCTCGAGCCGCCGCAGCACTTCATCCCCCGGAAGACCAACGAGTCGAGGCACGAACTCCGGCGCGCGCGTCGGGGGTCTCGCCACGAACACTCTGAGGCGCCGCGCGCTCTGGTAGAGCTCGTCCGCCACGCGCGGCAGCCCGAGGTGCCCGGCGCGGCCCTCACCCGTGAGCCGCTCCGCCACGCCGGAGCGGGTGACGAGCGGCAGATTGACCGCCATCATCGACGCACGCTCGGGAAAATCGATCAGCAGCTCTCCCGTCTCGAGCCCACACGCGACGGCCACCTCGTCCTCTACGCGCTCGAGCAGCGCCGGATCTTCCGATGCCCACCCCTCATCGAACTCCGGCACCTCGCTCGCCGGGACGTCGAGCGCGCGCTTGAACAGCCGCCGCTCCCGGACCGAGATGGCCAGCCTGCTTTCGGCCCGGATCAGCCGGTCCATCAAGGCGTCGTCGGTGAGCCGCGCGACTTCCTCCATCGAGAAGAGACCATCCTGCACCGCGCCCCGGGCCGCGCGCTTGAACATGCAGGTCGCGGCGCGGACCGCATGGTGCCAGTAGACGTTCCGATACATCTGATACTTCGCGAAGAGCAGTGATTCGAGCGCACTGACCCCCTTCTCGTGCACTCCGACCTCGGCCCCCGTGCCCGTCCCGCCGTTCCGTCGTTCCATCGTTCCATCGACGATCGTTATCGTCGCCAGCAACCGATCCACATCCACCGTCCCGTACGGCACCCCGCACATCCGCGCGTCGCGGCTCAGATAGTCGATCTTGTCGAGATCGAGCGAGCCGGAGATGAGCCCCTGCAGCGGACTCGGGCTCCGTCCGCGGATGAGCGCGCCGATGTCGTCGGCCAGCCTGGCACCGCCGATGCTCTCGAGCTGCTCGCCAAGCTCGCCCTCGGACAGCAGGATCACACCCTGCGCCTCGTGCGACGGAAAGCCCGCCTCCTCGAGCGCATGGGAGAACGGATAGTGCCCGATGTCGTGGAGGAGTGCCGCGAGCTGAAGCGCGATGCGGTCGCGCTCCGGAATGCCGGCCATCTCGCCCCGCTCGTCGAGGGCGGCGAGCGCACGACGCGCGAGATGGTACGCTCCGAGCGCGTGCTCGAACCGGGTGTGCGTCGCGCCGGGATAGACGAGGAATGCGTGGCCGAGCTGGCGGATGTAGCGGAGGCGCTGAACCGCGGGCGTGTCGAGCACGAGCTGCGCGGTGCGGTCCAGCCGGATGTTGTCCCAGAGCGGATCGCGGATGACTTCGGGCTCGGGCTGGCTGGCGATCATGCGCTCCTGCACCGCGCTGATAGAACTCCGGTGTTCTGCGCTCAGGGGGTGTGCGCGACCTTCGGACAAGCACACAGTCCTGCGGTCGCGCACACCCCCTGAACTGGCGATGCTCCGTACTGCGGCATGGCGCTTCGTATCCGGTCGCAGCCACCCTCTGTCCGCGCTGAGATCACGCGTGCCTCGCGAACAGGTGCATCCGGCTGGCCCGCACCGCGCAGATCGCGCCGGTCGCACGCGCTTCGGGTGCGCGACGAATGAATGCTCAACCCCACTTAGACCGAAGCTGCTAAGCCGCGGGCCCTGCCGCCTTCACTTCCGGACCAACCTGCGATTCAAACTGCTTGAAGTTTTCACGGAACATGCCCGCGAGCTTCTTCGCCTGGGCATCGTAGGCCGCCGCGTCGGGCCAGGTGCTTCTCGGTGTGAGCACCTCCGCAGGAACATCCGGCACGCTCGTCGGAACGTCGAACCCGAAGACAGGGTCCTTTACGTACTTCGCGTTCTCGAGCGCACCGGCGAGCGCGGCACGCACCATCGAGCGCGTATGCGGCAGCTTCATGCGGGAGCCCGTTCCGTACGG
>Ga0079217_10000330_pt1 | contig 11604 bp, 7 predicted proteins | sample NCAS200_FD_76343 | JGI IMG/M metagenome (GOLD analysis project Ga0079217, IMG submission 76343) | Agricultural soil microbial communities from Utah to study Nitrogen management - NC AS200 | ecosystem: Environmental > Terrestrial > Soil > Agricultural land | place: USA: Utah | collected 2014-06-11 | reverse complement strand
TGCTCTGCCGGCCCAACAGACTAACCAGATTACTGGGGGAAGCCTAAAAGGCACCGTGACGGACCCAATGGGAAGTCTCGTCGTTGGAGCCAGGGTCACCATCAAAAACTCCCGCGGCGTTACTACAAGCGCGACTTCGAACTCTTCAGGCGTCTATGAGTTCAGGCGAGTCGAACCCGGCATTTACGAACTTCACGTCAACGCTCCCGGCTTTAACCTATTCGAGGAAAAAGAGGTCGAGATCCGGGCGCGTGAGACGACCACGGTCAACCCGCAACTAAGTGTCGCCTTCGAAGAACAACAAGTCACCGTCGATGACAGAAACATCAGTACCGACTCCGATAACAACGCCAGCGCCATCGTTCTGCGTAGTAAGGAACTGGAAGCGTTGCCGGACGATCCGCAAGCGTTTGCGCAAGCGTTACAGGCGCTCGCTGGACCAACCGATCCTGAGAATCCATCACAGGTCAAAGTCGACGGTTTCTCCAACGGTCAGATACCGCCGAAAGAAGCAATTCGCGAAGTTCGCATCAACAACAATCCGTTTTCCGCGGAGAACGAGTTTCCGGGCTTCGGCGGCATCGAGATCTTTACGCAACCCGGCGCCGACAAGTGGCACGGCAGTTTCAGTTTTGATTTCAACGACGAGAGTCTCAACTCACGCAATCCATTCACAAAGGTCCGCGCGCCGTATCAACAACGCGCGTACAACATGAGTGTGAGCGGTCCGATAATCGCCAAGCGCGCATCGTTCTCTGCTTACTTCGGACGTTACGTTAGCGACGCTAACTCCGTCGTGAATGCAACAATACTCGATCCTGTAACCTTGAAGCCGCTCGAACTGAACGAAACGTTCGTCACTCCCGATACCAATACCTATGGCAACGGACGCGTCGACTTCAAGATCACCAAAGCCCACACGCTCGTTGCAAGATTCAACTACGGCGAATCAAAACAGGATCTCCAGGGCATTGGCGGGTTCTCCCTGCCGACACGCGCTTACAAAGGGAAGCGCTCGAACTTCGTCCTGCAAATAACTGAAACGGCGCTGCTCAACGAGAAGACCGTCAACGAAACGCGCTTCCAGTACATTCGCAACCGCTTCAATCAGGCGAGTGTGTCCGACGCGTTTGGGCTAAACGTGACGGAGTCGTTCTTCGGCGGCGGCGCGCAGGTGGGCGCGTCGTCGAACGCACAGAAGCGGATGGAGTTACAGAACTTCACGTCGTGGACCCACGGTAATCATTTTCTGAAAGCCGGCGTGCGCCTCAGACACGTCAACGTCGAAAGCGTTTCTCCCGACAACTTCGGCGGCACCTACATGTTCTCCGGCGGAGATGGTCCGAGGCTCGACGCGAATGATCAGATCATTCCCGACAAGGATGGCAAACCCGTGATCGAGGATCTCAGCAGCCTTGAACGCTATCGCCGCACGCTGTTGTTCTCCCGCTTGGGTTTGACCGCGCCGGCAATTCGGTTGCTCGGCGGCGGCGCGACCCAGTTTTCCATCGCCGGCGGCAATCCCCTCGCAAGTGTGAAGCAAACTGACGTGTCGGTTTATCTTCAGGACGAATGGAAGGTGCGTCCCAACTTCACGCTCTCGCCTGGATTCCGTTACGAGAACCAGACCAACGTCGACAGTAGGTTCAACTTCGCGCCCCGCATCGCTTTCGCATGGTCACCGGTTTTCGGCGGCGGCAAGAAACCCGCACCAGCCAAACCAGCCGCGACCACCGGCTCAATGACTACGCCAGCCGGAGCGACAGCAACTGCAAGTCCAGCCGCGCCGGCTCCCGCGCCAGCGGCTGCGCCGGCTGGTCCACCGAAGATGGTCATTCGTGGTGGCTTTGGAATCTTCTACAACCGCATCGGTGAAGACGTCACGCTAAACGCAACTCGTTTCAATGGCGAAAACCAGCAGCAGTTTCTGGTCACTGATCCAACGGTGCTCGATCTGTTTCCGATAGTGCCGGCCATCGAAGTTCTCGACGCTTTTGCACAACCACAGGTCCGGCGCGTTGTGTCCGACGATCTCGCACCGTTTCGCTCGCTACGAGCGACGTTCTCCGTCGAGCGCGTGCTGCCCAAAAACGTCAGGCTGACGTTCAGTTACGCGCATTCACGCTTCCAACGCCTGCGACGCTACGTGAACATCAATGCACCACTCGGCGGCACATACATTTCTGGCGAACCGAATTCCGGCGTCCGTCCGTTCGGCAACGAAGCGGGAAACATCTTCGAGTATCAGTCGACTGGAAGGTCTGTTGCGAACAGTTTCAATATGAACATCAACGGAACTGTGAGCAAGATCAACTTCTTCGGCGGCTTCAGTCTTGCCAAAACAAGGGGTACGGATGGGGGAACCAGCGGCGCAACGTTTGATGCTTACGACTTCACCAATGAGTTTGCGCGCTCCCCATTTAGTTCACTGGTTTTTGCGCACTTTGGCGCCAACTACTCGGCGCCATACGGGATCACGCTTGGCATGTTTGGCATCGCCAATTCCGGTCCGCCGTTCAACATCACAACCGGCGTCGACACAAACGGTGACACACTGTTTACCGAACGACCCGCCTTCGCCGCCGATCTCAACGAACCCGGCGTAGTGATGACTCCATTCGGCGCGCTCGATCCGACACCGTCGCCGGGACAGAAAGTCATTCCGAGAAACATTGGACGTGGACCGGGTTTTATGTCCGTGAGTTTTAGCCTCGGTAAGGCGTTCAAGTTTGGGCCAGCAATCGAACCCAAGGCGCCACCGCCAGGAGCACCGCGCACCACTGACGCAAGTGCTACTCAAACGCCGCCAAAGCCCGCTCCGATTCAAAGGCCGTATACACTGCAATTCTCGATGAACGTGAACAACGTGTTCAATCGGACCAATGAAGGCCTGCCGGTCGGCAACATGGCCTCGCCCTACTTCTTGAAATCTCCATCCGGTTCTTCTACCTTCTTCTTTGGTCCGGGCGGAGGCTCGAGCGGTAATCGCGTAATTTATTTGCGAGTAAGGGTCAGCTTCTAGTGCCGCTCAAGTAGCGACGAAAGTTTCCCGCAAAGACGCAAAGGCGCAAAGGTCTGAACTCTTGAAGCCGGACTCTCTTTGCGCCTCTGCGCCTTTGCGGGAAAAACTCTTTCTCGACAGCTACGCAACAAATGAAGCTCTCAAAGAAGAAGTTAATAGTTCTCATCGTCCTCCTCGTTCTGCTGCTATCGCAGACGCCCTTTGTCTATCGTCGCTACAACCTCAGACGCCTGAGCGCCGCTGTCCAGCGCGTCAACGCTGAACGCACCCCGCCATCACCAGCAAATTCATTCACGGAGTACAAAGGCGTGGTCCATGTCCACTCGTTTCTCGGCGGACACAGCTCGGGAACTTTTCAAGAAATCATCTCCGCGGCGAAAGCAAACGATTTGCAGTTTGTCGTCATGACCGAGCATACGGAGAAAGAGTTTGACACCGCGGCAATGACGTTGAGTGGGATGAACTCGGGCGTGTTGTTCGTCAGTGGAAACGAGGTGAGCGCGGACAACGGAGATCGCTCGCTTGTGATACCAGGTAACGCGACGAATTCAGAGGGGCCGATCAAGATCGTCGCGTACCCTCAAGAATTTAAAAGTTGGGATACGGATGGCTTCACCGGCGTTGAAGTCTTCAACGTCTACACGAACGCGCGGCAGATAAATCCCGTTGTGGCTTTCTTCGACGTCTTATGGTCCAAACGCAGTTATCCTGATTTGATCTTTGCGCTCTATTACCAAAGACCAAACGAGAACCTGCGATTGTGGGACCAAAACCTGTCGGATGCGACCGCCACTGCCGGCAACGATGCGCACTCAAACATCGGCCTCAGCTTGCGCGACAGTTCAGGCAAGACGCTCCTTGGCATCCAGCTCGACCCTTACGAAGTTAGCTTTCGACTTGTCCGCATGCACGTGCTGATCGACCGAAACAAACCGTTGAATGAAGCAAACTTGTTGGACGCGCTCCGTTCCGGCCATTGCTTCATCGGCTTCGATTTTCTCGGCGACACCTCCGGCTTTTCGTTCACCGCCGAGAGCGCGGGAGAACAGAAGATTCAGGGCGACGACATAATCCTGAGCGCGGACACGCGCCTGAAGGTGCGAACACCTGTATCCAGCCAGATTAAATTGTTTAAAGACGGGAACGGGATTTCGGACGAGACGGGCGTGACGAGCAAAGACTTTCCCGTGACTGAACGAGGCGTCTACCGCGTCGAGGTTTACCTGCCACAACTGGGCAAACTGGCGGACGGCAAGCCCTGGATAATTTCAAATTCGATCGGGGTGCGGTGAATCCGTGGTCCAGACAAGGTTTCGCCCCACCGGGTGCCCTGCTAGCGACCCTGTGGGGCGACAAACCGCGCCGGAAAGCTCCGGCTTCACTTGTTTTCGGAAGCGGTGCGTACGTCACCGGAGTACTGTTGAAGGTCCCGTGTTGGACCCCGCTCTCCTAATTCCCCTAGTGTAGTGGGGATCGGGAGTACAGCCTTCCACACACTGTTTTTCCAAGTCCGATCAGTCTAGGCTTGGACCGAAAACCTGTCAACAGGCAGCTTGACCGAACGTGAACAATACAACGCTAAATTCGTTAGAATAACCACACCAAAATCGATCTAAAAAACCGTTATGGAAATCACAATACCAACGCCCCGAAATTTTAGCTTTCAAAGGACTGTCATTAGTCACGGATGGTACGGGCTCCTGCCGTTTTCGCTCAATCAAGCGAGGTGGGAACTCACGCGGGTAATCGACCTCGGTGAAAAGCCGCCGGTGACCATCACTATGCGCCGCGGAAAAGGCCATGTGTCCGCGGTTACGTCCCGGAGGTTGAACAAGACCGAGACCGCCCGCGTCCTGCGCGACGCGCGGCACATCCTCCGCCTCGACGACGACCTCGCTCCGTTTTACCAAGCAACCGGAGCCGATCCTGAGTTTGCATGGATCGGGAAGCAGGGGGCAGGACGAATGCTCCGCTCACCAACCGTGTTCGAAGACCTCGTAAAGATGATCTGCACCACAAATTGCTCCTGGTCGCTTACCGAGAAAATGGTTACAGGACTTGTTCAGAGTCTCGGCCGCGAGAGTGATGACGGCAGGAAGACATTTCCGACGGCAGAGGCGATGGCGGCGATGCCGGTGCAATTTTATGTTGACGAAGTGCGGTCGGGTTATCGAGCGCCGTACTTTAAAGAACTGGCAGATCGCGTCGCGTCAGGTGAGTTGAATGTGGAAACATGGCTCGCGAGTGATCTATCGACGCCTGAACTGGTGAAGGAGATCAAAGGCGTAAAGGGCGCCGGGAATTACGCTGCGGAGAATCTGTTGAAGTTGTTGGGCAGATACGACGGGCTAGCGCTCGACTCGTGGACGCGAGCGAAGTTTTTCAAAGTGCGGAACAAGGGTCGTAAGGCAAACGACAAAAAGATCGAGCGCTACTACTCACGCTTCAAAGAATGGCGCGGCCTCGCGCTCTGGTGTGACGTAACACAGGACTGGCTGGAGTAATCGCGACGCGGTGAAAGGGGACGCGGTGACGCGGAGCCGTCCGACGTGTCCCCGCGTCTCCCCTTCTCCGTGTCCGTCTTACTGCTTGGTCAGCACCCAGGTTGAGTCCTGAGGTCCGCGCGGTGATTCGCTGTGACGCGCGACAGTCAAAACCTTCCCGTCAGCCGAAAGCTCAAGCTTGTCAGTGGAAGTAGTTGTAATCTCCTCCCCCTCACGCTGGAACGTCGACTTCGTGAACAACTCGAGCGTCTTGTTTTCGTTGGACCACTTCGAAGTCCTGACGAACTTGGCGCGTCCACCCATCATCTCGCCGCTGGTCTCGGTACCGTCGAGGTTGAACGTTCGCGGTCCCATGTTTCCACCACCACCCATACCGCGACCGGGGCCGGCACCCTGTCCACCACCCGCCGGAGGCGCACCGGCCGGAGGAGCACCTGCCGGAGGAGCACCTGCCGGAGGCGCACCACTCGGAGCAGCACCGGAAGCACCGCCACCGGGACCGCCGCCCTGTCCACCAGTCACCTTCTCGTCGATGGTGATTGTCTTGTCGGTCTGCGTGATCGTCCAGACGACACTATCCACGCCCTGGATTCGCTGACTGAGACCCTGGCTCTTGCTCTTATCAAGCGTCCAGGTTCCGGCGAAGCTGGTCGGCGCCGCAGCATGCACGGCCAGCGAGAATACAAGTGCGCTGATCAGACTAAGAGCGCAAAGCAACTTTCTCATTAACGGATCTCCTTAAAAGGTTTCTTGAAAGTGCGCGCAGTCTACCAAAACGACCTCCAGAAAACTGTAAGGAACTGTAAAGATTTGTATAGCGTTGGTAAAGCCAACATCTTTTGTTAATGCGGAGGAACCTTGAGCGTTATAGATGCGTAAGGCGGGTGTTCGACGGTTCTTTGATTCGATACATCGACGATCGTCCGAGAATGTGCACGTAGCGTCGATTAATGTGCAGACAAAAAGAAGCCGTTGATTTTTTGTCATAACCCGAATGCGAGCGGTGTTTGTTCGCAGAGGGACAAAGGCACTAATGGTTCCAACAGGGAGTAGGCCTGAACTAGATATCTTAAGGAGAGCTGTGATGAAGTCAATTGTGAATCGGATTGTGGTGGTTATTATGGTCGGCGCGCTCGCAAGCGTTGCCGCGTTCGGCAAAACGCATAAGCATCGTGTCACCTTCGAAAACGACATCAAGGTGAATGGCACGGTCGTGAAGAAAGGCAGCTACGACGTGAAGTTTGATGACGCGACTGGTCAACTGTCGATCATCAAGAACGGCAAGACCGTTGCCCAAACTATGGCTAAGCTCGAAGCGCGCGCTAAGAAGGCCAATGGATTTCAGTTGCGTTCGGTCGGCGCCGGTGATGAGACGGAATTGACCGGACTCACCTTTGGCGGATCCGACAAAGACGTTGTGATCACCAACGGCAGTGCAACCACCACCGGCAGTAACTAACGCTGAAGTTTTCAAGTAAGCGTTTCCCCTACTACGCCTCGGGACTCGAGAGTTCCGGGGCGTAGTCGTTTTTTGCGCATTCGATGATTCTGTGTTGTCTGAGTTACTATCAAACAAAACAACACGGAGAACATGAGATGAGATACAGACGCTTCGGCCGTACTGGCTGGGAAGTTAGTGAAATGGGCTATGGCATGTGGGGCATGGCCAGTTGGTCCGACTCGAGCGACGAAGAGTCGCTTCGTTCACTCCAGGCTGCGGTCGATCTCGGCGTCAACTTCTTCGACACCGCGTACGCTTATGGCAACGGCCACAGCGAAAACCTGTTGGGCCAGACCGTCAGGGCCAATCCCGGCAAGAAACTTTACACCGCGAGCAAGATTCCGCCGAAGTCATTGCAATGGCCAGCGCCTGCCGACTCGACGGTGGCGCAGTCGTTTCCTCCGGACCACGTCGAAGAGTACGTTCATCGCAGTCTCGAAAATGCCGGTTTCGATCAGTTCGATCTGATGCAGTTTCACACGTGGAACGACGAGTGGATGCGCGACGATCGCTGGTTCTATAAGATGGACGATCTGCGCAGTCAAAAACTGATCAAAGCGATGGGGATCAGTATTAATCGCTGGGAGCCGTGGAATGGAATTCGCGCGGTGAGAAGCGGCCAGGTCGACGCCGTGCAGGTGATCTACAACATCTTCGATCAGAACCCCGAAGACGAGTTGTTTCCCGCGTGCCGCGAGATGGAAGTTGCCGTGATCGCGCGTGTGCCGTTTGACGAAGGAACTCTGACCGGCAACTTGACGAAGGACAGCACGTGGCCGGAAGGCGATTGGCGTAACACCTACTTCGTTCCCGAGAACCTGATCCCCGCCGTTGAAAAAGCAGACGAGATCAAGAAGGTGCTTGACGGCTGGAACAGAGAACGTCAAACGCGGATCACGATGCCGGAGCTCGCGCTTCGTTTCATTCTTAACAATCCGGACGTCAGCACGATCATTCCCGGGATGCGCAAACTGCATCACGTGAAAGCGAATGTCGCGGCGAGTGACGCCGGACCGCTCCCTGCTGAACTTCATCAAAAAATGCGCGCTTTCCGCTGGGTGCGCAAACCTGCGCCGTGGTCGCAGTGAAGCATGGTCAGTTGTCAGCAGTCAGTTGTCAGTGGTTACCGTCGCAACTGACTACTGACTACTGACAAACACACAACTTGCGCCTCAATATCTAACATCTAAGTGCTATGTTCAGCTTTAACACACTTAAGACGACACTTTTACTGGGACTTCTAACTGGCTTGCTCGTGATTGCGGGCGGCGTGATTGGCGGCAACTCCGGCATGTTGCTGGGATTTGTTATTGCCGTGGCGTTGAACTTCGGCAGCTATTGGTTTTCAGACAAGATCGCTTTGAAGATGGCGGGCGCGCGCGAAGTTTCTTCTGCGGAGGCGCCGGAGCTGCACGACATGGTCGCTCGTCTCGCGCAAGCATCGGGTCTGCCGAAGCCACGCGTCGCGATCATCGATGCTGATGCACCTAATGCGTTTGCGACCGGAAGAAATCCGAATAACGGATTAGTAGCAGTGACAACGGGTATCGTGAAGATACTCGACCGGCGTGAGCTCGCCGCGGTCATTTCACACGAACTCGGACACATTCGCAATCGCGACATTCTGATTAGTGCGATTGCCGCAACATTCGCGGGCGCGATCACGATGCTGGCCCACATTGGTCAGTTTGCGATGATCTTCGGCGGTCGCAGTGACGATGACGACGATGGTGGTGGAATTTTTGGCGCGTTGTTGATGATTATCCTGGCGCCGATCGCGGCGACGATTATCCAGCTTGCGATCTCTCGCTCGCGTGAGTTTGGTGCGGATCGTACCGGCGCGGAGGTAGGCGGCGATCCCGAGGCACTCGCCTCAGCGTTGGAAAAACTTGACGCTTACTCGAGACAGATTCCGCTGCCCGTAAATCCAGCGGCATCACACATGTTCATCGTGAAACCGTTGACCGGTTTTTCAATGCAGAGTCTCTTCAGCAGTCACCCACCGACCGAGCAACGCGTCGCGCGTCTCCGCCAGATCGCACGCGAACGTTCGATCGGCTCCGGCGCTCGCAGTATTCAAGCGTAATTTCACAGGTCTTTTAAAACGTCTTCGACCCGGGTCTCAGGAAAGGTCGCGAGTGGCTAGGAGCCAGTCGCGACCTTCATGTTTAGCGCTTTGACCAGGAAGGCCCAGCGGTCGGCGATCTCTTCTATTGTTTTCGAAGTCGGTTTGCCGGCGCCGTGTCCCGCTTTCGTCTCGATGCGGATAAGGATAGGAGCATCACCACCCTGCGCGGCCTGAAGTGCAGCCGCGTATTTAAAACTATGTCCCGGCCAGACGCGATCGTCATGATCGGCCGTAGTGACCATCGTCGGCGGATACTTCGCTCCCGGCTTGATGTTGTGCAACGGCGAGTATGCGTAGAGAGCTTTAAACTCCGCCGCATTTTCCGATGAACCGTAATCGGAAACCCACGCCCAGCCGATGGTGAACTTCTGGAACCGCAACATGTCCATCACACCAACCGCCGGCAGTGCCGCGCCAAACAGATCGGGACGCTGCGTCATCGCAGCGCCTACGAGCAAGCCGCCGTTACTCCCGCCACCGATCGCGAGTTTCGGCGTTGACGTGTACTTGTTCGCGATCAACCACTCCGCCGCGGCGATGAAATCGTCAAACACGTTCTGCTTCTTCAACTTCATCCCGGCCTGGTGCCAGTCTTCACCATACTCACCACCGCCTCGCAAACTCGGCTGCGCGTAAACGCCTCCCATCTCCATCCAAACCATGTTCGCAACAGAAAACCCGGGCGTCATCGAGACATTGAAGCCGCCGTAGCCGTAGAGGTATGTAGGATTGTTGCCGTCGAGCTTCAAACCTTTCTTGTACGTAATAAACATCGGCACCTTCGTGCCGTCTTTGCTGCTATAGAAAACCTGCTTCGTTTCATAATCAGCAGGATTGAACTCGACCTTGGGCTCGCGAAAGATCGTGCTCTTGCCGCTGGTCATGTCGTAACGGTAGATCGTCGTCGGCGTGGTGAATCCGGTGAAGTAGTAGAACGTTTCCTTGTCCTTTGCTTTGCCGCCGAAGCCGCCCGCTGAACCGATACCGGGAAACGTAACCTCACTCAGCATCTTGCCGACCGTATCGTGAATCCTGACCTGCGTGTAAGCGTCCTTCAGGTAGTTGAGAATGAATTTATTGTTGACGAGGCTGACCGACTGTAACGCGTCCTTACTCTCGGGCACGACGACTTTCCAGTTATCGCGGGCCGGCTTGCTGACGTCGATCTCGACAATCTTGCCACGCGGCGATTGCAAGTCAGTTTGAAACCAGAAGCGAGTTCCGTCATTGCCGATGAAGTTGTAAGCAGCGTCGAAATCGTCAAGCAGTTTGACTACTGACGTATTGCTCGCTTTGAGGTCCTTGTAGTAGACGCGGTTCTTAACATCCGTGCCCTGATAGACCGTGATTAGCAAATAGTTTCCGTCTTCGCTGACCGAACCGCCGAAGAGCCAGTCTTTCTGGTCGGGACGTTCGTAAACAAGGACATCCTCAGTTTGCGGCCTACCGAGTTTGTGGAAGTAAACCTTCTGGAAGTAGTTCGTATCTTTCAGCGAATCGCCTTTTGGCTCGTCGTAACGGCTGTAGAAAAAGCCATTACCGTCGGTCGTCCACGAAACGCCGGAAAACTTCACCCATTTCAGATGATCAGAAAGATCCGTGCCCGTTTCGACGTCACGGACTTTCCACTCCTGCCAGTCTGAACCTGACGCGGAGATGCTGTACGCCAGCAACTTGCCGTCGGGACTCACCTGTACGCCCGAAACCGCGACCGTACCGTCAGCCGACATCGTGTTCGGATCGAGGATCATCTTCGGCGGCGCATCGAGACCAGTGACGGTATAGAGCACCGACTGGTTTTGCAGCCCGCTGTTGCGGAAGTAAAAGTAGCGGTCCCCTTCCCTGAATGGGACGCCATACTTCTCATAGTTCCACAACCTGGTGATGCGATCCTTCAGCGAGTTGCGCGCCGGAATGGCCGCAAGGAAGTCGAAACTCATTTTGTTCTGGGCTTCGACCCAGGCTTTCGTCTCCGCTGAGTCGAGCTCTTCGAGCCAACGATAAGGATCGGCCACTTTCACGCCATGGTAGTCGTCAACCTGTTCGCTCTTACGGGCCGGGGGATATTTAGTTGAAGTGATCATCTGCTGCGTAGCAACTGCTGCCAACAAACACACGACCGCGACACGAGTCAGTGGGTAAAAAGGCATAACAAGCTCCCTTCCTATAATCGGCGAGACAACGCGGATACTGATTATATAAATGAAAATCTCATTGACAACTCGCGGGAGGATGGGTGAATCTAAGCCAACGCCCGCCGCCCCCCGGCCGACGTGCTGCGGATCCTGGACTCTCCTGCTGCAAAGACATTTATGAGAATGAATACCCGTATCGTAATAGCTGTCGTCGCCCTTATTTGCTGTTCAGTTTACGCAATCGCTCAGGAGACCGGTCCTGAAAAGGCCGGCCGGCCGCGTGTCGTCACGCCGCAGGCGCAGCAACCTTCCGT
>Ga0079217_10000328_pt1 | contig 11640 bp, 10 predicted proteins | sample NCAS200_FD_76343 | JGI IMG/M metagenome (GOLD analysis project Ga0079217, IMG submission 76343) | Agricultural soil microbial communities from Utah to study Nitrogen management - NC AS200 | ecosystem: Environmental > Terrestrial > Soil > Agricultural land | place: USA: Utah | collected 2014-06-11 | reverse complement strand
GGGCGAGGACGTGGCTTTGTTCGGCGGCGCGTATGGCGTTACCCGCGGTCTGATGCAGGAATTCAGCGAGCGGCGCGTATTGGATACGCCGATTTCCGAAGCGGCGATAGTCGGCCTTGCCGTCGGCGCGGCGATCAACGGCATGCGCCCGGTGGTCGAAATTCAATTTTCCGACCTCTTGCCGCTGGCGATGGACCAACTTGCCAGCCACGCCGCGCGCTACCACTACATGACCGGCGGGCGCGTTTCGGTGCCCATGGTCGTGCGCAACAAATTCGCTACCCGCGCCGGCGGCGGGCCATGCCATTCAAGCTGTAACCACGGCGCATTCATTCATTTTCCCGGCTTAAAAATAATTATGCCGGCCACTCCTGCCGACGCAAAAGGATTGCTGCTCGCCGCGATCCGCGATCCGAATCCGGTGCTCTGTTTCGAAAGCCATCATCTCTACGGCCAGCGCGGCTCAGTGCCGGAAGGGGACTACACGGTGCCGATTGGAGTTGCCGCAGTCAGACGCGAAGGAAAGGATCTGACGATCGTCACCTGCGGCGGCATGGTTTTGAAGGCCGACGCTGCTGCAGATAGATTGAAAGAAAAAGGCATCGACGTTGAGATTGTCGATCTGCGTTCGCTGGCGCCGCTGGACAAGGAAGCGATTTTGCAATCCGTGGCGAAAACCAAGCGAGCGATCGTGCTCGATGAAGGACCGATGCTTGGCGGCATCTCCGCAGAGATCGCCGCGATGATTCAGGAGAACCTATTTTCCGATCTCAAAGGGCCGGTCGTTCGCATCGGCGCCCAACCGATCCCGCCACCGCACAGTCCGCCGCTCGTCGATGCGATGATTCCCGATGTCGATCAGGTGATCGACGCGGTGATGCGCTTGGCCGAAGGCGGCAAGCTGCCTTAAACAGAGATGTCAATTGTTGGTCGGAGTTGGCTATCTTCGATCCGCTGCATCGCTTCGCACCGCTCGTAGGTCGACTCGCTATAAGCGGGCCCGAATCTCCTATGATGACCATAATGCTGCGATAGTGGGGCATTGCGATCCCGCCGCAGTACGGTCGATTTGACCCTACGCGAGGGCGGTGTTAGCGTGGCACGCGCACATAGGGGGCGCCGGAACCGCTCATGAAAGCCCGTTACGCTTGGCTCAAATCGCTCCTTGCGAGTGCCAGTCTTACTAGCCGGTTTGCTGTTTATAGCTTTCTTTGTATCGGCTTAATGACCGCGGTCTTATGGCTGATTGTTTCCAACTATCTGGTCAAACAAATCCTGGAACGCGAATGGGAAATGACTGCGTATTTAGTACGCGCCGACGTGAGGAAATTTCTTGAGGATTACGATTTTACAGCGCAGGATCGCAAATCGGTGGGCCCTAAGTTTGCAGCGCTTCTTGATCACATGCGGCTGTCGCCGGCCATCCTCCGGTTCAAAGTTTACAATACCAAGTCTGTGGTTATTTGGTCCGACGACAAGCGATTCGTCGGCAAATCTTTCAATGACAATCCTCAACTCCGGCGAGCGCTCAGCGGTGAGGTGATTGCGAATTTAAGTTCACTAAATAAACAGGAGGGTGCCGCCGGCAAAAACTTAACAGCGAAGACCGTGGAAGTTTACGTGCCGGTCTATTCGGATAACGATCGGCAACTGCTCGGGGTGTTCGAGACTTACCGCCGCGCAGATTCGATTTTGCAGGATATCGCCGAGGCGCGCGCGATCGTGCTCTTGGCTGCCGTCAGCGGCGGGTTGCTCGTGTATATTTCTCTGTTTTTTATCGTTCGCCAAGCCGCGCGAAAGATCGACGAACAACAGGCTAATATACTGAAGATGCAGTCCGAGCTGATTGGCTCCCAGCGTATGGCGGTGATGGGCGAAATGGCCGGCGCGGTGGCGCATGGCATCGGCAATCCGTTGTCGTCCATTCGTGCGGCGGCGCAGGTGGCATTGTTGCAGAGCAATGCGCGAAATGGAGATGAGACGAATCGGAAAATGACGGAGAACCTGGAAAATATAGTGCGCGAGGTAGAGCGGGTGCAAAAAAGAATGCAAGGTCTGTTAAACCTCGCCAAACCGCTTGAGCCGCATCCTGTTGCGGTTGAGATCAATACTGTTGTGCGCGACGCGGTTGAGACTTTACGCAATCGCTTTAGCGACGCCAAGGTCAGTCCGAATATGAAACTTGCCCCGGACCTTCCGAGCGTCACATCCGATCTAAGTCACCTTGAGCAGGCATTGTTGGTGCTCATTACCAACGCCGTGGAGGCGACCTCGAATGGCGGTGTTGTGAACATTCGGACCGGCGCTGCGATTCATAATGGCGGGGAGAAAGCCGTTTACATTGCCATTGAAGACGACGGCGCAGGAATTCCGCCGGAAAATCGCAAGCGCGTTTTTGAGCCTTTTTTCACCACCAAAACCCACGGCACCGGCATCGGCTTGACGCTGGCAAAAAAATTCGTCGAGCTAAACCGAGGCACAATCGCAATCACCAATGGCGCCCGAATTGGCACGAAGGTGGAAATTACCTTGCCGTTTGCTCCGTAGATCTCCGTCAATCAACCCGACTACCTCGCCAAAGTCCCTGTTTCACTTGCGCTCCTGCGATGAGAAATTTCACACGCAGAGGTCGCGGTGTCAGATCCTTAGCTCAGCGGGATCATGATGTGTTTTTGGTAGGGCTTGCGCTGTTTCAGGCGCTCATACCAATCTCCGATTTTCGGCAAATTCGGCCGCTCCGTGGGTAAATTAAACCAGCGATAGGCCCAGACGCCGAGAGGGATGTCGCCCAGAGAAAACTCGTCGCCACCGAGGTAGCGGGTCTGGGCCAGGTGGCTTTCGACGGTCTGCCAGGCTTTGGTGGTTTTTTCCAGTGCAGTTTGAACAGCTTTAGGGTCTCGCTTGTCTTCCGGCGTACGGATCAAGTTCCAGAATAGCGGCACGATCGCCGCATTGAAGGTCGAAAGCTGCCAGTCCATCCAGCGATTGGCGTTTCCCAAACCTTCGGGAGTCGACGGCAGGAGCTTGCCGGAGCCGTATTTAGCATTCAAATAACGCATTATGCTGTTGGACTCCCAAAGGATAAAGTCGCCATCCTTGACGGTTGGGACGAGGCCGTTGGGATTCATTTCGCGATAAGCCTTCTCATCATTGCCGCCGAATTTTCCGCCCCAGTCGACACGCTCGAAATCGACGCCAAGTTCGCCCAAGCACCAAAGCACCTTTTGCACGTTGGAAGAGTCTGTTCTGCCCCAGATCTTGATCATGTCGAAGCCTCCGGTCTAAGGATTTCACTCGGTTTTTATCACCGTTTCCAGCAGATGCATAGGGTCCTTTCGGAAAAGCGCCGGCCGCTCTGTAAGTTTGACTCAATTTCTGATAGGGAAACGGCAACATCAAAGACGGAAGGGTATCTTGATGAAAAAGACTCGTTGCTTGATGTGGTTTTTGCTTTTGGCAATGATTGCCTTGCCCTCATTGGCGCGGGCGCAGAACCCGGCAGAAGGTCGAAAGCTGTATACGACCTATTGCGTGAGTTGCCACGGTGAGAAGGGTAAGGGTGATGGTGTGGCGGCTGGCTCGCTGCCGGTAAAGCCGAAGGACCATACAAATGGGGCCGTCATGAATCAAATGACCGACCAATCCCTTGCGGATGTGATTTCAAAAGGCGGGGGGCCCACCGGGAAGTCCAGTTTCATGCCCGCTTGGGGCGCGTCGGTAAATGAAAAGCAGGTCAGGGATATTGTTGCCTACATTCGCTCGCTGGCCGTCCCACCCTATAAGCCATAATGTTGCTGCGCCGAGCTAAGAAAAGCGACAAATTTTTTTATTTCCCCCCTTGACGATCCGGGATCTAAGATTAAATTTGGCGCATCCAACCTGTTCTGCAGGATTCTAAATCTTCGTTTTATTTTAGGAGGGTGATATGGCGACAAAGATTCGTCCCCTACACGATAGGGTGATCGTGAAACGCATCGATGAAGAGGAGAAAACCAGGGGAGGCATTATTATCCCGGACACAGCCAAGGAGAAGCCCCAAGAGGGTAAAGTCATCGCGGCGGGTCCGGGGAAGTATGAAGATGGTAAGCTTATCCCCCTGGGGGTAAAAACCGGCGACAAGATTCTCTTTGGGAAGTACTCCGGTACGGAAATTAAACTGGACGGCGAGGAGCATCTGATTATGCGCGAGGATGATATTCTCGGAGTTGTAGAATAAGGAGGAGAGAGGAACATGGCTGCAAAGGACATTCGTTTTAGTGAAGAGGCGCGCGGTAGAGTTTTGCGCGGGGTAAATTTATTGGCGGATGCGGTTACGGTAACTCTGGGCCCTAAAGGCCGTAATGTCATCCTTGAGAAGTCTTGGGGATCTCCCACGGTGACCAAAGATGGCGTCTCTGTGGCCAAGGAGATTCAGCTCGAGGATAAATTCGAGAATATGGGCGCGCAGATGGTCAAAGAGGTGGCGAGTAAGACCTCGGATGTGGCGGGTGATGGTACAACGACGGCGACCGTATTGGCTCGCGCGATTTTCAGCGAAGGCCTAAAGTTGGTCGCCGCCGGACACGATCCCATGAGCATTAAACGCGGCATCGATAAGGCGGTCGCGAAAGTCGTGGACGAGCTCAAATCCATGGCTAAGCCCACCCGTGATCGCGATGAGATTGCCCAAGTCGGCACGATCTCGGCAAACAACGATAAAACCATCGGCGCCATTCTCGCCGACGCGATGGATAAGGTCGGAAAAGAGGGGGTCATCACAGTTGAAGAAGCCAAGGGTTTAGAAACTACGCTGGACCTCGTCGAAGGTATGCGCTTCGATCGCGGCTACCTCTCTCCTTACTTCGTCACCGATCCGGAACGCATGGAATGCGTTTACGACGACTGCTACATCCTCATCCACGAAAAAAAGATCTCGAGCATGAAGGATCTTTTGCCCATCCTGGAGAACGTCGCGAAAACCGGCAAGCCTCTATTGATCATCGCCGAAGAAATTGAAGGCGAGGCGCTGGCAACTTTGGTTGTGAACAAGATCCGCGGCACGCTGAAAGTCGTCTCGGTCAAGGCCCCCGGTTTTGGCGATCGACGCAAGGCGATGCTCGAAGATATCGCAATTCTTACCGACGGCAAGATGATCGCCGAAGAGCTTGGCATCAAGCTGGAGAATATCACTGTCAAGGATTTGGGTAGAGCCAAACGCGTGATCATCGATAAGGACAATACCACGGTCGTGGAAGGGTCCGGGAAAAAGTCCGCCATCGAGGGCCGGATCGCGCAAATCCGCGCGCAAATCGAAGAAACCACGTCGGATTACGATCGTGAGAAATTGCAAGAGCGCTTGGCTAAGCTCGCTGGCGGTGTTGCCGTGGTTAAGGTCGGTGCAGCTACCGAAGTCGAGATGAAAGAGAAAAAGGCGCGCGTCGAAGATGCGCTGCACGCCACCCGAGCCGCGGTTGAGGAAGGGATAGTGCCGGGTGGTGGTGTCGCACTGATCCGCGCTTCCGCTGGTCTCGGCAGCATGAGAGTTTCGGAGGATGAGAAGGTCGGGGTCCGGATCATTCAGAAGGCACTCGAGGAACCGCTTCGTTGGATCGCCAGTAACGCCGGTGCGGACGGCGCTGTGGTTCTCGATAAAGTAATGAACGGCAAAGGCGGGTTCGGTTTCAACGCCGCGACGGAAGAGTACGAAGATCTCGTCAAAGCTGGAATCGTCGATCCGACTAAGGTTGTGCGTACTGCGCTACAGAACGCAGCTTCGGTCGCTGGGCTGATGATTACCACCGAAGCGATGATCGCCGACAAACCGGAGAAGAAAAAAGACGCTCCGGCGATGCCTCACGATCACGACGACTATTAAGCCGTACGGCAATCGCAAAGACAAAAAGGCGCCGGACGTCTCCGGCGCCTTTTTTTTGGTGCGCCTGTTTGATGGATTTGGCGCGAGCTAGTTAGTTATCGCACGGGTTTCAAAGGCTCTATCAAAGGCAACGCATCGGCGTTTGGTCTATCAAGCGCATTGCCAGCTTGGCAGTCGCACTTGACCGAGTCTGCGGCAGGGAAAATGATCCTATAGATTCCCCTCCAACCCGTTCCGATCGGAGATAATCCACGCCTTTCGACGGTTCTCGTCAAATTTTCTCTCGCAATTCTGTTAACGTTCCTCTTTGACTTGCAGGTTAGAATTTTCACGTTTTTTGGCGACGGTTGACAAGTCCGCTTTGGAGTCTCAAATTCGTTACGATGGAGAAAAAGGACTATTACAAGATCTTGGGCGTTGAGCCTTCTTCCAGCGCCGACGAAATCCGCAAAGCGTACCGGAAGCTCGCGCGCAAGTATCATCCGGACATCAATCCAGGCGACAAGGCGGCCGAAGAAAGATTCAAGGAAATATCCGTCGCCAATGAGGTCCTTGGAGATGCGGAAAAGCGCAAACGCTATGATGAGTTCGGCGAGGCGGGACTTAGTCCGGAATTCGATCCGGAAAAGGCAAGAGCGTACCATCGCTGGCAAGAGCAGTCGGCGCAGACCGCCGGCGGCTCTAGTTACAGCGAAGAAGATCTAGGTGACTTGTTTGAAGGCTTCGGTGGGCTTGGAGGATTCTTCAGCGGCAGAAGCTCATCCGCCAAGAAGCCACGCCGTGGCGAGGACATCGAGACTCACATGGAGATCAATTTTCTCGATGCCGTACGCGGCTTTCAAGCCAATTTTTCAATTCAGCGGCCGGTGTCGTGCAGTGACTGCAAAGGTAGCGGCTCCGTGGCCGATGCTGAAGCCAAGCAATGCCAGGAATGTCGTGGTACCGGATGGAAGGAGACGCGGCAAGGGAATATGGGCCTTCGCCAAACCTGTCCGAGGTGCAATGGCAATGGAAAACTCACGGGAACTCCGTGTGTGACTTGCCGCGGCACCGGGCGTGTGGCTCGTGCGGAGAACGTGCGGGTCAATATTCCTCCCGGTGCCGAGAGCGGTAAACCGATTCGCGTGCCAGGCAAAGGCGCAAGCGGTGTTCGCGGCGGCCCGCCTGGAAACCTCTACATCATTCCCGAGGTGCGGGCGCATCGCCTTTTCAGTCGTTCGGGTAATGACCTTACATTGGAGCTGCCCATCACAGTCGGCGAGGCGGTGCACGGCGCAACCGTCAAAGTTCCGACGCCGGCCGGAAGCGTGCAAGTCAAGATTCCCGCGGCAGCGCAGAGCGGCCAGCTTTTGCGCGTGAAAGGGAAAGGCGTTCAGGCACGCGGGCAGGGCGCCGCCGGAGATCTATATCTGCGTCTGATGGTGCAGGTTCCCAAAAACGGTGTCGAAAAAGAAGCGCTAGAAAAGCTCGAGAAAGCCTACGCGCAAGATATTCGTAAGGACGTGGTTCTGTGAGGCGGGTTAAAGGCAGCAACAAGAAATATTTTCGCGTTGCCGACATTGTCGAGACATGCGATGTGAGCGTAGAATTCATCCGCGCCCTCGAGCAGGAGCACGTTATCAAATCGGTTCGACGGCGCAGGTTGAAATGTTATCCGCTGGATCAAGTCGACCGGATTCGCGTCGCGCACGTTCTTGTCGGCGAAATGGGAGTCAATCTTGCCGGCGTCGAGGTTGCGCTGCACATGCGCGAACAGCTTATTAGCATGCGGCGCGAGCTCAGCCTTATACTGCGCCGGCTCGGACACACGGTATAACGGCTCGACGCGAACTCAGTAGGTTGAAGCGTATTGTGGAATCGGTACAGATCGCACAGCGTGTTGTCGCGTCGAGCATCTGTACATGGGTCAGGCGAACACTCGCAAACCTTTTTATGCAGGTTTGGAATTTGTCTGATCAGATATGCTATGAATAATGGGCTTGGCTGACGCAAAAACGGCGGTTGAGATTATGGCTGGTTCGCGCGTCTAACCCAACGAATAGGACGGATGGCGAATACAGATTTGACCCCTGCACGACGCTCCATTTGGACTTATCTGACCGTGGTTGTGGTGTTTGCGGCCTTTGGAATCGTAGTGCTCCGTGATTCCTGGGTCGGCAGCGCGTCGCTCAACGATCCCCGCGCAGCGCCGCGAGCCGTGACAGCAAGGGGTGAACTTTCAGGCGACGAAAAATCGACCATCGCCTTGTTCCGTCAAGCATCGCCCGCGGTGGTAAACATCACGGCGATCGGTGTGCAGCGTGATTTCTTTACGCTCAACCTGTACCAGATTCCGCAGGGGACCGGTTCTGGCTTCGTATGGGACAGCCACGGCAATGTCATCACCAACTTCCACGTCATCCAGAACGCCGACGCCGCCCAGGTAACACTCGCCGACCAATCGAATTGGAAAGCGTGGGTGGTGGGAGTCGCACCGGATAAGGATCTTGCGGTTCTACGTATCGACGCGCCGGCAATTAAACTACAACCCATACCCATCGGAACGTCGAAAGACTTACAAGTGGGGCAAAGCGTATTCGCGATCGGCAACCCCTTCGGCCTCGACCAGACTTTAACGACGGGTGTCATCAGCGCGCTCAACCGCGAGATCGAATCGGTCACGCGCCGGCCGATTCAGGGGGTGATTCAGTCCGATGCGGCGATCAACCCGGGAAACTCGGGAGGTCCCTTGCTCGATAGCGCCGGAAGGTTGATCGGCGTCAACACGGCGATTTACAGTCCTTCAGGGGCGTCGGCCGGGATTGGCTTTGCCATTCCTGTCGATACGGTGAATCGAATCGTTCCGGAATTGATCCGCAGCGGGAAGGTTACCCGGCCTGGAATGGGCGTTCAGATCGCCGACGAACAAATCGCGCAGCGACTCGGCGTCGCCGGTGTGCTGGTCGTCGATGTTGCACGAGGAAGCGCGGCGTCGAAGGCAGGCATTCAGCCGACCCGGCGCGATGCCGATGGGAGGTTGCGCCTTGGTGATATTATTACCACCGTTGACGGTAAGAAAGTGGCCACACCAAACGATTTGTTTCTGTTGCTGGAGAAATACAAGATTGGCGACGTCGTGACCCTCTCGATGCTGCGCGATGGGAAAACTGTTCAGGCGAAGATTTCGTTGGAAGCGGTGCAGTAGACTCGCTTCACCCGACCGCGACAAATGGCCGCGCTTAAGCTTTTTCCAAAATCTCTCGCCCATTCGATTGATTGTCATCCCGCTCGTAGGCCGCGATGATTTCCTGCACCAGGTGATGACGCGCGACATCCTTTTCCGTAAAGGTGACGAATCGAATACCGTGCACTCCTTTGAGAATGCGCGAAGCTTCCTTTAGGCCGGAAAGCTTACCGGCAGGCAAGTCGATCTGCGTGGCATCACCCGTGATCACGGCCTTCGAGCCGTAGCCGAGCCGCGTCAAAAACATTTTCATCTGCTCGGGTGTGGTATTCTGCGCCTCGTCGAGAATCACGAAAGAATCGTTCAAAGTTCTGCCGCGCATAAAGGCCAGCGGCGCAACTTCGATGGTGCCGCGCTCGACCATCTTGCGCGCGCGGTCGAAGTCGACCATGTCATGGAGCGCGTCGTAAAGCGGGCGCAGATACGGATTGACTTTTTCGGCGAGATCGCCCGGCAAGAAGCCGAGCTTTTCTCCGGCTTCAACCGCCGGCCGGGTGAGGATGATGCGCACGTAGTTATTTTTCATCAGCTCGGCAACCGCCATGGCCATGGCCAGATATGTCTTGCCGGTGCCGGCGGGGCCGATGCCGAAGACGATGTCATAGCGGCGTATCGCATCGATGTAAGCTTTTTGCGCGATGCTTTTCGGCGTGATCGTTCGCTTGTGCGCTGAAATGTAAATCGTATCGAGAAAAATGTCCTGTAACCGCGCGCGCGAATCGCCGCTGAGAATGCGCACCGCATAATCGACGTCGCTGGCGTAAACCGGATAGCCTTTTTCCAAAAGATCGTAGAGTTGGCGCAGAATCTGGCTGGTCAACTCCACTTGCAGCGGATCCCCTTCGACTTCCAACCCCGCGCCGCGCACCCGAATCTTTACTTGCAGCGCCTGCTGAAGAATTTTCACATGCTGGTCGTGTTGTCCCAGAAGATCGCGGAACAGGCGCGGATCGTGAAACTCGAGGAAGTTGACACCCACCTCGGTCACTGCGCTTTGTTTTTTTTTGTCTTTCACTCGCCTTCTCCCATGAGTTGAACGGTTATTTCACGCGTGCGCGCGCGGTTGTCAAAGTCGAGCAGGATGATTTGCTGCCAGGTGCCGAGACAGAGCTGACCCTGTTCAAACGGAATTGCCAAGGACGGCCCGAAGAGGGAAGCACGCAAGTGAGAAAAACCGTTATCGTCGCCCCAGCGATCGTCGTGATGATAGCGGCGATCGGAAGGAATGATTTTCTCCACGAACTCTTTTAGATCCTGAATGAGTCCCGGCTCATGCTCGATCGTCGTGAGAGCTGCCGTAGAGCCGGAAACAAACAATGTGGCGAGGCCGTTATGGATCTTTTCTTTTTCGAGATGCTGGCGGACTTTGGCGGTGATATCGATGATGTCGCAAAATCCGGCTGTGTTCTCGGTTATTTTGTAGGCGCGAATCTTGAGCACGCTAATTCAATACCTCAAGTGAGGTTAGAGACATCCATCTTGTGAACCATCCGAGTTGTCCGTGTACGAGAGTACCGTTATTTTCCCTGTCGAATCAGTTCTTCGGCGCGCTTCAATGCCGCGTCGATCTTTGCCGGTTCTTTGCCGCCGGCCTGGGCGAAGTCCGGCCGGCCACCGCCGCCGCCGCCCACCATTCCTGCAAGTTCTTTAATTATATTGCCGGCGTGGTATTGCTTGGTGAGCTCTTTGCCGACCGAGGCGACCAGGTTGACGTTCGCTTGGCCCGCGCTGGCCAGCACGATGACCGCGACACCGAGCTTCTCCTTAAGCTGGTCGGCAATATCGCGGAGCTGTTTGGCGTCAACGCCGTCCACCTGGCTGATCAAGAATTTAGTCCCGTTCACGGAACTTTGTTTCGCCAGTAGCTCAGGGATTTGGTCCTTTTCAAATTGACCGCGCAGTTTTTCGATTTCTCGTTCGAGCTCTTTCTGGTGATCCAGGAGTTTTTTCACCTTGTCGACCGCGTCATCAGCGCTGCCGCGGACCAGACTGCCGATCTCCTTTAGTCGCTGCTCGTAGCTGTGAATCAAGTCTAAAGCTCCTTGGCCGGTAAAGGCTTCGACCCGGCGCACGCCGGCGGCGACACCGCCTTCGGAGTGCAGCTTAAAAATTCCAATCTCACCGGAGGCGCGCACATGAGTGCCGCCGCAAAGCTCGGTGGAAAAGTCGCCGATCTTCACCACGCGCACGCGATCGCCGTACTTGTCGCCAAAAAAGGCTAGGGCGCCGTGCTTGATCGCCTCGTCGTAGCTTACTTCCTGAATCGAGACGCCGGCGTCTTCGCGGATATGCTGGTTGACGCCGGTCTCGATCATCGCGAGCTGTTCATCGGCAATCGCGCCGCTGTGGTTGAAGTCGAAGCGCAGGCGCTCCGGAGTGACTAGCGAACCTGCTTGCCGCACGTGCTGCCCCAGCTCCCGGCGAAGTACGGAATGGAGAATATGGGTCGCCGAGTGATTAAGCCTGGTCTTTTGACGATGTCTGGGATCGACCGCCAATCGCACCTTGTCGCCGACTTGCACCCGGCCTTTTTTGACTTTCGACCGATGGGCCGTGAGCTGTG
>Ga0079217_10000326_pt1 | contig 11678 bp, 12 predicted proteins | sample NCAS200_FD_76343 | JGI IMG/M metagenome (GOLD analysis project Ga0079217, IMG submission 76343) | Agricultural soil microbial communities from Utah to study Nitrogen management - NC AS200 | ecosystem: Environmental > Terrestrial > Soil > Agricultural land | place: USA: Utah | collected 2014-06-11 | reverse complement strand
TCAATCAATTCCTTGATTGCCGGCTGATCGCTTTTTTGAAACTCCTCGGCTGTCCCAGTGAAGACAATCCTGCCCTCCGCAAGGAGAATCACCCGTGTTTTCGGTAACGAGTCGCGAGGCGCTTCGCTAATCTTTATTTTCCCGTCGGCAGTTTTTGAAGCACAGAAGTTAGCCAGCTGAGGGATTTCATAAATCTTTTTCGTTACGTAAAGAGATGAGATACCGTTGATGTCTCGGGCACGGATCACTAAATCGAGGACTTGGATAGCGACAATCGGATCAAGACTTATCGTCGGCTCGTCAAACAACATAATTCGAGGCCACCCGATTAGCGCGCGCGCAATTTCGAGCCGTCGCTTCATGCCTCCGGAAAGCTCTTCAGGAAGTTTATCTTCCTCACCTTGAAGGCCAACGAACTGCAAAGCATTGGCTACAGCCTTCTTAGTTTCCTCCTCGGTCCAGCCTTGCTCCTTTAAGCGATAGGCCGCGTTCTCGTAAACTGTGAGTCCGGTAAAAAGTGAATCTTCCTGGAAGACCATTCCCATTAACCCACCCCGAATCGCCAGCAGATCCGTTTCTTCGAGCGTCTCGATTTCGCGGCCGTCAATGAAGATCTGGCCCGTGTCGGGCTTGAGTAAGCCGATGGCCAAACGCAGCAGGACCGATTTCCCTGAACCCGAGATGCCAGTCAGAAAAATCATCTCCCCCTGTTCAAGTTTGAAACTAATGTCTGTGAGTACAGGCTTCCCATCGAAGCTGAGGTAGACGTTGCGAAACTCAATTGCCGGCTCAATGTTGCTTGTCGCGAGCATGTCTTAACTGTCACAGGCTGCAATCCTGCCAAGCTCAGTCCTTGAGCCGGTGGCGACCACAACTGCCACCGCGCTCCCAGAGTTGAGCGCTGTGCCGAAATAGACCATGGACTGCCGCGCCTCCAAGGGCGCATCGTTAGAGGCTGGTGAAGGGCCTTTTTCTACAAGCGTATTCTTCCCCGTTAGTGCTGTCTCTTGAACTTGCAATTGTGCGGCTTCAATAAGCCGGGCATCCGCAGGTACAGATTCTCCTGCCTGGAGGATGACAATGTCTCCAGGCACAAGCTGCTCAGCCGCAACCTCCATTTGCTTACCGTCACGCCTCACGTGCGCACAAGTTTCCGCCGCATTGTGCAGGGTATCCAGGGCTCGCGCCGCTTTGAGCAAATATGCGAAACCTATAACCGAACCGATCACGATGACAGCAAGTAACGAAAACGCCTCAATTTTGTTGCCTGAAACACCGTTCAAAATAGCTGCTATCAAGACGAAGCCGACAGCAATACTGAGAAAAAGCACAACAAGCATGCTGGTGTTGCGCAATGATCCGGTGCCATCTGCATTATTTGGCCCATATGCGAGTCGACGGTTCGCAACGTCCGAGGCCGTTAGTCCCCGGATGGGATCGACCCCGAGGAGGCGAGTAACTAAAGAGCCTTCAACAGCGTGCCACGGAGTCACGTTCGCTTTCTCTCGATTGCGCTTCTCAACGCTCGCTTGAGCTGCGTTTAGTGGATAGGTTGTGTCGTTCATGATGCGATCGAAAGGGGCAACGTCCGTGCCGCCGTCCCAAGCTTCAAAATTCTTGAAATTTGTGCGCCTTAGAAGGATTTGAAGCCCTTCACCTGTGTTGTGCTGCGCGAAATTTCCGCTCGATTGCGAAATACCCCGCAACTGGCCATCGCAAGAAATCCGGCAGCGTGCAAAAGACCCGCCATACAACACAGACTTGTAGCTGGTACGTCCCGTGCAGAGCAGCAGGACGCCTGTGACGTGTAACGTCAAATTTTCAAGTTGGGATGAAACCAGATGGCGAAGATTTTGATTTTGGGTGGTGGCTTTGGTGGGGTTGTTGCCGCGGAGCGCTTAGCTGAGCAGTTGGGTGATGAACACCAGATTACCCTGGTGTCACGCAGCAGAAATTTTGTTTTCTATCCCGGACTAGTGAGGTTAGCCTTTAGGAAGTGTCAGCGAGAGGATGTTTCATTCAATCTGCGAGACAGCATGCTGAGCCGCCGCGTGAACTTCATAGAGGCAGAAGTCGCTCGCATCGATCCCGTTGAACGAAAAGTAATCATTGCCCACGGTGAAGTTGAAGGGAAACTTCACTACGACTACCTGGTGTTCGCGCTCGGTCGCCGCTTAGCAACTGAACGAATAAAGGGTTTCTATGAACACGCGCACCATCTGCTAAGTGTGGATAAAGCACTTAACTTTGGTAAAGCTCTGGATCAGTTCCATGAGGGCCGCGCAATTATTGGCCAATGTCCAGATGCGCGGCTGCCGGTACCAGTTTACGAGACTGCGTTCGCATTGTCGCGGTTACTGCAAGAGCGTGGCGAACAAGAGCGCGTCAGAATAACAATTGTCAGCCCAGACCCACCGGGATTGCAGTTCGGCGATTCGCGGGTCACGGTTGCGCTTCACAAGGCATTCGAGGACCACAGCATTGAATTCGTACCAGACTTCCCGATAAACAGGATTACGGCTGGAGCAGCAACAACCAGCAACGGACACGCCGTCAATTTCAACCTGCTAATGTTGATGCCGCCGTTTCAGGGCTCGCCGGCCGTCTTGCATCTGGGAATTTCTAACCAGGCATACCTTAACGTTGATTCCGCTATGCGCGTCGTCGGCGCCGAACGAATCTATGCCGTTGGCGACTGTGTAAACTTTAGTGGACCGAAGATGGGGCATATGGCCGTACGCCAGGCAGAGGTTGCCGCCGCAAACCTGGCGGCTGAAATCGAAGGGCACGCGCCTGTTTCACATTACAGTCATGAGATGAGACTGGTTATTGAGGCAAGCGGAGCGGATAGCATCTTTTTGCACAAGGATATTTGGACCGACGAACCAGCAACTGTTAGACAAGGTCGATTCTGGAGTTGGGCTAAACGAGCGCAGGAAAGGTACTGGGAAACAGTGCATGCGTAATGCTGGCCCTTAGCCAGGTGTCAGTCGGAGCTGTTTCTTCCCCCAACCCCGACGATAGTCTGCGAAAACTTCCGCATGAGTTGAGTGAACCTCCGCAGAAAACCGCTTCACCCTTCGCAATTTTCAAGCTTTTCTCAGAAAACACGCTGTAATTGTGAGGAATGCTTGTTGCCAAAGGAACTGGTGAGAGATCGGGTTTTTGGTGAAAGAGGTTCCTGATGACTGAGAAGATGAAAATTCTGATTGCCTACGACGGTTCGGACTGTGCTGAGGCGGCGCTCGACGATCTGCAAAGAGCGGGAATGCCTCAGGTTGCCGAGGCTCTCGTTATGGCTGTAACTGAGATTTGGCTGCCGCCGCCGCCACCGTCAACCTACGAGATCCTTGCGTTGGCGAACGCGGTGTACGTGCCGGCCGACATGACCCGCGTTTATGCGCAAGGCTCTCGTGCATTCGAGGAAGCGCAAGGTCTCGCTGATAGTGCGGCCGTTCGACTACGAACAAATTTCCCCGATTGGCAGATAACCGCGCAAGCCTGTGTCGGATCACCCACACGTGAACTGATTCAGCAAGCAGATGAATGGAAACCCGATCTCATCCTGGTCGGCTCGCACGGACGCTCCCAGGTCGGGCGTCTTTTGCTCGGGAGCGTTTCACAGGGAGTGTTAACGCATGCGCGATGTTCAGTTCGTGTCGCTCGTGGGCGGGTTGAAGAGCCTGGTACTCCGGTCCGCCTGGTAATAGGAGTGGACGGTTCCCCTGAAAGTGCGGCGGCTGTGGCCGAAGTAGCATCGCGAAGTTGGCCATCGAAGAGTGAGGTGCGGCTGATTGCAGTTAACGACCTGCTAACTCCGACCTTTGTCGGACGATTCATTCCGCTTGTTGGGAAAGCGATCGCAGAAACTAATCAAGCCGAGCGCGAATGGCTAACGAAGGGCCTGGAAAGTTCTTGCGACCAGTTGCAACTATCCGGCTTAAGAGTGTCGAGGGAAATTCGAGAAGGCGATCCGAAACTGGCACTTGTCGAGGCTGCAGAAGCCTGGGGCGCCGATTGCATCTTCGTGGGTTCTATCGGCTTCAGCAATCCGTTCGAGCGCTTTCTGCTCGGGAGTGTGTCCGCTGCGGTCGCGGCCCGCGCGCATTGCTCCGTTGAAGTTGTTAGATCGCGGAAGAATATTGGAGGAAATGATGAGCGCCAATTTGCATACTCCCGCAATTGAGCGGCCCAGTTCAGATGGCTCGTAGCCGTGCGTTGCGGACGCGAACTTCGTGCGTGGATGCGTCTTGGCGCTGATTCGGAACCTTGGAGAAATCCAATGGGAGAAGTTGAAGGTGAAGGTATGCGCTTTTTGGAGAACGACGAGCTGGCCTAACGAAAGTAGCAATGCAGTTATCGCCCAACGCCGGTGCTTTTTAAGGAGACGTGTGGCAATGAACACCGAAGAGACCGCCGAGCAAAGCGAGATTACCCGTCGTACCTTTTGCAGCCAAGTCGTGATGACTTCAGTCGGTCTGGGGTTGGTGACCCATAATCTGGCGCGTCAAACTGCAAAAGCACAGGCTCCCACACTTGCATACCCACCGGTGAAAATTGAAGGCGCGGAAGCTGTTCTGCCCGGCTCGTTCCTGAATTTCAGTTATCCCCGCGCGAGTGATCAGGCAGTGCTGGTGCGTACTTACGATGGAGAGTATTTCGCTTACAGTCGGAAGTGTGCCCACCTCGGATGTTCTATCGACTTCGATTCACAGCGCCGCTGCCTGATTTGTCCCTGTCACAAGGGAGCGTACGACGCAAGAACAGGTCATGTGATGTATGGACCTCCGCCGCGCCCGTTGGACCAAATCATGTTGCAGATACGCGCTGGTGGTGAATTGTGGGCCGTGGGCAAAACCCCTGGGAGTGTCAATCACAACGCGTAACAACTTCTACCGCCTTAAGCTACCGAGTAGGAATTATTTTTACGGTCAAACAGCAGTTCTTTGGTTAGGAGGTAAAAACGATGAGACGAAACTTGAACAGCAAATTCTTCTCGAGTGTGTTATTAGCAGCCCTGTTTGCACTAGGGTCTGTCGACGCGAGCGCTGAAATGCAGGGAGTCAAAGCGAGCTTCAAACCCGCAGCAGAGACACAACAGACTCGCTTTTCGGAATACAGAGGTGTGATGCTCGGCATGAGTGCGAACGAAACCCGGACCAAGCTCGGCACGCCCTCGATAAAAGACGGCGACCAGGACTTTTTCGTGCTTTCCGAAAACGAAACCGCGCAGATAGTTTATGACGCCGCGCAAAAAGTAATCACGATTTCAGTTGATTACCTGGGTGGAATCGGTGCTCCAGATTACAAATCCGTTGTGGGCGCCGAGTTGGAAAGAACCGCAAGCGGCTCACTGTACAGGCTTGTACGTTACGAGTCTTTTGGCTACTGGGCTTCGTACCACCGCACTCAGGGTGCCGTTCAGACTGTTACTGTGACGCTCCAGAAGATCTGATCGGCGGCTTGTGATCTGAAGTCAACGAGGTCTTCTACGTCATCTCCCGTTAACTTTTCGAGTTGACTGCTGACGTAGTGTGGCTATGCTGATTGAATTGCAAGCTGCTGGTTGAAGGAAAAATGAAAATACTCATTGCCTACGACGGATCTGAATGCGCAGATGCCGCACTGGAGGATCTTAAGAGCGCCGGCTTACCCAAAAATGCCGAAGCCAGAGTTATAACTCTGGCCGATGTTTTTTTGCCTCCGATCAGCGAAGAGATCGATAACACATTCCCCATGTACGTGCCTGCCGGGGTACGCCGCGCTCAGGAACGCGCGCAGCGGAAACTAAAAAAAGCGGAGTTGCTGGCAAATCAAGGGAGTGAAGTAGTAAACAAGAGCTTTCCCGGTTGGACGGTTAGTCATGAAGCACTCGCCGATTCACCGGCTTGGGCGATCCTCAACACAGCCGAGCAGTGGAAACCCGATCTAATAGTCGTCGGAGCACACGGACATGCTGTTCTGGGTGGAAGGCTGATACTGGGAAGCGTGTCGCAGCGAGTTCTCTATGAGGCTAGTTGCTCCGTTCGCATCGCGCGCGGTGCGCAACGCGACGCCGGGTCTCCGCTTCGACTGCTAATCGGCGTAGACAATTCGCCTTACTCCGAAGCAGCAGTGGAAGCTGTTTGCCGGCGTGAATGGCCCAATGGAACTGAGGTGCGCTTGTTGGCTGTCGTTGACACCGTTATGGCAATTTCGCCCGACCCGGCTCAGCCCCAGGTTCTGAAATGGATTGAAGTTGGAGATGAAGAGAACTGGGAAGAGGTGCGTCAGGTCTTTCAACCGCTCGCTGACAAACTTCGCGCTCGTGGACTTGATGCAGCGGTAATGATCAGGAGAGGCAACCCGACTAATGAGCTTCTTGACGAAGCCGAAAGCTGGGGCGCGAACTGTGTTTTCCTGGGTCCCAAGGGCACGCGCGGAATCGACCGGTTACTTCTTGGCAGCGTTTCCTCGGCAGTCGCAGCGCGCGCGCACTGCTCGGTTGAGGTTATACGACTTCGGAAATGAGGAATTAACAACCCCTTGATTCCATTTACAACAGAACAATTTCTGAGGGTCTTTGAATCCTACAACGAGACCATCTATCCCGTTCAATGGATTCTGGTACTAATGGCTATGGCTGCAGTATTGTTGAGTCTGAAGCCGAGCGTTCGTGCGACCAGAATCATCACTGTGCTGCTTTTCGCTTTATGGTGTTGGAGCGGTGTTGTTTATCACTGGATGTTCTTTAGCCACATCAACAAAGCCGCCTATCTTTTTGGCCTGCTCTTCATCATTCAGGCTTTTCTTTTTCTGCTTCTTGGTTTCGCTCGTGGTCAGCCAGTGTTTCGCGCGCGGGTGAGTGTGGCAGGGGTCTTTGGCGCTCTACTCATCATCTATGCGCTGCTTATCTACCCGGTTCTTAGCTATTCGTTTGGGCATCGCTATCCGCAGTCACCAACTTTTGGCGTTCCCTGCCCGACCACAATTCTTACCTTCGGTCTCCTGCTCTGGCTTGATCACGTTCCGCGTTTTCTAATGGTGATACCACTTGCCTGGTCTTTGTTGGGCATATCGGCAGCAGCCTCATTGGCAATCAGTGAAGACATCGGTCTGGTGCTTGCCGGTCTCATCGGAACCATATTGATCCTACGCAGACCGCTAACTCTCGATTCCGTTGAAACACCCATCCACCGTATGCGATTCAAATCATGAAGTGCATAGCGGGCCGAAGCGGCGTCTACTCCGTGAAAAGGGACGGCTGAAATATTTGATATCCGATGTTCCAGTCGAAGTAGCTGCTGCAGCTTGATAGCCAGGCGCCCTTCCGGCCATTGAGACTTTTCGGTCGCGTGAATCCCATTTCAAATTCGCGGAGCACCTGCTGTTTGATTAAGCCTTGACTTACTCGCCGGCAGCCGCGGCCTGCGCTTGCTGTAACGGCAGCGGGTGCGCACAAATGGCTTTGTAGGTATTGACTACCTCAGCGTAAGTGAGCTGCGGAGCCCCCGTGTTCTTCGCTTCCTCGGCGTTAAGCACGACGTCGTTCAGGGACAGCATGCCTTCGAGTTCGCCTTCGGGACCCACCACCGGCAAGCGACGGACTTTGTGCTCCTGCATGATTTCGAGTGCCTTGTGAATATCATCTTCGGGCGAAACAGAATAAACAGCACCTGAAATTACTTTTTCAGCCGAGACAGCTGCTGGATTGCAATCCCTCATCGCCATCGCCATGCAGATATCGCGATCCGTAATCAATCCAACTATCTCTTTGCCGTCCTTAACCACGGGCAAGACGCCGCAGTCGGTTTCCCACATCGTTTGAGCAGCCTCCGTCAGACTGGCGTTTAAGTCGCAAGCCTTGGCTTCGTAAGTCATGATGTCTTTGACTTTCATAAAAATCTCCTCTCTCCAGAGTTCTTTTTGGAACGTTAAGCAGGCAATGAGTATGCCCGTCAAACCCACACCAAACATTGCGCATTCGGGCAGCTGCTTGCGGAAAGTTACTCACTACTGTTGAGCGAAAACTCGCAGAGTTTGGCTTCAACCCACCCAGAGCCGTCGTTACCGCAACAATTCAGCTGGCATGAATCATGCAATCTTTAGTTTTAGTGGACGAACTAACAGGAGGCAAATGATGGAGAACACGACAAAGACGCGGCAAATACCACGAGAAGACTGGACCAGGTTTTTCGATGACCTCAGCAAGAAATTGGAGGGGCAGAGCGTTGCCCTGGAAGTGTTTGGCCCCGATATCGGCGATCAGGTGGAAGAGCGCCGGATGTTCTTCGCCGGTCTTTCTGCCGATGTGACAGACAAAGCCGGCAAACAAGACCAGATAGAAATCATGCTTGGTGGAAATCCCGATGCGCATTTAACGCACACGATTACTGCTCCCACCGAAGTCGACTTTCAGCAAACGGAACTTGGCGTTGCCTCGGCCCTGCATATCAAAGCTGCGGACGGCACGACCAGTCTCCTTCGCTTGGGCTGAATTCAGGATCCGCGTCCTAATTGAGTAATTAACGAACGGGCGCAGGGTCCTGGTGCTGGAATGTCAGCCTTTCAGGGTATGCCCAGAAAGTTGAGAACGCTGGGTCCAGTTAGGCTAACGACGACGCAACCGATAATCATCAGAATTAATCCTGGAACAGCCAAGTCCGAAAACTTAATTCCGCCTTCGCCATAGACCATGGCATTAGGCGGCGTGCTGATAACGAACGGAATTCCCAGAGAGGCGGCGATTGCGATTAAGACCGCCGTCGAGGGAGCAGGATCGATGCTGGCGGCGAGAGGAATCAGCATGGTCACCGCAGCCGTATTGCTCATCAACGCCGAAATCAGGGCGCTTGCGAAGCAGAGGATGAACAGCCTCAGAACTGGAGACACTTCCTGCCAGGGCATTCCAGCTCCAGCGACTCTCACCATCCCTGACTGTTCCAGGAGATTTCCCAGAGCGATACCGCCGGCAATTAGCATGAGAGTGGACCAGTCTATTCGCCCAAGATCTTCCCGCTTCAGAAGACCTGAGCCAAACAGGACAGCAGTCGAGGTCAAAGCCACAATTGCTGACGACGTTCCATGGAAGGGTTCTGATAACCACGCTGCGACCGTCGCGAAGAAGACAATCATCACGAGCCGAGTCCGCCGGTTGGGTGTCTTAACGGAAATGTCAGGCAGTTCGGTGGTCGCGCCGTGCACACGAAAGCGCGCAATTAGAAGTAGCACGCCGGCGATCATCAACCCCATTGCGATCGGGAGCGCAAATATCATCCATTCGACAAATGTGATCGGGTGGCGGGTAGAGACCGCGGCAATAGCTATCGCGTTTGGACCAGTGCCGATGGGAGTTGCCATACCGCCAAAGTTTGCTCCCAGGGCGATTCCCAGCAACAGGGCGCGACGAAAACGATCGCCCTTTGGCACTCCCACAAACAGCGGATGCAGGGCCGCAATCATCATTGCCGCAGCGGCGATGTTTGACATCCACATCGAGAGCGATGCCGTCGCAGTGACAGTGAGCACCAGCAGGAGGAGCTTCGAACCACGAGACAAACGAACGGCCAGGCGCGCAATGAAGCTGTCGATCCCATAGCGACTGGCCGCCACGCTCAGTGCAAAGCCTCCCAGAAAGAGAGCCAGCACCGGGTTGGCGGACCAGCCCAACACTCGAGCCAACTGAAACTGCTCGCCAAAGCCGAGCAACAGCAAGGGTGTCAATGCCCACAAGACGAACGTGGGCACATATGGGGGCACGACTTCAGTTAGCCATAGTGTGAGACAAACCGCCGCGATTATCACCGCTCTCTGAAGAATCGGGTCTTCAATCCAGATTAGGGAAATGGAAACGGACGCTGAGATTAGGACCAGGGCAAGCAAAGCCCTGGCGTAACGGACCGCCGGACTGAGTTTAGCGATTTGTAACTCCCGACTCATTGCTGCGCCAGGTGGTTTAGCAGAACTCCGGTGCCATATGCGAGGCCGGCAGCTATCGAGCCCACAGCAAGCGTTGAAAGACCTGAGCGCCACCAGGATGCCGTGGACCATCGGCTCTTAACCGATCCAATCGTAAAAAACACACCTCCGGTCATGATCAGCGAGAGGGCAACCGGGTTGTGCAGCTCAAATAAGTAAGGCAGCAAAGGGACAAGCCCGCAGACTATGAAAGCACTAAAAGTTGCGACTGCAGCCATCCACGGAGATCTAACTTTCGGCGGGAGCCCATATTCCTCTGTCAACATCGTTCGGACCCATCGTTCCCGATCAGCGGTAACCAGATCAACTATGCGGATCAGGTCCTGGCCGCCGAACCCTTTGTTGAGAAATATTTGCCGGACCTCTTCACGCTCGCCTTCGGGAGCAAGATCGATGTGACGGTTCTCAATGGCCTCGATCCTTTTGAGGTCGTCGTATTCGGCTTTGGTGCCCAGAAAATTGCTGGCTGCCATTGAAAAGCCATCAGCTACCAGATTTGCAAAACCCATCACGAGAATTATCCAGGGCGAGAGCTGCGCGCCAAGCACACCGCTGACCACGGCAAGTGTGGTTACCGCGCCATCGATTCCACCGTAGATCCAATCGCGCAGATAGTTTTGTCGCGGTCCAGCCGCGAGCCGTTTTTCGATTGCCTCTGAGGAGTGACTGTGCTCCATGCTAAACGGATCAACCTGCAATCCGTGTTCTTATTACCGTACCAGCCGATCACAGGAACATTGGACCGCAGTTCAGCTACGGCCTACTAGCGCACGGGCTAAGTGCGCTTTTTTGCGCATGGGCTGCGAAAGCTTACTCAAATCTCCAACACCCCTTTTCAAATGATGCCCACAAACATTCAGTTACCGTGGGCATAGGCATTGCACATTCCTAGGCGCGAGCAGAAGAATCGGAACGAAGGAAGACACGAACATGACAGGAAAGTTGCTTAAGCAAATGATCTATCTAATGCTGGTCGCCCTGGTTGGCGGTGCGCTGACTAATGGCCGGGCCCAGGAGGAACAAATTGTCACAGGTATCAACCTGGTCAGCGTCAATGCGATGGTCACCGACCGCAACGGTCAATATGTGAAGGGCCTGACCCGTGACCAATTTGAAGTCTTTGATGAGAAGGTGAAACAGCAAATCGCGCACTTCTCTGATGAGGCGGGCCCGGTCTCAGTTGGGATCGTTTCCGAGGTACACAATTCGACCCCGGCAAAAACTGAGGCGATGCTTACCGCATTGAATCAATTCACTCGCCGCTTGGGGACCGACGACGATTTCTTCTTCATGGCGTTTGGCAAGCAAGGGAGCGTCGCAGCGGATTTCGTACCGACTGCCGATCAGGTGATGAAGCACCTGGTAAGCGTTAAGCCCGGCGGACCTGCTTCTCTCTACGATGCCGTTTACCTCGCCGCTGATCGGCTGCGTAAGGGCCGTAATCTCAAGAAAATTCTTTTAATCATTTCCGACGGCGAGGACGAGAGCAGCCGCACAAGTTTCAAAGAGCTTCGCAATCGTCTGCGAGATTTTGATTTGCAGATATACGCCATCGGCATTGCCAATCCCTCATTAGACCAACGGTCTAGCTTAGGTGTTTGGGTTTATGAAGATGTGACCCGGCCAACCGGGAGAAGACCTTTCATCCCTAACACGGAGACTGCAACAGGACGCGCGGTTTTAGCTGAGATGGCGCGCGTAAGTGGTGGCGCCTCTTTCTA
>Ga0079217_10000325_pt1 | contig 11679 bp, 8 predicted proteins | sample NCAS200_FD_76343 | JGI IMG/M metagenome (GOLD analysis project Ga0079217, IMG submission 76343) | Agricultural soil microbial communities from Utah to study Nitrogen management - NC AS200 | ecosystem: Environmental > Terrestrial > Soil > Agricultural land | place: USA: Utah | collected 2014-06-11 | reverse complement strand
CGCGCGTCACATCGTGAAGCTCCTCGCACCCCCCGCCGCATGAGTCTCGTCGATCCGAACGACGCGAGACCCGTGCACTTCATCGGCATCGGAGGGGCGGGCATGAGTGCGCTCGCCGAACTCCTCACGCGACGCGGCGTGCACGTGACGGGTTGCGACATCGCGCCCGAAGGCGCCGCCGACCTGGCCCGTCACAACATTCCGGTTGTTCGGGGCCACGATCCGGCCCACCTGGACGGGGTGCGCGCGGTGGTCGTGACCTCGGCCGTACCCCGTGACCATCCCGAGTTGCAGCGCGCCCGTGAGGCCGGCCTTCCGGTGGTGCGCCGGGCCGAGGCGTTAGGCGAAGCGGTTGCGGGAGGCACGCTGATCGCGGTTGCCGGGACACATGGCAAGACGACGACCACCGTCATGACCACCGAAGCGCTGGCCGCGGCGGGGGCCGCGCCAACCGGCCTGGCCGGCGGTCGCGTGGCGGCATGGCACGGGAACCTCCGGGCCGGAAGCAGCTCGCTTTTTGTCGTCGAAGCGGACGAATACGATCGGTCGTTTCTCGCGCTGACGCCGAGCATCGCTGTCGTCACGAACGTCGAGTCGGATCACCTGGACATCTACGCCGACCTGGCGGACATCCAGCAAACCTTCGAGCAGTTTCTTGCGCCAGCGCGAACTGTAGTGCTGTGCGCGGACGATGCCGGGGCCTCGGCGCTGGCGATTCCCGCGTCGAGCGAGGCGTTGTCGTACGGTATTACGAATCCCGCGGCGCGGGTCGCCGCGCACGACATCCTGTCGGTCGAAGGCCGGCTCCGGTTCCTGGTCCGGTTCGACGGCGCTGACCAGGGGGATCTCGCGCTCCAGGTGCCGGGCGTGCATAACGTGCGCAACGCGCTGGCCGCGGTCGCGTGCGGGCTGACGATGGGCCTGACGCTGGAGGCGATGCGCGGCGGACTGGAGGCTTTCGAGGGCGTGGAACGGCGCTTCCAGCGGCTAGGCGCTGTGCGCGGCGTGCAGGTCGTGGACGACTACGCCCACCATCCGACCGAGATCATCGCCACGCTCGATGCCGCGCGCGCGGCCTTTCCCGGCCGGCGCCTGATCGCTGCGTTCCAACCGCACCTGTTCACGAGGACGCGCGACTTCGCCGACGCATTTGGTGTGGCCCTCGCCCGGGCCGACGTCGTTTTCCTGACCGAGATCTATCCGGCGCGTGAGCAGCCACTCCCCGGCATCACGTCCGCACTGGTGGCGGAGGCGTTACGAAAAGCAGGACGTCAGGCGGAATGGATCGGCGAACGTGCGACGCTCGCTGACGCCCTGGCGGCGACAGCGAGGGAAGGGGACGTCGTGCTCACGTTAGGGGCCGGTGACATCACGCACACCGGCACCGAGCTGCTGCAGCGACTTGGCGCGAGCCGCCCGGCATGACCGACGACGAAGAAGAGGTCTCGACTGGCCGACGGCCGCGATGGGGACGGCGGATTGCTGCCGCAGCGATTCTCGTCAGCATCAGCAGCCCGTTGTGGGCACGTCCCCTGCTGTCGCGGATGGAATTCTTCCGCGTGCGGCGCATTGAAGTGCGCAACGCGCGGTTCACTCCTCCTGCCGAGATCCGCAAGCGACTCGCGATCGACACGACGTTTTCGATCTGGAACGATGTGGAACCGTTGAAGCGGCGGGTCGCCGAACATAAGCAGGTGAGCGAGGTTCGCATCTCGCGGCGGTTTCCCTCGACTCTCGTCGTGACGGTCGACGAGTACCAGCCGGTGGCCCTCGTTCCGGGGAGAAATGGACTCCAGGCGTTCGACGCGACGGGTCGCGCGCTGCCGCTCGATCCAAGCAGGACTCCGGTGGACGTCCCGGTGCTCCAGCGTGCCGATACGGCCGTGTTGCGTTTTCTCGCGCAGTTGCAGGCCATGCATCGCGATCTGTTTGCCCGCGTGAACGAAGTGCGCCGGGTGAGCCGGGACGAGGTGCTCCTGGATCTCGTGAACTTTTCCGTGCGCGTTCGGCCGGACATCGGCATTGAACGATTGGCCCAGATATCTTCCGTTGAGACCGAGCTTGCAAAGCGTCACGCGCGTCCGCGTGAACTCGATTTCCGTTTCCGTGACCAGGTGATTGCCCGATTCCCATGATACCAGAACGACTCGTAGCTGGACTCGACATCGGTTCTTCGAAGACGACGGCCATCATCGCCGAAGTTGTAGGAGAGCTTCCGCGCCACCCCGGCATCAAGGTGTTAGGCGTTGGTCAGGCGCGCACCACGGGCCTGCGGCGTGGAGTCGTCGCCGACATCGAGGAGGCCACCCAGTCGATCAGGAAGGCGCTCACCGACGCCGAACGCATGTCGGGCGCGCGGGTGGACCATCTCTACACGGGCATCGCCGGCGAGCACATGGAAGCGATGATCTCGAAGGGGATCGTCATCGTCAGCGGTGATGAGATCTCGCGCTCCGACATCGATCGCGTGAACGCCGTGGCGAGGACGCGGGACATTCCGCAGGACCGGGAGCTGGTTCACGCGATTCCGCAGGAATACACGGTCGACGGGCAGGAGGGGATTCGCGAGCCGGTGGGGATGATCGGCACGCGCCTCGAGACGGAGATGTATCTCGTCACGATCGGCAGCGGACCGGCGACGAACCTGCGGCGCGCGGTGGAACGCGCCGGCTACAAGGTGCAGGAGCTGGTTCTCGAACCGCTGGCCAGCGCGCTGGCAGTGCTGACCGAAGAAGAAAAGGAGCTGGGTGTCGGGCTGATCGAAATGGGCGCCGGTTCGACTGACGTCGCGGTCTTTCACGAAGGGAAGATCCGCCACCTGGCCGCGATCACGTACGGCGGCAACAACGTCACGAGCGACATCGTGCACGGGCTTGGCCTGACGCAGGCTGATGCCGAACGCGTGAAGGAACGTCACGGCTGTGCCTACGAGCCGATGGTCGATCGCGCGGACATGATTTCGTTGCCGAGTACCGCCGCGCAGGGTGATCGCCAGATCTCGCGCGACCTGCTGGCGCACATCATCCACCAGCGCATGGACGAGATCTTCGATCTCGTGCTGCGCGACATCCAGAGCTCCGGCTACCTGGGGAAGATGTCGTCCGGCATCGTGCTCACGGGCGGTGCCGCGGCGTTACCGGGCATGGGCGAGCTGGCAGCCGACCTCTTCGGCGCCGCGGTGCGGGTGGCGATTCCGCGGGAGAACATTCTCGGATTGAACGACGCGGTCGAAGCGCCGCGCTTCGCGACGGCGGTGGGGCTCACGCAATACGGCGCGAATCGTTTCGCGATTGGCGCCGGCACTCCATTCTCGAAGAAGGCGCCGATGCTGAATGCGCCGGGCATGGAGAAGCTGGCGCAGAAGGTGAAGGTGTGGTTGCAGGACTTTTTCTAGGGTGCGGAGGGTGCGGGGGGTGCGGAGGGTACACCGGCGCGAAGCGCGACCTCTTCAGCTTTTGCCCTTCGGTTTTCGAAGTGCCTCTACGAGGCGGCGAAACATCCGACGCATCTGCTTCAGATGCTCCTCGATCGTCGTTAGGTCCTCGCTCCCCAAGAACGAAAGCTCCTGACACACTTCGCTGAGCGCTTCGACTTCGTACAGCGAGCGCCGAGCGATGGATAGATGATTCAGGTATTCGCCGCGTGTAGCGCGACCATATCCCTCAGCGATGTTGCACGTAATTGATACGGAAGCGCGACGCATCTGCGACGTGAGACCGAATCTCTCATCGGGCGGCAGCTTTCGCGTAACGCGATAGACCTCCGATACGAGTACTAAAGACTTTTTCCAAACCTCGAGATCTCGATAGGATTTGAGCATTTGTGGTGGGTTGAATTCGCACGAATGCTGTCGGCGGCCGTCACGCGGCCGTCACATGGGGCTCTTCGCACCCTATGCACCCCCTGCACCCATTGCACCCTTCTAACCATCACGCGTCACAGTTCTTAGGAACATGTTTCCATGTGGAAAACTATTTTGGCTCGCAACCACTTGTGGCTCCGTCACTAAGGACACAAGTCAACATGGCCTTTGTGGGGAAACGGCATATATTGCCTCCCGTCGTACGGGCGGAAGAGACAGGGTGACGGTCGGAAGGCGCTTGGGCGGAAAGCGCGGGCCGGCGTTGCCCCGTTTCCGCCGACCCGCTTTGGGACCGTCCCCCAACGCAGTGGAGCCACGCGCGCATGATCTTCGAGTTCGAAGAGACCCCACCCCAGAACGCCCGCATGAAGGTCGTGGGTGTCGGCGGCGGCGGCGGGAACGCGGTCAATCGCATGATTGACGAACACCTCGAGAGCGTGGAGTTCATCTCGATCAACACGGACTCACAGGCGCTTCTCGCCTCGAAGTCCGACGTGAAAATCCAGATCGGGAAGAAGCTCACGCGGGGACTCGGCGCCGGCGCCCGACCCGAGATCGGGCGCCAGGCGATCGAGGAAAACCGCGAAGAAGTGGGCCGTGCCCTGTCCGGGGCCGACCTGGTCTTCGTCACCTGCGGCATGGGGGGCGGCACGGGAACGGGCGCCGCGCCCGTGATCGCGCAACTCGGCAGGAAGCCGGGGCGCTTACCGTTGGCATCGTGACCAAGCCGTTCCTGTTCGAAGGCCGCAAGCGCATGCGGCAGGCGGAGCAGGGCATCGTCGAGCTGCACCAGCATGTCGATACGATGATCGTCGTGCCTAACGAGCGGCTGCTGGCGGTGGTCGGGAAGGGCATCCCGTTCCAGGACGCCCTCAAGAAGGCGGACGAGGTCCTGCTGCACGCGACGCAGGGCATCTCCACCCTGATTTCCCGCACGGGGCTCGTGAACGTCGATTTCGCCGACGTGCGCACGGTCATGATGAACGGCGGCTCCGCCCTGATGGGAACCGGGATCGGCCGGGGCGAAAACCGGGCCATGGAGGCGGCCCAGCAGGCCATTTCCAGCCCGCTCCTCGACAACATCTCCGTGGCAGGTTCCACCGGCGTTCTCCTTAACATCACCGGCGGAACAGACCTCACACTGGGCGAGGTTACGCAAATCTCCGAAATCGTTCACGACGCGGTCGGCGATGACGCGGAAATCATCTTCGGCGCGGTGAACGAGCCAGCGATGCAGGGGGAGATCCGCGTAACCGTGATCGCAACAGGATTCGATCGTCAGATCGATGCAGGGTTGGTCGGGAATTCCACTCGTGTGTCTTCCCAGCCAGCAGTGGCGGTTCAGCGCAACGTGATACCAATCACGCAGCGGAATCCGGGACGGGCGGCGGTAGTACCGCGACCGGTTGTTCCTCTGGCGGACGGTGCACCACGACGCGTTATTCCGCCCTCTGTGCCGCAGCAGCGCGCGGAGCCTGAGATGACCGACATGGATATCCCGACATTTATTCGGAGACAGATGGATTGAAACCTTGGGCCGCTAGACTCATCACATATGGCGTTTCCGGTGGCCTGGCGGCCCTTGCGATCGCTTTCATCCGTCCCCTCCCCGAGCGTACCGGGAGGCCCCTGGCGGATGTAGCGGGGCTCGCCGCGTCATGGGAAGAACGCGTCGATTCCATCTCGAAGGGCGAGACGCTGGGCAAAGTGCTGGAACGTGGCGGCCTCACGGGGCCCCACATGCTCAAGGCACTCCATGCCATGTCCACCTCCAGGGTCCTGAACCCCAACCGGGTTCGTGGTGGCATGCGGATCTCCTTCGGCGGTACGACCGCCGATTCCGTGCCCCGGCAGGTGAGCTTCCAGGTTGATGTCGACCGCGTGCTGCGTCTCGTGCGCGAAGATTCCGGCTGGACGGCGCGCGTCGATTCGATCCCATGGGTGACCGACACCGTCGTCGTCCGCGGACAGATCACCGAGAACCTCTACGAAGGCCTGTATTCGGCCGAGTCGGACCTGTCCCGTTCATCGCGCCAGGAACTGGCCTGGTCCGTCGCCAACATCTTTGAATTCCGGATCGACATGAGCCGCGACGTCCAGACGGGCGACGCGTTCACGGTCCTGGTGGAGCGCCGGCAGCTCCCAAACGGGGTCTCGCGCGTCGGGGATGTCCTGGCGGCTACGTTCACGAACGGTGGCGCGACCGTCGAGGCGATCCGTCATGAGTTGGATGGCAAGGCCAAATATTACGACCAGCAGGGGAAGTCGCTGGCTGCGAACTTCCTCCTGGCGCCGCTCGAATTCCGTCGCATCTCCAGCAACTTCGGCGGACGCCGGCACCCGGTGCTCGGAATCTTCCGGAAACATCAGGGCACCGACTACGCCGCGGGTTCCGGCACACCGGTGCGCGCGATTGGTGATGGCATTGTCATCGGCGCCGGCTCTCGTGGTGGATACGGCAACGTGATCGAAGTGCGCCACACCAACGGAATCGTGACGCGGTACGGGCACCTGCGCGGATTTGCTAAGGGCGTGCGTGGTGGGACCCGTGTCGCAATGGGTCAGACGATCGGCTACGTCGGCATGACGGGATTGGCCACCGGGCCGCACCTGCATTTCGAGGTGCTGGTCAATGGCGTCGCCCGCAATCCGCGCACGACGTTGCAGGCGAAGGCTGGGCCGCCGCTTCCGACTACTCAACGGGCTGAGTTCGACGCGCTGAGGGTGCGGTATCTGGCGATGATCGAGCAGCAGGGTAGTTCGCGCGTTTCGGCACTCAATGTGAATTAGAACCAGCGATCAGCGAGTAGCGACAAGCGAATAGCAAGCGAGCAGCGAGCAGCGAGCAGCGAAGCAACGTCGACTCGGCGCCCCGTAACAGGGGCGCTTTTGTTTTGCCTGTTGATCGCGATCGTGGATCGCGACTCAGGTGGTTCAAAGAGGGCCGCCGTTGTTCCTTAGCCTCGCTCATCGCCGCTCGCTAGTCGCCGCCCGCTTGCTGCCCCCTGGTCGCTAGTCTCTGCTCGCTGCATCCCATCGCGGTTCCAAGGATAGTATTCCCCGCATGTTCATCTGGATCGCGGCACTGATCGCCGGCGTGGCGGCTGTTTTGCTTGTTTACGGACTGAAACCGGGACGCGGACTGACCCTGGTGTCGGCGGCGTTACGGTTGACCGCTATTACTGGACTGGTGGCGCTCATCCTGAATGCCGCGCTCGGGGCCGCGCGGCCCGCTCCGGCCATCGTGGCGCTCGACGTTTCGGCCAGCTGGATCCGGAACGGTGATTCCGCACGCTTCCACGAGGCGCTCGCGCGAGCACGCGACGAAGCGGCCGGCGAACTGCTGCTTTTTGGCGACTCGACCCGCGTCGACGGTGGCTCTGTTGCCGCGACCGACGATGCCTCACGGATCCGCCCCGCGGTTGAGCGCGCGATGGCGGAAGGGCGTCCCTTGCGGGTGTACACGGATGGGGAGTTGGAGGATGCCGAAGCGCTCGCGCCACTGGTTGGCGGATCGGGCATCGTGGTGCTCCGCGCTGACGATGCCGCCGACCTTGCCATCGCCGACCTGCGGGTGGTCCGGGCGACCGTCGGCGGCGACACACTCGACGTGGATGTCGCGCTGACGGGGAGTGTACGCGGTGGTCCGCCCTCGCGCCTGACGATCACCCTGGGCGACCGGACGGTGGCGACCGTGGCCGTTGATTCCGTCGGTCCATACGGCGAGCGGATCGTGCGCACGCGGGTGCCTGTGCCTAACGTGACAGGCACGATCGTCATCGGGGCGTCGGTCGCTGCCCCCGGTGACCGCACGCCCGCCAACGATTCGTTGGCGGTGGCGGTTGACGTCATGCCGGGGGCGGGCGCGGTGGTCATCTCGACGGCGCCAGACTACGACGTGCGCGACCTGGCGACGGTCCTCCGCGGGACGGTGCTGCTGCCCACTCGCGGCTTCTACCGCGTGGCGCCAGGCCGGTGGCGCGAGGAAGGTTCGCTCAACGAGACGACCGAGGCCGAGGTTCAGCGTGCGGCGCGCGAAGCGCCGCTGCTGGTGCTGCATGGCGACACCGGGATCTTCGGCGATCCACGCCTATTCGCCCGCGGCTCGCTGCTGCTCGTCGCGCCACCGACGACGCCGGGTGAGGAGTGGTACGCCACCGGCGCGCCCACCTCGCCCATGGCAACGGCATTGAGCGGCTCGCCGTGGGACAGCCTGCCGCCGCTCGAAGTCGGCGTGGTGACGACCCCCGGCAACTTCGAGGTCCTCGAAGCGAGACGAGCGCGGCGACTCGAGCGGCGTGTTGCGGCACTCGGCTGGGAGCGCCCGAAGAGAATCGTCGTCGTGCCGGCGTCGGGATTCTGGCGCTGGCGATTTCGCGGCGGAGCACCGGCTGCGGCGCACTCCGCGTTCTGGGGCAGCGTCATCGACTGGCTCGCCGCCGAACGCGCCGACAACCGCGCAGCCAGCCCGGCAGACGGCGCGGTTCGCGAAGGGCAGCCCGTACGCTGGCGTCGTGGCCAGCCCACTGACACGGTTGTCCCCGTCACACTCGTCAGGCGCGGCACGACGCAGCAGGATTCCGTCACCGTCCACTTCAGCGGTGGCGCCCTGTTCGCAGAAACGCCCGCGCGGCCGGCCGGAGTGTATGACATCACGACCCGGGGCGGCTCTTCGGTCCTGGTCGTGAATCCGTCTGCCGAGGTCCTCCCCCGCCGTCCGACCGTGATAGACGGCGACATCGGGACGGGCGAGGCGCTGACCGATGCGCCCAGACTGCGTGGAATTGGATGGATCTTCGCGATCGTGATTCTGTCGTTATGCATGGAATGGATAATCCGCAGAAGGCTTGGACTGCGATAACAAATACGGCTGCGTGCTGATTGCTGATTGCGGCTGCTGCACGCGGCGTGCTGGTGCTGGTGCTTTTGAATCGTTGCTCGCTAATCGCTAATCGCTGATTCTTCTCCATGCCTTTACTTCGTAAAGCAGGCGATGTCCCCCATCGCACACTGTGGCAGCGTATCAAGGATGTCGCGCTGGCCGACGTCAACGTGCTGGCGCGCGGGGGCGTCAAGGCGGGCTCGATCGATGCACTCGAGGAGCTATTGCTCGAGGCAGACTTTGGAGTGCCGGTGACGCTCCGGCTCGTCGACGAGGTGAAGCAGGTCGCGATGCGCGGGACCATCAAGACCGAGACCGAGTTCCTCGCCGCGCTCCGCCACCATATCACCGCGGCATTGAGAACCGGATCGTCGGATCCCGGGCTCACGTTCAGTGCCGACCGCCCAACCGTCATCGTGGTGATCGGCGTGAATGGCGCCGGCAAGACGACGTTCATTGGCAAGTTGGCGGCGCGACTGCGTAAGGAAGGAAAGAAGGTGATGGTCGCGGCGGCGGATACGTTCCGCGCCGGTGCCATCGATCAGTTGAGGGTGTGGGCAGGGCGCGTCGGCGCGGACTTCATCGGAGGCCAGCCCGGCGGAGATCCGGCCGCCGTCGCGTACGATGCGATCGACGCGGCCACGACGCGCGGTGCTGACGTCGTCATCGTCGACACCGCCGGACGGCTTCATACGAGTGAGAACCTGATGGACGAGCTGAAGAAAGTCGTGCGCGTGATCAAGAAGCGGCGCCCCGATGCGCCTCACGAGACCTTGCTCGTCCTCGACGGTACCATTGGCCAGAATGCAGTGGCACAGGCGAGGACTTTTGCGGCCGCGGTGCCGATCACCGGCCTGGTCGTCACCAAGGTGGACGGAACCGCGAAGGGAGGCATCGTACTCGCGGTGCATGAGGCGATCGACGCCCCCGTGAAATTTCTCGGCACGGGAGAACAGGCGGCGGATCTCGAGCTGTTCGACGCTGAGGCGTTCGCACGCGAGGTGCTGGAGACGTAGTGGCGGCACCAGCGAGCTCGCGACTCTATCTCGAGATGCCCGTGCAGTTCCTGAAGGGCGTCGGAGAACGTCGCGCGGACCTGCTCAAACGCCTGAACATCCAGACCGCCGGGGACCTGTTGTACCACGTCCCACACCGGTACGACGACGCGAGCACCATCACGCCGATCGCTTCCGTTGACGTCGGTCAGGAAGTCACGATCATCGGACGGGTGGTCTCGAAGGGCATACTTCCCACGCGGAAAGGCCTGCGAATCTTCCAGGCGGTCCTGCGAGACGAGTCAGGCATGATCGAAGCGGCGTGGCCGGGGCAGCCGTTCCTCGACCGCAGCATCCAGAAGAACGATGTGCTGCTGATCAATGGACCCTGCCGGTTTTTTCACGGCCGTCAGCTGCAACCGCGCGAGTGGGTGAACCTCGGCGCCGAGGATCCCGGCAGCGCGGCGGGTCGCGTGCTGGCGGTATACCCGGCCACGGAAGGGCTCACCGTTCGCCAGCTACGCGCGATCATCGAGCAGCACCTCGACGCACTGTTACCGCTGGTCGAGGAACACCTGCCTGACGAGTTGCGCACTGCGGCGGGACTGCCGCGCATTCACGAGGCACTGCGCGCAGTGCATCGCCCGACCAGTGTCACCGAGGCGGAACACGGGCGGGCACGGCTGGCCTTCGACGAGCTGTTTTTCGTCCAGATACTTCATCGCCGCGCGAACAGCGTGGCCCGCGCCCCTCGCATCGGCACGACATTCGAGGTCAAGCGGACGCTGACCACGCAGTTGAAGGAGGCGCTGCCGTACGCGCTGACTGGTGCACAAACGCGCGCCATCCGTGAAATCTTCGCCGACATGAGCTCCAGCCGGCGCATGCACCGCCTCCTGCAGGGTGACGTTGGCAGCGGCAAGACGGTTGTCGCCGTGTTCGCGTCGTTGCTGGCCATGGAGAACGGCTACCAGGCCGCCATGATGGCGCCCACGGAGCTGCTCGCCGAGCAGCATGTGCGGACGTTAGGCGGGCTGCTCGCGCCATTGGGGATTGCGCCGTTGCTGGTGACGGGAAGTCTCGGTGCCGCCGAGCGTCGCGCGGCGGACCACCGCCTCGCCGCCGGTGACCCGCTCCTTGCCGTCGGGACACACGCGCTGGTACAGGAAGAGACAAAGTTCGGGAAGCTGGGTCTCGCGATCATCGACGAACAGCACCGCTTCGGCGTCGAGCACCGCGCGGCACTCGGTGAAAAGGGGGAACGCCCGGACACGTTGCTCATGAGTGCGACGCCCATCCCACGATCGCTGGCCCTCACGCTGTACGGAGACCTCGATGTCAGCGTGCTCGACGAACGTCCGCCCGGCCGGCAGCCGGTGACGACGCTGCTGCGCAACGCTTCGGCGCACGACAAGGTGATGGCGTTCCTGGACCGCGAGCTGGAGAAGGGGCGCCAGGGGTACATCGTTTATCCAATCATCGAGGAGTCGGAGAAACTCGCCCTGAAAGCGGCGACCACGATGTACGAAGAACTCGCGGCCGGTGTATTGAAGGGCCGCCGGCTGGCACTCCTGCATGGCCGCATCGGCGCGGAAGAGCGGGACCGCATCATGCGTCTATTCCGGGATGGCCAGATCGACGTGCTCGTGGCGACCACCGTGATCGAAGTCGGGATCGACGTGCCTAACGCCACGGTGATGATCGTAGAGCATCCGGAGCGGTTCGGGCTCTCGCAATTGCACCAGTTGCGCGGACGCGTCGGCCGCGGCGCGGAGGAGTCGTTCTGCATCATGCTCGGCCGCGGCGGCCCGGACTCGGCGGCACGGCTCCAGGTGCTCGTCGATACCGACGACGGCTTCGAGATCGCGAGGGCCGACCTTCGGCTTCGTGGCATGGGCGACCTGTTCGGCGAACGACAGAGCGGCCTTCCCATGTTCCGT
>Ga0079217_10000323_pt1 | contig 11705 bp, 6 predicted proteins | sample NCAS200_FD_76343 | JGI IMG/M metagenome (GOLD analysis project Ga0079217, IMG submission 76343) | Agricultural soil microbial communities from Utah to study Nitrogen management - NC AS200 | ecosystem: Environmental > Terrestrial > Soil > Agricultural land | place: USA: Utah | collected 2014-06-11 | reverse complement strand
CTGCAAGACCCCATCGATGCGAAACCGGACGCGGAATATTTTTTCATAAGGCTCGATGTGGATATCACTGCACCGTCTCTTTGCCGCGTCAGCTAGGATAGCATTCACCAGCGTCACCACGGGCGCGTCCATGGTGGCTTGCTGCAGCTCCTGGAGATTGACGTCGTCCGATTCCTGCACGACCTCCATCTCGCCATCGCCGAATTTCTTTAAAACATCGTCGTAGCTGACCCCGCCGAAGCGGTGATCCAACGTCTTTTTGATATTGGATGGTGTGGCTAACACGACTCGCACGCCGTAGCCAGTGACGAACTTGACTTCATTGATGGCGACGAGGTCCGTGGGATCCGACATGGCCACGGTGAGAGTCGAAGCCGAAAGCTTGTAGGGAACCAACTGGTGTTTTTGAACGATCTGCGGCGGAACTAGGCTGAATACAGCATCTTCGACTTCGCCAGGCACTAGATCGACGGATTCGATACCAAACTGCTTGCCGAGAAACTGAGCTAAAGTTTCCTCATTGGTGTAGCCTAACCGGACGATTTCACGGGCGACGCTGGAGCCATTCTCCTTTTCCCGCTTCTGTGCCTCGGACAACTGCTCTCGCGAAACTAACCCGCCCCTTACCAGAAGCTCCGCAAAACGTGGTTCCATAGATTTCTACGAAAAGGAGCAAATTATCGTAGATCAGCCGGAATCTGTCAATAAAATGTCTGGCTTTTTAGCCCTAGAGAAGAAAGATATAAAACGTCATCTATCCACTAATTGGTTAGAATCTCTACCTTTTTTGAAGTAATGCCGCTTGCGCTGCGGCTAATTTCGCAATCGCGACCCGGTACGGTGAACAACTTACGTAACTCAGACCTATTTCGTGACAAAAAACGACGGATTTCGGATCGCCGCCGTGTTCACCGCAAATGCCCATTTCGAGATTTTTGCGGGTCTTTCGTCCCTTGGTCACGGCTATCTGCATGAGCGCGCCGACGCCTTGGCGATCGATGCTGACAAAGGGATCCTGCGGCAACAACCCGTTGACGACATAGGTCGGCAAGAATTTTCCCGCGTCATCGCGGGAAAGGCCCAAGCAGGTTTGGGTTAAGTCGTTGGTGCCAAAGGAGAAAAACTCGGCCTCTTCGGCGATCTCGTCCGCGACCATACAGGCGCGCGGTAATTCGATCATCGTGCCGATCAAGTAGCGCACCTTCACGCCGTAGGCTTTTTGGGTCGCCGCCGCGACGCGCTCAACGATAATTCTTTGCTCGTGCAATTCCTGGCGCGATCCGACCAGCGGAATCATGATCTCGGGAAAAGGGTTCCTACCTTCACGGCGGAGCTCGCAAGCCGCTTCGAAGATCGCCTGCGCCTGCATCTCGGTGATCTCTGGGTAAGAGATCCCCAGGCGGCAACCCCTATGTCCGAGCATGGGATTAAATTCTTGCAGGACGTTTACTTTGTCACGGAGCATGTCGACCGGCACGCCCATGACGTCCGCAAGCTCGATAATCTCTTCGTCATGTTTGGGTAGGAATTCATGAAGCGGTGGATCGAGTGTGCGAATCGTTACCGGTAGACTTCCCATGATCTCAAGAATGCCTTTGAAATCTTCCTTTTGCATCGGCAGAAGCTTCGCTAAAGCGCGACGCCGGCCAGCTTCGTCATCGGCAAGAATCATTTCGCGGACCGCTCGAATGCGGTCGCCTTGAAAAAACATGTGTTCAGTACGGCAAAGACCGATCCCTTCACTGCCAAAAGCCTTGGCGATGGCGGCTTGATCGGGTTGATCCGCGTTGGTCCGGACGCCGAGCGTGCGTACTTCATCAGCCCATTTCATCAGCTTGGCGAATTGCCGATAGCTGCGCGAATCTTTCGCGGCTAAAGCGCCGGAGAGAAGAACTTGCAGAACTTCAGATGGCAAAGCTTCAATCTCGCCACTGAAAACTTCCCCGGTGCTGCCGTCGATCGAAAGCCAATCTCCTTCTTTCAGCTCAGTTTGGCCGACCCTCAAGGTTCGCGCGGTATAATCGGGATGGAGCGCCTCGCAACCCGCGACGCACACTTTTCCCATCTGGCGCGCGACCAGCGCGGCGTGGGAAGTCATGCCCCCGCGCGCGGTTAATATTCCTTGGGCCGCGTCCATGCCGCGAATATCATCGGGGCTGGTTTCAATCCGACACAAGATCACGCGCTCGCCGCGGTTTTTCCATTGAACCGCGTCCTCGGCATAAAAAACGACGTGACCGGTGGCAGCGCCCGGTCCAGCGGGCAAACCTTTACCGAGAAGGCGACCGGCCTTTTGCGCTTGTTCTTTGCCCTTCTGATCGAAAATCGGCCGGAGCAGCTGATTGAGTTGGTCCGGGTCGATACGCTGCAAGGCCTCTGTTTTATCGATTATCCGCTCCTCGACCATGTCGACGGCGATTCGTACCGCTGCAAATCCTGTGCGCTTGCCAGTGCGCGTCTGCAGCATCCAGAGCTTGCCGTCCTCGATGGTGAATTCGACGTCCTGCATTTCACGATAATGCTTTTCTAGCGATTTGCACACCCGCTGCAGCTCGCCCGCCGCTTTCGGCATAACATTCGTAAGCTCGGCAATCGGTTTTGGCGTACGGATGCCCGACACAACGTCCTCGCCTTGAGCGTTGACAAGGAACTCGCCATAAAAACGCTTGTCGCCCGTCGATGGATTGCGCGTGAAGGCTACGCCGGTCGCGCAGTTATCCCCAAGATTGCCGAAAACCATTGCCTGAACGTTGACTGCCGTGCCCCAAGAATGGGGTATCTGATAAAGGTCGCGATACGCAACTGCGCGATCGTTGTTCCACGAGCCGAAAACCGCGCCAATGGCGCCCCACAATTGTTCGAATGGCTCTCCGGGGAATTCTTTTCCCAAACGACTCTTGATTGCCGCCTTATATTCTTTGACTAGTGCTTCGAGGTCTTTGGCCGTAAGCTCGGTATCCGACCGAGCTCCGCGAGCTTTCTTTTTTTGTTCGAGGATACTCTCGAGAGGATCGATGCCGGAATTATCTCGAGGCTTAATCCCAAGCACGACATCGGCATACATTTGAATGAAGCGGCGGTAAGCATCGAAAGCAAAACGCGAATTGCCGGTGCGTTTGATTAATCCCAGGACGGTCCGATCGTTAAGCCCCAGATTGAGCACGGTGTCCATCATCCCTGGCATGGACTCACGCGCGCCAGAGCGAACCGAAACTAGGAGCGGGTTATCGGCATCGCCAAAACATCGGCCGAGAATTTTCTCCATGCGCGCGAGGGCAGAATTTATTTGCCCGTCCAGATTTTTCGGATAACGGTGTTGGTGCTCGTAATAATATTTACACACCTCAGTCGTAATGGTGAAACCAGGCGGTACGGGAATACCGATGCGGGTCATTTCATGCAGTCCCGCACCTTTTCCGCCGAGCAGTTCGCGCATTTTCGCATTCCCTTCGGCTTTACCGTTGCCAAAAGAAAATATCGGTTTTTTTCTGTCCGCCATGTTGTTTTTTCCTCGCCGCGTTAGCCACCTCCCTGAACGAAAGAGCTTGATGGCCAGAAACTATACTGAAGAGAACTGCTGAAGGAAGGGTGCGGATTTAATTTCTCGGTCCATTTGAAATTGGATAAAGCGCAGCACCACGGAGCGGATTTCCGCTACCACAGACGCCGGCAGCGAGAGACGCGCAGGCAAACTATCGATTTCCACTTGCAGCGCCGTTAATATTTCAACCGCGGTTTTGCCAAGGGGCAATACTTCCCTGCATGAACGTGCGCAAGAAGCGCAGAGTATACCGCCATCTAGCGGGCTAAAGTGCCACTGCGATAACCCATCAAGGCGGCTTTCATGACACTTCTTACAATTGTCCAATACCGGTTGGTAACCTGCTAAACGCAAAAGTTTAAGCTCAAAGAACGTGAGAAAGCGTAATGAGGCGCCGTTTGATTCCAAATGACCCAGACCGTCTTTTAGATGCTGAAAGATAGCTGGGTTGGTCTCACGTTCGCCGATCAATCCGTCCGTGATCTCAATCAAATAGGAAGCATGGGCAATCCGGTCAAGCTCGCTCACTAAAGAGCTGGGGCTGTGGATCAACTCGGCTGATAATATAAACGCCAAACTGCTATGCGAACGATCTTGAAAGGACAGATTCACCAAAGAAAAAGTGTCGAGAGAATTGACAAAGCGCTTGCGCGAACGCAGCGCGCCCTTGGCGATGCCGGTAAGCTTTCCATAGTTCTGCGTAAAAAAGGAAACGATCTTATCGGATTCGCCAAAGCGCCGGGCACGCAGCACAATGGCTGGAGTAACGAGACTAACACGCATTATCAAGGTCGCTCATGGTGATATGCACGCAAAGCACCGTAACATTTTTTAAGAATTGAGACAACTATTTAAAATATCAGCGATTTTTTATGGAAGCGCCTTGACACTGGGAGTTATCGTGATTAGCTTTTTCAGACTATTAATGTGGGAGAATCCGAGGCATGAGCGAGGAAACGAAAGATAACCCTGATGAGACAAAAGTCGAGGAATCCTCGTCTGAAAATGCCTCGACGACGGATTTGGAACTCGACAATCTACGGCAAGAATTGGCCGCCAAGGAGCTCGAGGCAAAAACGAACTATGATCGCTTCTTGCGCCAAGTAGCTGAACTCGACAACGTCAAGAAACGGAGCGCTCGCGAACGCGAAGAGATTTCCCGTTTTGCCAACGAGGCTTTAATCAAAGATCTACTCCCGGTGGTCGATAATCTTGAACGTGCGGTTGCACACGCGTCGGGAGGCGGCAATGGCAAGCCACTCGTTGAGGGTGTCGAGATGGTCCTGAAAGGGCTCTTGGATGTTCTGGCAAAACATGGGGTGACACAGATTTCGGCAGTTGGCCAGCCCTTTGACCCGTCCAAGCACGAAGCCATGGCGCAAGTGGAAAGCGAAAGTCATGAGCCTAATTCGGTCGTGGAAGAGCTTCATAAGGGGTACACGCTGCGTGACAGGCTTCTGCGCCCAGCGCTCGTCAGCGTGGCTAAATCGTCAAAAACACGAGAGAAAAAAAACGGTAAAGGTACGGTTGAAAACGACCCGAGCGATGATTAAATAAGCTTCGTTACATTAACTAGTGAATTTAAAATTGTTTTGAGGAGTCGAGATGGCAAAAGTTATTGGAATAGACCTAGGGACGACCAACTCGTGCGTGGCGATCATGGAGAGTGGCGACCCCAATGTTCTGGCCAATGCCGAGGGTAGTCGCACAACTCCGTCCGTTGTTGCTTTTACCGAGGGCGGCGAGCGATTGGTCGGACAAATTGCCCGGCGGCAAGCGATCACAAATCCGGAGAACACGATTTCCGCCGTAAAACGGTTGGTCGGCAGACGCGTTGAGGATCCATTGGTACAAAAGGCTGCCAGTCTTCTTCCTTATAAAATCGTGAAGGCTGACAATGGTGATGCATGGGTTGAAATACGCGGCAAGCGATATAGCCCGGCGGAAATCTCTGCGTTTATCCTGCAAAAGATGAAGCAGTCCGCCGAGGACTATCTCGGCGAGAAAGTCACCGAAGCGGTTATCACTGTTCCAGCATATTTCAACGATAGTCAAAGACAAGCGACTAAAGATGCCGGCCGGATCGCAGGCTTAAACGTTTTACGCATTATCAACGAGCCGACGGCGGCCTCTTTGGCCTACGGCTTGGACAAGAAGAAGGACGAGAAGATCGCGGTTTTCGATTTGGGCGGCGGCACTTTTGATATTTCCATTTTGGAGCTCGGCGATGGCGTCTTCGAAGTAAAAGCGACCAACGGTGACACCTTCCTCGGCGGAGAAGACTTTGACCAGAGAATCATCGATTACCTGGCCGATGAATTCAAGAAAGACCAAGGCATCGATTTGCGCAAAGATCGCATGGCCCTGCAGCGCCTTAAAGAGGCCGCTGAGAAAGCCAAATGCGAGCTTTCTTCGTCGATGGAAACAGATATTAATTTGCCTTTCATTACCGCGGACCAACAAGGACCGAAACATCTCAACATGAAATTGACGCGGTCGAAGCTCGAAGCACTATGCGCCGACCTGATCGATCGGATGGAGGGTCCGTGCCGCCAGGCGTTGAAGGACGCGGGGCTTAGCGCCAGCGACATTCATGAGGTTATTCTCGTCGGCGGCATGACGCGCATGCCCGCGGTTCAAGAACGGGTGAAGAAAATCTTTGGCAAAGATCCGCACAAGGGCGTAAACCCGGACGAAGTTGTCGCCGTCGGGGCGGCGATCCAGGGCGCAGTGCTCACCGGCGAGGTTAAAGACGTTCTGCTTTTGGACGTGACACCGCTTTCCCTCGGCATCGAGACGCTCGGCGGAGTGTTCACGAAGCTGATTGAGCGCAATACGACGATTCCGACAAAGAAAAGCCAGGTTTTCTCCACCGCGCAAGACAATCAGTCGGCAGTTTCAATCCGTGTATTTCAGGGCGAGCGAGAGATGGCGGGCGATAACAAACTCCTTGGTCAATTCGATCTAGTCGGCATCCCTATGGCACCGCGCGGCATGCCGCAAATCGAGGTGACCTTCGACATTGACGCGAACGGAATCGTTCACGTCGGCGCCAAGGATCTTGGCACCGGCAAGGAACAGTCCATCAAGATCACGGCATCGAGCGGCCTCAGTGAAGAAGAGATCAAGAAGATGGTCGGCGACGCCGAAGTGCATGCCGCCGAGGATCGCAAGCGCAAAGATACGGTAGAAGCGCGCAATCAACTGGATAGCCTGATCTACCAGACCGAAAAATCTCTCAAAGAACACGGGGGCGATCTCGAAAGCAGCATCAAGGACAATATCGACGCCGCGCTCAAGAAAGCGAAGGAAGTGTTGGACGGCCAAGACGCCGACGCCATGCGCAAAGCGGCCGAGGAATTGAGTCAGTCGTCTCATAAACTCGCAGAAGCGATGTATGCTAAGGCCTCGCAGCAGCAGGCGGCGCAGAAAAAAGATTCGGACAATGACGGCGAGAAAGGCGAGGGTGCGGATGGCGGCAACAAGAAGAAGGATGACGTCGTTGATGCTGATTTTACGGAGGTCAAAGAATAGCAGCAGCGGGGCGCAGTAAAATTTGTTTTAACTCAGAGCCCCCTCCCATACGCTGGAGCGGGGCTCTTTTTGTTTAAGACATAGTTCATTTTCCGAGGATTGGGTTTGGCCACCAAAAAAGACTACTACGAACTGCTCGGCGTTGGGCGCAGTGCGGGCGAAGACGAGATCAAAAAAGCGTACCGGAAGCTGGCGCTGCAGTATCATCCGGATCGCAATCCAGGAGATAAGCAAGCGGAAGAGAAATTCAAGGAAGTTTCCGAGGCTTATTCGGTGCTTTCCGATCCGCAGAAGCGCCCGCAATACGACCAGTTTGGCCATGCCGCTTTCGGCGACGGCGGTCCGTTTGCCGGCGGCGGCTTTGATTTTTCCGGCGGCTTCGAGGATGTTTTTAGTGATATCTTCGGCGAGTTCTTCGGCGGCAGCACAGGGAGACGACGCGGCCGCGGGCAGGATTTGCGCTACAACTTGACGTTGAAATTTGAAGAAGCCGTATCAGGCGTCGAGAAAAAGATAAAAATTCCCCGGCACGGAGTCTGCGAAACCTGCCGCGGGAATGGCACCAAGCCGGGCACCGCGCCACAGACCTGCCCCACTTGCCGGGGACGCGGGCAAGTAAGTTTTCAACAGGGATTTTTTAGTGTCTCGCGAACCTGTAACCAGTGTCAGGGGCAAGGCACCATAATCAAGGATCCATGCCCTACATGCGCCGGTGCGGGACGGGTGCGCAGTATGCATACGCTCAGCGTCAAGATCCCTGCGGGTGTTGACAACGGCTCACGCCTGAAGCTGCGCGGCGAAGGTGAAATCGGTCCGACGGGTGGAGCCCCGGGAGATCTTTACGTCCTCGTGCAAGTCGAGCCGCATCCCATTTTCATGCGCGAAAACCTCGATATCATTTGTGACGTGCCGATCGGCTTCGTGCAGGCAGCCTTAGGCGCCGAGATCGATGTGCCGACTTTGGACGGTAAGGTCAAGATGAAAATTCCCGCCGGTACGCAGTCGGGCAAACTTTTTCGCATGAAGGCTAAAGGAATCAAAGACATTCATGGTCACCATCAGGGCGATCAGCATGTCCGCGTCACGGTGGAAACGCCGACTCACCTCACGGCGAAACAAAAGGAACTATTGAAGGAGTTCGCCGCCGTCAGCGGCGAAGAAGTCAATCCGCTTACCAAAGGCTTCTTCGATAAGATGAAGGAATTATTCGGCTAACTTCGTCAATGATGGCATTGTAGCCTCGGGCAGCTCGCTATCCGGCCCGTCTCATAAAAAACCTGATCCGGCTACTCGATTGTTGTTGACCTGGCTTACCGGGCTGAGTAAGTTGACCCAATGAGCGAAACTGAATGGAAAACTGAAACTCCGGACACCAAGACTTCGCAGGTCGAGATTCCGGAAGTTCTGCCACTCCTGCCGATCCGCGATATCGTTATTTATCCTTACATGATGTTGCCACTATTTGTCGGACGCGACGTCTCGATCCGCGCCGTCGAAGAGGCGCTGGCGCGCGATCGTCTGATCTTTCTCGTCTCTCAAGTCAATTCCGCCGAGGAAAGCCCGGTGCCGGCGGACATTCACCGCGTCGGCACCATCGCTTCGATCATGCGCATGCTCAAATTGGCGGACGGTCGTGTGAAGATTCTTGTTCAAGGCTTGGCCAAGGGAGAAGTTGACACCTACCTGCGTGAGCGGCCGTTCTTTGAAGTGAAAATCCGCAAAGTCATTGAACCGACCTTGGCCGAAGTACCGATCGAGGTCGAGGCGCTGATGCGCACGGCCAAGGAAAAAATCGAGCAGATCTTAAACTTGAAGAATCTGCCGCCGGAAATCGTCATGGTCACCGACAACATCAGCGACCCCGGTGTTTTGGCTGATCTCGTCGCGTCGAACTTGCGACTTAAAATAGAAGAGAGCCAAACGATTCTGGAAGTTTTTGACCCCATCGAGCGTTTAAAGAAAGTCAACGAGCTCCTTACACGCGAATTGGAGCTTTCGGCGATGCAGGCGCGCATTCAGAGTCAGGCTAAGGAGGAAATGAGCAAGACACAACGCGATTACTATTTGCGTGAGCAGTTAAAGCAAATTCAACAAGAGCTCGGCGAAGGCGACGAGCGCGCTGAAGAGATCAGCGAGCTCAAAAAGCAGATCGAAAAAGCCAAAATGCCGGCTGAAGTCAAACCCGAAGCCGAAAAACAGCTCCGTCGGCTTGAACAGATGCACCCGGAGTCTTCCGAGGCCTCGCTCGTGCGCACCTACCTCGACTGGCTCGTCGAGTTGCCGTGGAGCAAGCGAACCAAAGATAATCTAAATATCAAGAAGGCCAAAGACGTTCTCGACGAAGATCATTACAATCTCGAAAAGATCAAGGAGAGGATTTTAGAATACCTGGCAGTCAACAAATTGCGGCGCAAGATCAAAGGGCCGATCCTTTGCTTTGTCGGACCGCCGGGAGTAGGAAAAACGTCGCTGGGAAGATCTATCGCTCGTTCGCTTGGGCGAAATTTCGTGCGCGTATCCCTAGGAGGCGTGCGCGACGAAGCGGAGATTCGTGGCCACCGGCGGACCTACGTGGGAGCGTTGCCCGGGCGTGTTATTCAGGGCATCAAGCAAGCGAATTCAAACAATCCGGTTTTCATGCTCGATGAGATTGATAAAGTGGGCGCCGATTTTCGCGGCGATCCATCGGCGGCGTTGTTGGAGGTTTTGGATCCCGAACAGAATCACGCGTTCAGTGATCATTATTTGAATCTGCCCTTCGATCTTTCCAATGTGCTATTCATCTGCACGGCCAATTTGCTCGACCCCATACCACCGGCTCTCGCCGACCGTATGGAAGTCATCCAGCTCTCCGGCTACACCAACGAGGAGAAATTGGCGATCGCGCGCAAGTATTTGATACCGCGCCAACTCAGTGACAACGGTATTTCCGGGAAGCAACTTGAGATTTCGGACGACGCCGTGTTGCGCGTCATAGCCGAATATACAAAAGAGGCCGGGCTCAGAAATCTGGAGCGCGAGTTTGCTTCGGTTTGCCGCAAAGTCGCACGTAAAGTCGCCGAGGGGAAAAGCGAGGTTACCCGCGTTACGCGCGCGAACGTTCATTCTTTTCTTGGCGCGCCGAAATTTTTGCCAGAGGCCGAGCAAGAAGAGCATGAAATCGGCGTGGCCACCGGATTGGCATGGACAAGTACCGGCGGTGAAATCCTTTACGTCGAGGCGTCGTTATCGCGCGGGCGCGGCAATTTGACCCTCACCGGACAACTTGGCGACGTCATGAAAGAATCAGCACAGGCGGCAGTCAGTTACGCGCGCGCGCACGCCACGACCCTTGGCATCGAAGCAGATTTTTATCAAAAACTCGATATCCATATCCATGTTCCTGCCGGCGCCATTCCAAAAGACGGTCCTTCGGCAGGCATTACGATGGCCACCGCGCTGATCTCCGCGTTGACACGACGTGCCGTTAGCCGCGATGTTGCAATGACGGGCGAGATTACACTGCGCGGCAGGGTACTGCCCATCGGCGGGCTCAAGGAGAAATCTTTGGCGGCATTTCGGGCTGGGATCAAGACGATAATCATCCCGGATCGCAACGAGAAAGATCTCGATGAAATACCCAAACCGTTGCGCCGGAAGCTCAGATGGGTCGTGGCAAAAAACATGTCGGACGTGTTGACGGTTGCTCTGATTGGTCGGCGTACCTCGGCGCAGGGACAGCGGGTTAACGAATCCAGTCGACCGGTTGTCCACGCCAAGAGGCGAACAACCAAGAGCAATCGGCCGCTTCGCAAGAATCATCGCGATCGACCGGTTCCGCTTCGACCGTAAATATCTATTGCGGCACCTTCAGAGATCTCGCTTTGATTGCGGCGAATGCCGCCGAGCCTGACAAGAAGTCGTCATCATCAGCGTCCAGTCCATGAATCTCAGCCGCCTCGGAGAGTTCGGCCTGATTGAACGGATCAGGCGTCAACTTCTTGTTGGCCGCGGAGTGCGGATTGGCATCGGCGACGATGCCGCGTGGGTAGAAAATCCAGCCGAGTCGTTTCTTATCACGGCCGATTTGTTGATCGAGGGAGTGCACTTCAACCTCAAGTGGACCTCGTTAGTCGATCTGGGATTTAAATCTCTCGCTGTCAATCTTAGCGATATCGCGGCCATGGGCGGCACACCGGCCTATGCGATACTATCACTCGGGATTCCCACTAGTTTCGCTACTAAAAATATCGACGATTTTTACCGTGGTATCAATGCTCTCGCGCGCCCGAGCGGTGTATACGTGGTCGGCGGCGACACCTGCGTCGCCAAAAACTTGATCATATCGGTCTGCGTCACCGGGCTTGCGCCGCGAAAGCCGATCCGTCGGGATGGTGCGGCGGTCGCCGACGACATCTACATCACCGGAACCTTGGGCGACTCGGCTCTCGGCCTGAAACTATTGCGTGGCGGAAGAACCAAACAAGAACCCAAAATGGTAGCAAAACTACTCGCACGCCACCGCCGTCCAACTCCTCGACTTACAGCCGGGGCGCTGCTTGGGAAAGAACAGCTGGCGACGGCTATGATCGACGTCAGCGATGGGTTATTGCAAGATTTGGGACATATTTGTCGCGCCAGTAATTTGGGT
>Ga0079217_10000320_pt1 | contig 11724 bp, 9 predicted proteins | sample NCAS200_FD_76343 | JGI IMG/M metagenome (GOLD analysis project Ga0079217, IMG submission 76343) | Agricultural soil microbial communities from Utah to study Nitrogen management - NC AS200 | ecosystem: Environmental > Terrestrial > Soil > Agricultural land | place: USA: Utah | collected 2014-06-11 | reverse complement strand
CCTCGGTGGACCCGGAAGGAACGGAGATAGCGGGAAGGCCGGTTAAGTTGAAGGGATTGGTAAAGCTCGGCCGGAGATTTTGCTCGTTCGGATCCATGGTTACGAAGGCTTCTGGAGGACGCGGCGCGCCGGGCACGGCGAAGACATCGACGTGCGAGAAATGAGCTCGGATTTGTTCGTTCAAAACCGCGCGGGCGCGTTGCGCAGCGATATAGTCCGCCGCACTCAAGAAAGCGCCTTCGAGCATGCGCCTGCGGACCGAAGTGCCGAACTTCATCGGCGTCTCCTGGTATGTTTTCTCGTGATAGGCGTACGCTTCGCAGACCAGGATTGTCTGGTTGGCTTTGCGGGCGAGCGAAAAAGGTTTGCCGTCGATTTCACTGATCGTGGCGCCGAGGTTTTTCAGTGTATCGAGAGCTTGATTGAAGACTGCTTCAGTCTTGGGATCGACACCGAGGTTTTCGTCAAACCAGCCGGAACGCGGCACGCCGACGCGCAGTCCTTTGATTCCGTCTTTCAAACCACTGTGAAAATTAGGCACGGCGATGTTGGCCGATGCCGGATCTTTTGCGTCGTAGCCTGAAATTACTTGCAGCAAGATTGCGCAATCCTCGACGCTGCGCGCCATCGGACCGGCGTGATCGAGAGACCAGCTCAGCGGCACAACCCCGTAGCGGCTGACCCGGCCGTAGGTCGGCTTGATGCCGACGATGCCGCAGTGAGACGAGGGCGTGCGAATCGATCCTCCCGTATCCGAACCGAGCGCGCCGTAGCAAAGCCCGGCGGCGAGCGCGGCGCCTGAGCCGCTGCTCGAGCCGCCCGGAATGTGATCAATATTCCACGGATTTCTGACGGCGGGAAACGGCGCGTCGATCGACGGACCGCCAAATGCGAACTCATGCATGCCGAGTTTGCCGAGCAGGATGGCGCCGGCTTCTCGCAGTTTTGTGAATGTTGTGGCGTCGCTGTCGGGTACCCAATTCTCCAAAACAGCCGAGTGGCAAGTCGTGCGAATGCCTTTAGTCATGTAGAGATCTTTGAGCGCAATGGGAATGCCGTGGAGCGGCCCGCGATCGGTCCCCGATCGCAACTCTTGCTCGGCTTGTCGTGCTTGTTGGCGGGCGAGATCGGCCGTCAATGTGATAAAGCTATGCAGTTTGCCGTCGATGGCCTCGATACGGTTGAGCAAAGTATTGGTGATCTCAATAGGCGAAATTTCCTTGCGGCGCAGCGCTGCCGCGGTTTCGGCGATCGTCAAATAGCAAATTTCGCTCGGTTCCATGAGCTGCTCATTTCCGCGATGAGGTTGCCAGGTCAAACGTCGAAGCGGGCTCATCGCCGGCTGCAACCAGCTCACGCAGTTCCGTGGCCTGTTTCTTTGACCGATTGACGCCAGGAAGCAGTCTTTGCAACTCGTCTTCGCTCAGCTTCAAGCCGGCGCGCTCGGCCATTTTACGCAGGTTGTCGAGGGTTTCCTCTTGATCCATAGTTTATCCCGCTGACATTAGTTCTTCGGCACCAAGACATCGCGGATCTTGGCGACGTTCTTGGCATCCATCTGGAACAATTTTTTGACGAAGCCGTCGACTTCGGCCCCGGTTAGCGCGTTGATCTCGAGTTTTGATTTTTTCATCTCGGCGAGAAATTCCGTATCTTTCATCGTCGCGTTAAAAGCGTTGCGCAGCAGATCGACGCGGCCTTTAGGCGTCCCGGGAGGCAGCGCATAGGCGCGGAGAATCGCCGAAGGCGCATGGATCCCGGACTCGATCAGCAAGCGCGCGTCCGGCGTCTTAGCGAAGTCGATGGCGTTGGGCACCTGGGGGATGTCATCGGCTTTTTTCTGATTGACTTGAACGATGGCCTTGACCATTCCCGACTCAAGCCCGCTTGCCCAGGTTGTGCGGATCGACGCCCAGGTCCAGCATCCGCCGTCGACTTCGCCGCCTTCGGCAGCGACGCGAATATTCGATGTCCCTTTGAAACCCTCGATCAATTGAATCGGCAGATTCAAAGCCGCTTTCAATACCCGCGGGATATCGGAATCGTTGGCGCCGGGCGCCTCGCCGCCGAGCTTTACCGGCTTCTTGGCAGCAAACCAGTCATCTAGAGAGTTGATCCCGCTGGCTTTGGTCAGCGCGCAAACGCTCTCGTCTTGAACCGGCGCGCCGAGCCATTCGAAGCGGCGTCCGTCGAATTCAATGCCCTTGTCGCCCATGATTTGCTGGAGTATGAGCGAGCCGATGAAGTTGCCGACAACCAATCCATCCGGCTGCGCTTTGAACAGGAAATTCGCGGCGACCCGGCTGCCGGCGCCGGTCATGTTTTCAACGATGATCGACGGGTTGCCCGAGATGTGGCGGCTCATGTGCCGGGCGATGGCACGCGCATAGGCATCAAAGCCGCCGCCCGCGGCGAAGCCGACGACGAAGCGAATCGTCTTGCCGCGGTAGAAATCTTGATCGGCCGCCGCAGCGAGGGCAGCATGAGGCGCAGCGATCAGAGCCAATGACATCAGTACGCTCGCTATCTTAAGCATAAATCTTCCCCCCGGACTCGGAGTGATAAAACTTCGTGTGCGTTTGTTCAGGCCAAGATTCTTACGGCAACACTATAACTAGCGCAAGTTCCCAGTATGGCCCAACGAATATCTTCCCGGCTGAGGCCAGACGGTGAGGCCGTGCGGTTCCGTTTTCACGGGAATTTTCTTGACGCTGCCGGAGGCAGTGCCGAAGACATAAACCTCATTGTCGTAGCGCCCGGATAGCCAGAGTTGTTTGCCGTCAATGGTGACGTTGCCCATGTCCGGACTGCCGCCGCCGGGGATGGGCCACGTTTCTGCCACTTTGCGCGCGGCAAAGTCGATAATCGACACACTACCTTTTCCTTTGGGCGGGCCATAAACGCGGGCAACGCCGCGGTTGGCCACGTAGAGCTTGGTCCCATCGCGGCTGGGGTAAAGACCATGGGTGCCGAGACCGGTCTTGATATGGCCGATCTCGACGAATTTATCGCCATCGACGACGAATACGCCTTCTGCCTTCATATCGGCAATGTAGAATACTTTGCCGTCTGGGGAGACGCGGACATCCTGAGGCATCCCGCCCTTCGAGAGCTTGAGATACCCCAGAACTTTTCTGTTCACGAGATCGACTTTGGCCAACGCGCCGCCGTACTCACAGGTGAAAATCGCGTATCGTCCATCGATGGAAAAATCGGCGTGGTTGATGCCCGGACAGCCCGGCGTGTCGATCGAATACTTCATCGCCATGGTCTGCGGATCGCGGAAGTCGAGCCGCTTGCGCGCTTCGGCAACGATGATCGCCGCCGATCCATCGGGAGTGAAGTACATGTTGTAAGGATCGTCGACGGGGATGTTTTTTCCGGGCTTGCCGGTCAGCGGATCGATCGGTGTGACGCTGCCGTCATGACGGCCCTCGGCGTTGTTGTTGACCCACAGAGTTTTCAGATCCCAGGACGGCACGACGTGCTGCGGATGAATGCCGACCTTGAATTTATCGATGACTTTGAGAGTGGCGGGATCGATGACCCAGACATCGTTGGAGCTGCGATTCGGAACGTAAACGCGCGACAGATGATTGGCGACGGCGGGGCTGAGTTTGTCGGAACGCGTTTCGCTGTAGAGGTTATTCGGATCGATTACCGGCGGCATGCCGGGGACAGTTTGTATGGCGCGCGCTGCAGGCTCGGCGGTGATTGCCGGAGATGAGGAAACTAAGAAGGATACGATGAGAGTTAGAAGCGCTAAGGCAGAAATTCGACAATCCCGCATTATCTCGACCTCCAATGACTGGCGCCAACCGGAGGAGCTTGGATTTTGCTCATCCGGTTGGTGCATGTTAGACGAAAAATTACGGGAATTCGAGATTGATGAATTAGGCCGCGCTCTTTTTTTTGCTCTTCTGCAACGTCCAATAAACGTTTTCGGGTTTGAGCGGCAAGTCGTAAACGCGCACTCCGATGGCATCGGCGACCGCGTTGCCGATGGCGGCGGGTGTCGGCGCGAGTCCGGGTTCGCCGAGACCTTTGGCGCCGTAAGGTCCTTCGGGCTCGGCGCACTCGACGATGATCGGGATCATCCTCGGCACGTCCAACGATGTGACCAGGTGATAATCAAGGAACGACGGGTTACGCACCTTGCCGGTGGCGTCGATGATCATTTCCTCGTGCAGCGCGGAGCCGATGCCCATGGCGACGCCGCCTTCGATTTGCGCAACGCAATTGAGCGGGTTGATCGCCTTGCCGACATCATGGGCCGCGGACATGCGCAGCAAGCGCACCCGGCCGCTTTCTTCGTCGACCATAACTTCGGCGGCTTGGGTGGCGTACATATAAAACGCCGAGGCGTGGTCGCTGTGGCCGGTCTCCAAATCCAAGTCCTTGCCGATCTCATAGGTGTAGGACGCGTCGCCGCGGACGATGCCGTTGATGCCGAGCTTTCGCTTCACGATTTCGCCGATGGGCAGCGCCTGTTGAGGCTGGTCTTTGAGAAATACTTTGCCTTCGCCGTAATCGAGGTCTTGCGCTTTGGCTTCGAGCATCGGGCTTGCCGCTTCCATAATTTGCTCGCGCGCATGAATCGCCGCGCGGCGCACGGCGTTGCCCATATGGTAGGTGCTGCGGCTCGAGGTGGTGGAAGCGTCGTAGGGTATGACGTCGGTGTCGAGCTGGTGCATGCGCACCTTGTCCATCGGCACCTTGAGCTCTTCCGCCGCAACTTGAGAGAGAATCGTGTTGCAGCCTTGGCCGATCTCCACGGTTCCGGCGAGCACGGTCACTTCTCCTTGCGCATTGACGGTGACGCCGGCGTTGGAAGTGGTCGGGGAGCGGGTCGGCTTCTGGATGCAGGCAAAGCCTTTGCCGATTTTTACCCCCGGCTTGGTTGGCTGCGCCGGCTTGCCCCAGTCGATCGCTTCCGTAGCCTTGACGAGTGTTTCTTTGAGCCCCACGGCGTGGAGCTGCTCGCCCCAGTAAGAAATATCGCCCTCGACGAAGATGTTCTTCATGCGAATGTCGAGCGCATCCATGCCGAGCTTTTTGGCGATCTCGTCCAATTGTTGTTCGCCTGCCCATGCGCCCTGCGGAATGCCGTAGCCGCGATAGGAACCCGCGACGGGTTTATTGGTGTAAACGGCATAGCCGTCGACTTTGACATGCGGAATCCGATACGGTCCAGGCGCCGGCAGGCTGCCGCGGATGCAAACCGTCGGGCTTTTTTCGGCGTAGGCGCCGGCGCCCCAGTAGATCGTCATCTCGCGGGCCACCAAGGTGCCGTCTTTTTTCACGCCGGTTTTCGAGTAGACCACCGCTTCGTGGCGGGTCAAGGTCGAGATGAAAGTTTCTTCGCGGTTGAACTTCACGCGCACAGGCCTACCCTTGGTATGAAAAGCTAGCGCGACGGCGATCGGTTCAACTTTCAAGCCGCCTTTGGAGCCGAAGCCGCCACCCTGAGCCGGATTGATGAAGCGAATCTTGTCCTTGGGCATGTTCAAAGCTTCGGTAATCTCGTGCAGGGCGCGAAACGGCGCGTCGTTGGCGACCCAAAGCGTCAAGCGGCCGCTCTCTTTATCCCACTGAGCATGCGCCGAATGCGGCTCCATGGCGGCATGCTGAATCATCGGCACGAAATATTTTTCTTCGAGAACGAGGTCAGATTCTTTGAAGCCTTTAGAGACATCGCCAGTGCGCAGCTTGAAATGCTCCGCGATGTTGGCCTGCGGTCCCGGCACGATGAAATCGACTTTGCGGTATTTGGGAAAATCTTCGTGGATGGCGATCGCCCCCGGTTTAGCGGCTTCCTCCGGGTCGGTATAGACCGGCAGATCTTCGTACTCGACTTCGATGAGCTTTACCGCGGCTTGCGCGATATCTTCATCTTCCGCCGCCACCGCCGCCACGGGTTCGCCGATATAGCGCACTTTGCCTTGAGCGAGAAAAGGTTTGTCTTTGATCGATTCGCCATGGGTCCACGGCGCGTCTTCGCCGGTCACTACCGCGACGACGCCGGGAAGTTGCTTGGCTTTTTCCGTGTTGATCTTTTTGATCCTGGCGTGGGCTTTGGGGCTGAATAGGGTCTTGCCGTAAAGCATGCTGGGCAGTACGAGGTCGTAGCCGTAGACAATTTGCCCGGTAACCTTCTCGTTGGCATCGACGCGGGTGACTGGTTTTCCGACGATTGTAAGTTCGGACATTCCTAACTCCTTAAGGGTTGTTCAAGCGGTTCAAGCTGTTCAAGTCCCCTCCATACTCCTCCCTGCGACGCGCCGGAGGAAAAAAGTGAGGGATTAGACCCTTCGGCTGCGCTCAGGGCAGGCTCCGCGAAGCGATGGAACGACTTGAACGTGTTCATGTTCGACTTCGAAGCATCGCCGCTGCGTCCTGAACCGCTTCGATGATCTTCGCGTAGCCGGTGCAGCGGCATAGGTTGCCGGATAGGGCGTAGCGAATCTCGTCCTCGCTGGGGTTTTGATTTTCATCGAGAAGCGCCTTCGACATCATCAACATTCCCGGCGTGCAGTAGCCGCACTGGGCGCCGCCGTCCTGGATGAAAGCTTTTTGAATCGGGTGCAGCTCCGGGCCGATCTTGAGCCCTTCGATAGTGACGATCTCAGCGCCTTCCAGCTCAGCCGAGAGAACCAAGCAGGAGTTGACCGGCTTGCCGTTCAAGAAAACCGTGCAAGCGCCGCAATCGCCGGTGCCGCAGCCCTCCTTGGTCCCGGTCGCGCCGATCTCGTCTCGCAGCAGATCGAGCAGAAGACGATGGTTGGGAACTTCGCGGCTGACGCGAGCACCATTCAAGGTAAATTGGATCATTTTCTTCATGGCAACCTCGAACCGAATTGGAGAATTGGAGTAGTGGAGTGTTGGGTCCTGATTTCCGAAATCCAGTATTCCATCACTCCAATACTGTATTACTCCATACTTTCAATATCTTCTATCGCGGCGATCGACCCAGGACTTCGCCGGGCCGACCGCGGCGTTAAGAATCGCGCGTTTGGTCATGACGCCGACCATGGCGCGGCGATAATCCGCGGATGAGCGCACATCGCTGATCGGTTTGCTTTCTTTCGCCGCTTCATCGCCGACCTTTGTAGCAAGCTCTTCGGTCAAGGTTTTGCCTTCGAGCAGCTTTTCGGAGTTTTTCGCTCGGATCGGCGTCGGCGCCACCGCGCCGAGGACAATCCTGACTCCCTGACATTTCTTGTCGCTCCCGAGGTTGTAAGCGACCGCGACGCCGATGTAGGCGAGGTCCATCATATCGCGCGGCGAAAACTTGATGTATTCCCCGACCAATTGCGCCCCGGTCTTGGGAATCGTGATTTCAGTTAAGATCTCATCGGCGTTCATGATGTTTTGCCCGGGCCCACGAAAAAACTCCTCCAGGGCCACCGTTCGCTCGGCATCGGCGCTGGCAATCTTTGCCGTCGCGTTGAGCGCGATCAGGCCCGGCGCCACGTCGGCGGATGGCGTCGCGTTGGCCATGTTGCCGCCGATGGTGGCGCGGTTGCGAATCTGAATCGACCCGACTTCGGCGGCGCTTTGAGCGAGAAAAGGGTATTTCTTCGTGATCACCGGCGAAGTCTCGATGGCATACATGGTGGTGAGCGCGCCGATGGTGATTGTGCCGTCGTTGTTCTCGCGAATGCCGCTGAGACCGGGCACACGTTTGAGATCGACGACATATTTCGGCAGCAGTCCTTTTTCCTTCATGGCTATGACTAGGTCGGTGCCGCCGGCGAGAAAGCGGCCGCCGGGGCCGTTCTCTTTGAGTAGCCGGCTCGCTTCCGCAAGCGTCGCCGGCTGATAAAAATCGAATGGTTCTGTGCGTTTCATAAATAAAATAAGCGGTAGGGGCGACCGGCCGGTCGCCCCTACGATCGCACCCCTGTTGGTTCCGTCCTTTAGATCAGCGGTTTGAGGGCCTTGCCGACAGGCTTGCCGCAGGGCTCACCGTCTCTCATCTGAACGTTGCCGCGGACAACAGTCAGCACCGGCATGCCTTTGATTTTCCAGCCATGCCATGGGGAAGGTTTGTTTTTGCTGTGCAGCTTGTTGACGTCGATGGTGCCTTCCTTGTCCATGTCGACGACGGTGATGTCGCCGTCGGAGCCAAGGCGGATCGCGCCTTTTTTCGGATAGACCTGCCAAACTTTGGCAGGGTTCTCGGAAGCAACTTTCACATATTGATTGAGCGTCAAGCGGCCCTTGTTGACTTCGGTCAAGATCAGCGGCACGCCGGTTTCGACGCCGCAGAAGCCCGAGATGCAATCCCAGATCGCCGGTTTGGTGAGCTTGCCGTAAATATCGGAGCCCTTCTCGTCCAGAGTGTGCGGCGAATGGTCAGTGGCGAGCGTGTCGACAAAACCTTCACGGAGTCCCTGCCACAAGACTTCCGCGTGGTCCTGGGTGCGCACCGGCGGGTTCATCTTGAGCAGCGAGCCGACTTTGTCCATGTCGTTCGGTTCGCGCAAAAGGTAGTGCGGGCCGGTTTCCGCGGTGACTCTCAAGCCGCGCGCTTTGGCGTCGCGCACCATATAGGCCGCCTGCTTCGAGCTCATATGGAAGACGTGCAGCTTGGTGCCGAAAGTCTCGGCGAAGAAGAGCGCGTGATGGACGGATTCCGCCTCGCAGATATCCGGACGGGAGGCTTCCCAATACCGCGCTTCGTTTTTGTTCTCTTGTTTAAGCTTGTTCGTGCAGTACGCCATGATCTGGCGGTTCTCGGCATGAATGCCCAACGGCAGTTTCGACTGCGCGATGTAGTCGAACGCTTCCACGCACATGCCGTCGTCGGGGAAGGGCAGGTTGCCGATGGTTTCACCGAAGAAGATCTTGTAGCCGATCGCGCCGGCGGCGGCCATGGGAAGGATATCTTTGGTGTTGGTTTGCACAACGACGCCGGTGATACCGAAATCGACCAATGACTTGGCTTCGCCGAGTTCTCTCTTGACTTTTACCTGCTCGGCGTCGGCGGTCGGCGGCACCGTATTCGGCATATCCACAACCGTCGTGATGCCGCCGCAAACGGCTGCCGTCGATCCCGTGGTGAAATCTTCCTTGTGAGTCATGCCCGGCTCTCTGAAGTGGACGTGGCCGTCGAAGAGCCCGGGCAGAATATGCTTGCCTTTGACGTCGATTTCTTCCTTGCCCTGGGGTAAAGCGTCATCCGCTCCGATAGCGACGATCTTTTCGCCGCTGATGGCGACGCCGCCTTTGAATGTCGCGTCAGGCGTGACCACCCAACCATTTTTGATTACTAAGTCTGCTGCCATTGTGCTTCCTTTCTGTTTTTCGGTTTTGGTTTGCTAGCGATCTATTGTTACTGCTCTGAGTCCACGAATTGCCTGTCGGTGTTCGAGATCGTTCATGACGTTTTTCTTGCCGGCTCGAACATGGCTTCGAAGAATCGCCACAGCTTGCGCCGCGTGGCGCCGCTCCATGGCCTCGAGCAGGCGCAAATGCTCCTGATGCGCGGCAATCCCGCGCGCTGGATCGTACAAGCCGTCGGTGCGACGCTTGAGAACGATGCGTTCGAACACGTGGCTCAACGTGTTTTTGAGAGTTTCGTTGCCGGTCAGATGGGCGATTTGTAAATGAACGTCCTGATCGTAGACGAGGCGTTCGCGGGTAAAGCGATTTTGCACGTCCCGGCCGTAAGCGTTCATCTTCTCTCGGAGCTGGCGAAGTGCCGCGTCGGTGACCGTTTCGATCGCCTTCTCCACGGCGAACGCTTCCAATGCTTCGCGCAGCTCGTAAAGCTCTTCCGCCTCTTGCATTCTAATTTCTTTGCAGGTAAAACCCCGATTCGGTAGAAAGGAAACGTATCCTTCTTGTACAAGTCGAGTCAATGCTTCGCGTATAGGAGTCCGACTCACGCCGAGACGTTCACTGAGCTGTTGGTGATGTAATTTTTGTCCCGGCATGATCTCATTGCACAAAATCAAGTTTTTAATTTGGTTGTAAACGCGGGCGGAGAGGTTTTCCACGGCGCGTGTCTTGGATTTGGATCTCTTCAGCTGGTAAGTCATGTACGATTTTTTTGCATGCAAAAGTTTATGCAATGTCGCGAAAACTATCTGATCCGATCGGTGTTGTCAACGAACGCCATTTTGCGCTTGAAAATTCAGTTTAAAATGATAAGTAGCTTGCGACCTGATCGTCCAAAGGCCTGCTGCGGCTGATGCGCTGAGGAACTTTTCGGCGTCAAGCGTCAGAATATACTTTTCGAAAACATGTTAAGGAGGCATTGTGGCACAGACTAAACTACAGGCGATTGGATTACGGCACGAGTACTACCAGCCGCGAACGGGCGGCAGGCTATTGGCCTTGGATAATATCAACCTGCAGGTCGAAGACGGCGAGTTCGTGACCATCGTCGGACCCAGCGGTTGCGGCAAGACCACCTTTATTAATCTCTGCGACGGTTTGCTCAAGCCGACCGCTGGACACATCGCCATTGACGGGGTGCCCGTGACCGGCCCTGGCACGGATCGCGGCATGGTGTTTCAGGATTCCTGTCTCATGCCCTGGCGCACCGTGGCGAAGAACGTGATCTTCGGTCTCGAGTGCCAAGGCCTCGACAACGGAGAGGGCCAGAATCGCGCCCAAAAATTCATCAAACTGGTCGGCTTGCAGGGATTCGAAGACCACTACCCGCACGAGCTCTCCGGCGGTATGCAACAGCGCTGCAATCTAGCGCGCGCGCTCACCGTTGATCCAAAGATCCTGATTATGGACGAGCCGTTCGCCGCTCTGGACGCGCAAACGCGCGAAATCATGCAATCAGAATTGCTGCGCATCTGGCGCGAGTCCGGCAAGACGGTGCTTTTCATCACACATCAAATCAACGAGGCGATTTATCTCGCCGATCGCGTGATCGTCTTCGGCGCCCGGCCGGGAAAGGTAAAAGAGATGATCAAAATCGACCTGCCGCGCCCGCGCGACCTGTCGATCAAACGCGATCCTAAATTCTTGCACTACGAAGATCGGCTTTGGACTCTGATTGAAGAAGAAGTCAAAAAAACCATGATCCAAGACCAGGTGGTCCACAACATCAACAACTAGAAGTGTTGGACAGGATTAGATACAGGATTAGATATAGATATGGGGAGTCGTTTCAATTCCCAATCCCTGATTCTAATCGGCTGTACAGCTTTCGTCTTATATCTTGCCGGGATTCCACTTCTAATGCTGCTCTACGGCAGCATCAGGAGTGCTCCCATCGGCGAACCGGGCGCGACCTACACGATTCAGAACTACGTCAAGGCGTATTTCGATAAGGAGTTCTATCTCCTTCTTCTCAATTCCGTCTACTACGCTCTCGGTACTTGCGGCCTGACCTTCCTGATCGGGACGTTTCTCGCTTGGGTGAGTGAGCGAACGAACACGCCCTTGAAGAAACTGTTCGTCGTCATGTCGCTGATCCCGTTCATCATCCCCGGGATCTTGAGCACGATCTCGTGGATTCTTTTGCTCAGCCCGAAAATCGGTTTGATCAATATTGTCGTTAAGGAAATTCTCGGCCTCGAAGCGGCGCCGTTCAATGTCTACTCGATGTGGGGCATGATCTGGGCGGAATCGATCCATCTTTATCCGCTGGTCTTTCTCTTGATGTCGGCGGCTTTCCGTAACATGGATACGTCGTTGGAGGAAGCGGCGCTCACCGCCGGATCGAGCACCTTGCAAACTTTCTGGAAGGTGACCTTG
>Ga0079217_10000317_pt1 | contig 11740 bp, 10 predicted proteins | sample NCAS200_FD_76343 | JGI IMG/M metagenome (GOLD analysis project Ga0079217, IMG submission 76343) | Agricultural soil microbial communities from Utah to study Nitrogen management - NC AS200 | ecosystem: Environmental > Terrestrial > Soil > Agricultural land | place: USA: Utah | collected 2014-06-11 | reverse complement strand
GCCAGCGGTGGATATCGCAGCGCGGTGGATAAGATCACGTTGTCGTTTGTTGGGCTGACTGACGCGCCGGGCGTTGTTGGCGCGTTCAGGATGTCGAGCACTTCTTTAGGTGGTTTCTTGTAGCCCTGCTGGGCAACAGCGGCGGTGGCCAGGCACACCAATACAAAGGTCGAGAGTGCGACGCAGAATCTTTGGGTTTTCATTGGATTCCTCCGAGTTGCGAGGCAAATTATTCGAGTTGACTGGGTTTGTCAACGATCTGCGGAGGCGTTGCTTGGGCTAGTTCCTAATCTATCTGTTTATCCCGATTTCAACCCACACACTATCACTGCATGAGGGTTCGGCTGAGGATCATAGTCGTAGTCCGGTATGAAGTAATAAGCCGCTCTGAGAACCAGCGCGTTTGCACAGATTCCGATTGAAAAAGTGAGCACAAGAAAGCTGAAGTGAAGAACAAACCGCTTCATGCGCTAAGACTAGCACCGATTTCAACAGGGCCACAAGGTTTCAAACCAAAAGGCCGATCTGGTCGTAGTTGGAGGCTCGCTTGACAAGCCTAATCGAATCGCTAGAATCGACCGTGCTCGAAAGCGGGAGTAGCTCAGTGGTAGAGCATCGCCTTGCCAAGGCGAGGGTCGCGAGTTCAAGTCTCGTCTCCCGCTCCAGGATTTGGATGAAGGCGGACGGATGAAGTACGAAGCCCGAGGGCTTTCAAAGCAGAAGCTGCTTCATCTTTCCGCCTTCGTCGTTTATTCTTGGGAACTAGTTGTAAGGTTCGCTAGTTTAAGTTTTGCCTGTTTGAATCGTCCGGCGACTCACACACGAGCCGGCAAAGATCCAGCTACGGCGGCGTAGCCAAGTGGTAAGGCAGAGGTCTGCAAAACCTTTATTCATCGGTTCGATTCCGATCGCCGCCTCCAAATAACTCAACAAAATAAATGGCTTGCAAGCACAACGGAAATTCGCACCATTTCTGTTGAGTCACTCTTGGGTCACCGACGATCGAACGGCGCGAGATTTCAGAAAGCAACTACGTTCGAACTGTCTGAAAAGTGTTAGATCAAGCGTGCTAGGCTCGCCAAACTGCGAGACGCTTCTCCGAAGATCAGAAAACCTTTATTCATCGCCCTCTTGAGTCGTCGAGCGAGCAACGAATAGAAATTGGAAATTCACCCCAATCACCTGTAGACTCTCGCGTATCCTTTGAGGCCGAGCCATAGTCCAACCCGTCCTTGAGTTGCTCACCTAAGCTAAAGGAGGTTCCGGTCAATTGATCGACGCAGTACAAGAACATATCCCTCAGTCAGCTCTTTCTCCATGTATTAACGTGAGTTTTTCGCTGGCTGGAAAACAACTGCCAGCGGATCACGGATACCTGGTTTACTCCGCAATTTCGAGGTCTAATCCTTCATTGCACGGAATCGACTGGCTTGCAATCGAATTGATCAGCGGCTTCCCTTCCGGCCCCGGTATGATCACCCTTCCCGAGCGCGGCGCAACTCTACGCTTGCGGATTCCCGCCGATCATTATGGCGATGTGCTTCGGCTCGCAGGAAAACGACTCGACATCGGCGGTCACCAGATCCGCCTCGGCCTTCCTGTCGCGCGTCCACTCGAGCCCACGCCTTCGCTCTACGCGCGCGTGGTGACTGTCAAAAAGTTCACTGAACCCGAACCGTTTCTCGAAGCGGTAAAGCGCAAGCTGGATTCGTTCGAGGTGAAAGGCCGCGTCGAACTTCCGCGCGACGAACAAGGCCGCTACCGCCGCCGCATCGTGACAATCCACGGTAAATCCGTCGTCGGCTTCTCCGTCGCCGTGCACGATTTGAATGATGAGGATTCGCTTCTTCTTCAGACCGGAGCAGTCAACGTAGTGTCTCCCGACGACGGTTCGAATAAGTGGCAAAGCATTTTCAGCCGCCGCCCTATGGGATGCGGCATTTTCAATCCGATTGTTGCTTCTGATCGTGACTACGCAGATGGATTCTCAAATTAACTATCTCCTGGCCAAAAGCTATTCCGAGGCAGCCGCCGGTAACGCACCACCAACATATGCGCGTTTGGTCCCGCATCTTCGGGCCGTAGAGCGCGCGGGGGAAATAATTGTAGAAGTGGCTGGCGAACTGATTCTCAAACAACTCGATTTGTCACACGATCCTTGGCGGTCAAGATTAAGGCGCGCGGTCAAGACGGCTTGTCTTTGTCATGACATCGGCAAAGCAAATGAAAGTTTTCAAAGGATGGTTCGCGGATCGCTTCACCCGACTCAACAGCCACTGAGACATGAATTGCTGAGTGCTTTGTTGCTCACAACTGAAGACGGCCCAGTACGAAGATGGGCGATCAGACTGTTGAGCGAGGGCGATAAATACGATGATGCTTCTCTGCTGTTGGATTGCGTCATTGCCGCTGTGGGAGGCCATCACGTGAAGCTTGATGAAGACTGGAAGAAAGCTTCGATAGCTTTACGCAACGGAGGTTGCGGAACCGATTTGCGATTGCTGCTGAGTCATCCTGATTTGCTGAGTCTGTTTAAAGAAGAAGCCAAAGCTGAAGTTACCTTCGACCTCACTGGTAATAAACCAAATTTCCTGGGCGAGCTTCAATTCCCGTTTCGGGTTAACAGCAACCGTTGGAAAGATCGACTAAAACAACAGCCAGAGTTGTGGCGCCTCGCGGCTGCGGTGAAAGCACTGGTAGTGGCGGCTGACGTGGCAGGAAGCGCGATGCTCCCAGAAAACGAAGACATTCGAAGATGGGTTACGTCTACTCTCTCACGTCGAATTACGCGCGACGAAATGGATCGAGTGGTCGAAGCACGATTAAAGGGCTCACTTCCCCGACCATTTCAGCGCGCTGTTGGTGGATCGAAAAGCCACGTGACGCTCGTTGAGGCTGGCTGTGGCACGGGCAAGACGGCAGCAGCTTATCTCTGGGCTGCGAAGCACGCAGAAGGCAAGAAACTCTTCTTTTGTTATCCGACGACGGGGACAGCGACGGAAGGGTTTTTAGGTTATGTAGCTGAAACAGATGTGGAAGCTGAGTTGATGCACTCTCGGGCGATCGTCGATCTCGATGGATTAGCGGCGGTGCGAAAGGACTTGGAAACAGATGATCATCTGCTGCGAATCGAGTCTCTCCGCGCTTGGGGTCCGAAGGTTGTCGTATGCACGGCAGATACGGTTCTCGCGCTTGTCCGGAACAATCGTCGGGGGCTGTACAATTCGCCCGCGATTCTGTCTGCGAGCTTCGTCTTTGACGAGCTTCACGCTTACGAAGATCGAATGTTTGCGGCTGTGATCGCTCTAATTAAGGCACTACCTGGTGCAAGCTTCCTGTTGATGACTGCGTCGCTTCCCATAGCGCGTAAAGAATTCCTCCTTGGGCAGCTTGAACTGTCGGAGATTCCGAAACCAACTACGCTGGAAGACATTCCGCGCTACTTGTTTGAATGGCAGGCTACTGACGATGCGTTCGAATTGGCACGTGAGGCCGTTAAAGGAAAGAAGAAGGTCTTGTGGATTTGCAACACCGTAGGCCGAGCCCAGAAAACATTCCAGCGGTTCAGGAACGAAGGTCTGCCAGCCCGCACATACCACAGTCGTTTCAAGTATGAGGATCGTAAGAAGCAACATCGCAGAGTTATCAAGAGCTTCGGCCGGAAGAGATCGAAACTCGGAGTTGTGGCAGTAACGACACAGGTTGCCGAAATGTCGCTCGATCTTGACGCTGATATTCTGATTACAGAACTTGCACCCGTGGCACCTCTGATTCAGCGGCTTGGCAGACTTAATCGTTTTGTTACGGAAGATGATCCTGGCGTGCCGCGCTCTGCCTATTTCGTCGTTCCTAACAATCACAATCCATACGGAAAGACGAAAGACGAAGGCGAGAAACTTTTCAAGCAGGCAGAGACTTGGATCAATGAACTCATCGAACGGGGCCGACCGCTGCGTCAATCTGATCTTTCCGAAACCTTTGCGGATCTGCCCCCCATTGAGGAGCAACGGCTAGAACTTAAAACAGAATGGCTTGACTCCGGTTGGTTTGCAGTTCCTGGCCCTATCCGTGAGGCGGGAATTTCGGTATGCGTGATTCTGACAGAGGACTTCGCGATCTGTCGCGATGATAGAAAACAGATTATTAATAAGGCGATTCCGATGAACTTTGATTCGCGACGTGGGATGGAAAATTGGGCAGAGCTTAAGGGCAACTTAATCGCTCCGCCGGACACAATTCTCTACTGCAAGGAGGTCGGTGCGCGATGGCTCGGACAATGACCTTGAAACTCAACGCTCCCGGAATGACCAGTCTGCACAAAGCTGGGCTCGCTGGTCTCTATATGACGCTGCGTGCATTTGAAGAAAAGAAACGAGAGATTGAAGGGCTGGACTGGACTCTTGGACCTAAGCAAATTCTGCTGACTTGGAAAGATGAAACGCCGCAAACCGCTTTTGAAAAATTAGTCAGGCAGTCATTTTGGATTGACAACAAAGGTTTCATAAGGTTGACAGGATTGGAGATTGATAAAGAGCCCGATTACGACAAGCGTTATCTGCTCTACTATTCGCTGCTTCACAGCTTCTTACAGTTCGGACCGCACCGGCCCACAGAGAATAAAAGAGTATTGACTTACGAGGTCGATGATCGCCCATTCACGATTAGAGACTTCGCTCCGATCAAGAAGATTCCACATTCCGGAGTCGTTCAAGACTTCGTTGATTCGGATGGGCAATTCAAATCTTGGATCGGGGTGAAGAGTTGGCTTTATCCTGGTGGCGGAAAGAGACATTGGGAATTTGGCCGGACTCAATTGGGAGACGATACAGAACGAGCAATTGCTCTACTTTTTGCTCCCGTAGGTGTTGTGTTTTATGCAATTCGATCGAGAACTAAGGGGCGCAAGGGTCGTAAGGCACGGCTGGCGATGTTGGTTCCACAGATAGACGATCTAACAGAACACGCCGCATGTCGCCGACTGATCGCCGCTCAAGGAACTATAGAGTTGACCGCAAGTAGCGCGTCAGACGCCGCGCTGAGAATGCTAATAGCTATGGAAGCCAGTCACACAACGAAGCAGTTCTCTGTCGGTTCGAATGGTCCGTTTCGTTGCCGAGTAATTAGCTTTGGAATCGTGCCTTGGGTGGAGAAGCAAAAGACACGCACTGATGTTCACACAGTTTTCTCGGGTAATTTGCCGGGACTTGAAAATTATCGAACGGCCGCAGCAATCTTCAAGAACCGCTGGCAGCGGGTGCCGCCAAGAATCGACCGCAAAGGTAACGAGGTCGAATCCGAAAGATTTTTTGTTACTACGTTTTCAGCGCGCGAGATGATCGCGGACAACATCGCGACGGGAAATGTTTGGTATCACAACATTGCTGATTACATGACAAAGAAAGAAACCCGCGAACAACTGTTCTACGAACGAAAGGAGATGCATGAAATGGTTCAAAGCGCAGAGTTCGACGACGAAAGTAAACGCCGATTCATTCACGCCTGTCATAAAGGCTGGCGCAGTAGGATGGGCAAACTAGGTGAACGCGCCCGCCGCGAGAACTTGGGCGAAGGTGGATTTAAGCGGTTAGTAGATCGAGAGCGAGAGAGGTTAAGGATTGCATTCGCGCGTAGTAAGAATGCTCAAACACTGCGTGAGACTGTCGTGGATTTTTGGGCGCGCGGGGGAACAAACAAAGAACTTCAAGCGGACGGGTTGATGAAGGTCTTGCCGCTTTTTAGTGACGTAAATTGGCGTGAAGCTCGGGATCTCGCCCTGCTCGCCCTGATTAGCTATCAACCTAAGAATGAGGTCGAGGAAAAAGCGTTAGCACCTGAGACAAATGAAGGAGAAGAAGAGTCATGACAAAGCATCTGTTTGGCTTGGTGGCAACTCCCTATGGTCAAGCAGCGAACAATCGCGGTGAGACTGAAGGGAACATTACCACACTACAAAAACTTCTTTGGAAAAATGATGTTCACACGACCGTCTCAGCGGAGGCGATACGATGGGCGCTGCGATACGTCTGGCAAAGGAAAAACGGTCGCGATTCTGTCAATCGTCAATGGGATGACAACGTTGCGGACCACGAATGGCAAGACCGAACATGGGGCCCATGGACCAGCAAGGACGAAGAAGTGCGGAAGCAACCAACATTCATAGATGACGATGTGATGGGATTCATGCTTGCCGAAGCAGCGAACACTGATGGCAGTGACGTTGTTGACGAATTCAAGAAAGAGAAGAAAGCTGTTGACGAGCAACTGAAGCAGCTTTCCAGTGACGAAAAGAAGTCAGACGACGGTAAGAATCTAAAGCAACGAAGCAAAGAGCTTGGCGATAAGATCAAGGTGCTCTCTGAAGGAACGTGCGACAAACGGCGAGGGGCTTTGGAAGTTACACGCGCTATTTCGCTCTCGCCATTCGCCGGAGACATTACGTTCAATGCAAAGAGCGGCACGAAGACCAGCACCAGCTTGTACGGAACAGAAGTTCATGCGACCCGCTATCAATACGGCATTGCATTGACACCAGCATCGTTGCGCGAGCGTACACGCGTGTTAGATGTCATCGACGCTGTAGTGTCCCTATCAGAGGTCGCTGGCAATCAGAGCCGGTTCTTGTACGATTTCTCTCCCGACTCGATTGTCTTCCGTTGGACTGATGACTTCGCACCGCGCTTGCTTTACGGGTTTGAGATGGATGAGCATACGAATCTTTCTTTCACTACAATTTTGCAGAAAGTTAGCAGCGGCGACATCTCAGCGAGCGAGCTGTACATTGGCGGCAGCATTGCGAAGGCGCTTTCCAATGAGGATAGAGAAGTTTTGAGCAGCGAGGGAAACCGAGCTTCAGTGCATGATGGGGTGAAGGCAGCAGCACAGGCCCTGAAAGAACAAGTCCGAAAAGACTTGGGAGTGTGAGTCATGGAAGCAATCGGACTTAACCTTTCAGTTCCCATCGCTTGTTTTAGAATGCCACGCGCTCGCGAGTATTTCGAGACCTTCCCGTGCCCACCTCCTTCGACAGTTTTCGGAATGCTGTTATCGATGGTTGGCGAGATCAATCGACGCACGCACGAAGGGGCGGAAGTCGCGATTGCCTTAATGTCCATACCGGCTTACTCAGTCGTGCTCCGAACTCTTTGGCGCGTGAAGAAAAAAGCGCTTGGCCCCGGCCTTGGCGAGAATCGCCGACCTGACTTTCAGGAATTACTGACGCATGTACATCTTGCAGTTTGGGTCAGACGAGGAATCGGTGAAGTGACGGAGCCCTCCCTCGCTGAACGCGTTAACGACGCTCTGAATAATCCGGCAAGTGTTTTGCGCTTTGGCGGATTATCGCTCGGCGAGAGCACGCACTTAGTGAACGACATAGCTCGCCTCGATTCATTTGATCTTCGAGGTCAGATTCTGCTCGCAGACGAGGAAGGCGATCTGTCGCTGCCTGTTTGGCCTGATCACGTCGGATCGAAGACGGGATGGAAACAATATCGGCTCGTCGATTCGGATTTGAGCAAGGACTTGCCAGAGTCTGCTTGGACGGAAATCCGACGACCATCTAGTTAAGTGGAGGAGATCAGAAATCGGGAACCAGCGGGCGAGGCGCAATTGAATCACGGCAACAATTCGAAAGTCGCGCAATGTTTTGAACGGATCGCAAGAACAGAGATCAGAGGTCAGCAGACGACATTAAGCAAAAGCCAGTTAGCAGTAGGCAACGCGCAAGCGAACAGGTATGTACTTACCAAACGCAAATCTTGCTATCGTCGATCGGGAGAAGATCGCGGATTACCTGTTGAATCCAGCTCATCCCGACAACGGCGGCAAAGCAAAATTCTTTCTGGGACTCGGCTTCACTGCGGAGCAATGGCAAGTATTCGCTGAAGCTTTACAGAGACTTGGCGGCTCGTTTCCAGTAGTTCGGTATGAGGAATCGCCACACGGCGCTAAGTATATTGTCATTGGCCAGATTGAAAACCCATCAGGCCCCAGTCCAAGCGTCCGCACGGTGTGGATTGTGGACAAAGGGAACGAAAATCCTAGATTGGTCACAGCTTATCCTGGTTAGGAGAACTGCAAGAGATGATTAAAGAACATGACAGAGTGGTTTTGACGAAATCCGTTGCCAACGAAGGGCTTGAAGCGGGTGACGTTGGCACCGTCGTTCACGTGTACGGCGATGGCAAGGCTTACGAAGTGGAATTTGTCGCGTTGGATGGTCACACCGTTGCGGTTGCCACGGTCGAGGCATCGGATGTTAGACCTGTTACATCAGGCGAGATTCCGCACGCTCGGGAGTTGGCGGTGGCGTGAGCAACGAATCCTGAATCGAGGAGGACCGCCATCACTATTTCGTTGTCAGGCCACGGCGCTTGTCGACCTCAGCGCGGAGAATGTCGTCCGCGCGGGAGGCAGTGTTCCCCGGCCCGCCTGAGTAACGACCCGCCATGGATAGCAACCACTTTGCGGCAGGTGACGTTTGATCCCCATTTGTGGATTGGGACTGCTGTTGGTCCTATGCAGGGAGACTTTCCTGAAGTAGTCGTAGCACTTCGCGGCGCTCATCGACGGGCAAATTCAGAAGTTCTTCGATTTTTTCTCGCTTGATCATGGCGATTTGGAGTCTAGCTTAACTGAGGCCGCAGTGAACAGTCGATTGCAATCCCGTCCAACGGGTCTTCAGCCGCAGAGCGGCGCAATGTTTATAGATCATCCGAGGATTAAAAATAACCGGCGCTCTGTAGGAGTTCATCAGCCGGTCCGGGACCGGCGTTTGCGCAAAAGAGAGTAACTTGCCGAACCCCGAAAAATAAGGGCTTTTTGGGAAGTTACTAAGGAGCGCGATGTTCTGCCGCGCATAAATGGGCTGTGAGTGTAGCGAGGGGCTGGCTTGGTTCTATAAACATTTCGTGCCTGACGGCACTGAAGACAGTCCGAACTTGAGAAGCTGAAGACATCACTCTTCCGACTCTCGAATTGAAAAGGCAGCGACTAATCGCTGCACTCAAAATCCTCAAGGAGTGTAGTTATGGCCCAACCACTGCGCATCATGTCCCTGCATGCACTCGCATATTGCGAGCGGTTGTTCTATCTCGAAGAGGTAGAAGAGACGCGTGTGGCCGACGAGCGAGTGTATGCGGGGCGGCGGCTGCACGTCGAAATCGACAAGAAAGAAGACCAGCGCACGCGGAAGGGCAGTCTGTTGGCTCAACCCGACATTCCGCGTCGGAAGAAGAAATCGACCATCGCCGATAGAACTGAGAAAGCCCCCTGGGAAACTGAACCGGAAAACGCAAAGGAGGCCGACGTCGAACGTGGCAGCGCTGTCCAAACCGGGAGTGATAGCTCGCGCGAGGAAGGCGAGCCGCTGCGATTAACCCTCGAAAGTGAAAAATGGGGACTCACCGGAAAAGTCGATTGCATTAGGCGGCGCGACGGTCTGCTCATTCCCTACGAGCACAAGAGAGGACGCTCCGCGCGCTCTGCCGATAACGAAGCGGAGGCTTGGGCCAGCGATCGTCTGCAAGTTATCGCTTATGCGGCCATGGTCGCTGAACACAGCGGGCAGGAAATCAGCGAGGGGCGCATACGTTATCACGCTGATAATGTGATGGTGCGAGTGCCAATTGACGATGCGGCTTTCGATGATCTCAAAAAAGCAATTGCCCGCGCGCGTGTCTTGCAGACCAGTATTGAGCGACCACCGGTGACTGATAATGAGCGCCTGTGCGTGAAGTGTTCGCTCGCCCCCGTATGTCTGCCGGAAGAAGCTCGATTGGCGTCTATGCTTTCTGAATTGCCGCCGGCAACGTCGGAAGTCAGACAGCTTAAGCTCTTTCCTGCCGATGACGATCGACGCACATTGCATGTGCTCACTCACGGCGCGCGTATCGGCCGTAAAGGAGATCGGCTGGAAGTCTCAGTGATAGGTGAAGCGCCGCAGTTGCATCCGGCACAGGAGATTGGACAAATTGTTCTGCACGGCTTCGCACAAATCAGCACACAGGCGTTGCGTTTTTGCGGCCAGCAGGAGATCGGTGTCCATTGGATCACGACCGGCGGCCAATACATGGGCGCGTGGGTTTCCGGGACCGGATCGGTGCAGCGTCGCATTCGTCAGTATCGCGCCCTGACCGATCAGGGGTTGTGTTTGCAATTGGCTGTGCGCCTGGCTGAGGCGCGCGCGCGGGGACAATTGAGTTTCTTACTCCGGTCAAGTCGAGAAACAGAACGGGCGACACCCGAAGTCCAGGGTTCAATCAAAACTATACGCAGACTGCTCTCGCCGATGTTGCGAGCGACGAGCATTGATTCTTTGCGTGGTTACGAAGGAAGCATCGGTGCGTATTATTTTCGCGCGCTTCCTGATCTGATTGTTCCCGAAGCTGGTGAGGAGATGAAGCCCGATGGCCGCAGCCGTCGTCCGCCGCGGGATCGTTGTAACGCTTTGCTATCGTTTGCTTACGCCCTACTGCTGAAGGATGTTACGAACGCAATAATGGTAGTTGGGCTTGATCCATCGCTCGGGTTCTTCCATCGACCACGGTCGCAAGCGCCGCCGCTTGCTTTAGACCTAATGGAACTGTTTCGCGTGCCGCTGGTTGATCTGCCTGTCATCGCGTCTATCAATCGAAAGCAGTGGGACATCGACGCCGATTTTGATGTTGCGGGTCCGCAAGTTTGGTTGTCGGATGAAGGGCGAAAGAAATTGATTAGCATTTACGAACGGCGAAAGGCTGATTACTGGAGACATCCGGTGGTGCAGCGATCACTTTCGTACTCAAGGATCTTGGAGCTTGAAGTGCGGCTGCTGGAAAAAGAATGGATGGACGAAGGCGGTTTGTTCGCGCGAATGCGATTGCGTTGAGGCAAATCAATGGAAGCAAAGCAGTGGTACGTGGTCTGTTATGACATTACGGAGCCCAAGCGATGGCGAAAGGTCTACAAGAAGCTCAATGGGTACGGTCGCAGATTGCAGTATTCAATCTTTCGCTGCCGTCTAACGCGCCGGCAGATAGAAAAGTTGCGTTGGGAGCTCGAAGAGATGCTCGATGCCAGTGAGGATCGACTGCTAATCCTGAGTATTTGTGAAATCTGCGAGCGGCATGTCGGACTTCATAATCGACCAGAATCCTGGTCTGATAACTCGCGACCGTTTGATTTCGCATAAAGACGCAAGGATGTACTTCTGTTTGACGTGTGACTGCCTTAGAGAATATCAAACCAAGCTGGCGCACGGAGTTGCGTGGGGTAGGTTAGCTGTGCAGATGCTTGCGACCTGGTTAAGTGCCTGATTCTCAGAGGATTGACTCAGGCAGGAACGGACCAATCAGCAGTTGGGAAAAGAGAAATGAAGCCAAAACGAAGAGATGCCCGAAAACAGTTCCGCAACATCAGGCAAACAAGAGGGTTGGAACCAGTGCTGTGCGAATTCCGATGATGCCGAAAGGCGTTGAGCACATATGAATCGCTCCAGAGGTATTTGAGCCGGTGGCAGTGCGAATTCCGATGATGCCGAAAGGCGTTGAGCACTAGAAGATTGACGTGTTCGTGGTGGGGCTGGACGGAGTGCGAATTCCGATGATGCCGAAAGGCGTTGAGCACCTTGGAACAGCCTTTCAGCGTGCGGTGCGCCAGAGGAGTGCGAATTCCGATGATGCCGAAAGGCGTTGAGCACACGAAAGTCAGGTTTACGCATTCAAAGAGTTCCTTGGTGTGCGAATTCCGATGATGCCGAAAG
>Ga0079217_10000316_pt1 | contig 11756 bp, 8 predicted proteins | sample NCAS200_FD_76343 | JGI IMG/M metagenome (GOLD analysis project Ga0079217, IMG submission 76343) | Agricultural soil microbial communities from Utah to study Nitrogen management - NC AS200 | ecosystem: Environmental > Terrestrial > Soil > Agricultural land | place: USA: Utah | collected 2014-06-11 | reverse complement strand
GGTGTTGTTGAAGTCGTGCGCTACTCCGGAAGCGAGTTCGCCGAGCGCGGAAAGTTTTTCCATCTGCGAGAACTGTTCGCGTATTCGTTCCTGCTCGGCGATGTAATGCGAGAGTTCCTTGACGTGTTTCTCCGCCTGCGCAGCCTGCGCTGCGGAGGTTTCCACATTCTTCAAATAAGTGCGATACGTCAGAAACACGAAAGCGATCATCGGGAGCGTGATGACAAACGCGTATGCGCCGATGAAGTAGACCAGCCCGGCGATCACACCCGCGGAGATCGCGCCGGTGAAGTAAGTGATCGAGGTCCACAGGTAGTGTTTGCGCCACGTTTGCCAGATCGGTTGGTCTGTCTTGAAGGCAGCGCAAATACCGACGATACCCGAGTTGCAAAGATAGTGCGTGAGCGCCATCGTGCAGATCGCAGCGAGAAACGTGGCCGTCATCGGCGCGGTGCGCAAGGCGATGATGTCGCCAAACGCGAGTTGCAGAACAGTGCTGGTGATGAAAATGGAAACGGCGGAGCTGCCGAAGTTGAAGACTACGATTCGAGGCTTTTTAGCAAAGCGAAGCGATGAGAGGAACGCTTCAATCGCGCCAACAGTGACCGCGGCAGCACCGCCGTAAAGTAAAAGGAGCAAAAAGACGAAAGTATCAGAAACCGAAATCTGTGAGCTGAATCGCGGAATAGGGACCGAGATCTGCGACGACAACACCAGTGTCATTGCCACCAGTATCACGAAGCCGGAATCAAGTTGGTGGAAGTTGAGCCGCGAAGCGGAATAGAGAAATGCCAGGCTACCAGCCCCAGTTACTACCCAGAGGAATGGCCCGAAGAGTTTGTGTCTTAAGGTGCCAAGGGTATCTGACATGTAAAAGTATCAACATCAAGGTGAGGCAACGGTGCCATCAATCAGAGCGGATCGGGGCGCGAGGCTTCATCAATTACGGGGGAACTCCTTCCGTGGGAGGAAGATGGTTTCGTAAGTAGCGCGGAAGCGGAAGCCGCACTTCCGATAAAAACTTTGAGCGCGCTTGTTGTCTTCGTTCACGAGGAGACAAATCGATTTGCTGTTTGTGAGCAGCTTGTGCGTAAGCTCGGTCATGACGCGTACGCCGTCGCCGTTGCTTCGCCGTTCATCGCGAACCCAAATACCTTCAACGTAAACAACAGCCGACGTTTCAGAGATAACATCAGCCTTGAAGATCAGCTGATCGTCTTCGACAACCACCCAGGTGCGTTCCTGTTCGATTCGTCGCAAACAGCGGCCGCGGAAGCCTTTCGGATCTACAACCATCGGGTTGATCCCGCTTTCCGCATGTGCGAGCTCAGCCTGAATCGGCATCACCAGTTCCAACTCGTTGGCCGTCGCCGGTCGCAGACCGGAAACCGGACCGAGCGGTGCAGTCGGCCAATTCAATTCAAACAGCCATTCCCGACAGGTGAGACGTTGCCGTCGACCAGCACTCGCATAATGCGACCAGAAGTCGTCGACTCGCTCTTTCTCGCCCATGATCATGTGCGTGTTCGGACATTGCTGCGCGACTGCCGCGAGCAGCGCCAGCGCACGGTCCGACACGGTTTCCATCAACGTTGCATGGCCCACCAGCGCCACGCCTTCGAGCTGTCCGTTCGTGTCGCGACAGCCATAGAACGTACCGCGGTTCAAGGGGTGATCGAGGCCGTTGTCTTGAATCAAACTTATCATCGAAACCGTATGAAGCGCGCGCTGGGATAGAAACTGTAGAACTTCCGATTCCTCGTTCTTGGCCAGGGGCTTCACATAGACCGGCGACGATTGCGGCGCTCGTTCCTGTAATATCGATGTGGTACTCGCTATCATGCGTCTATCCTCTTTAAGCAGTCGGGGGACGTTTATCGGATCTAATACTGCTTAGTAACCCAGGTAGTCGGTGGAGTCGTCGAGAATACTCAACATCGACGTGCCCGGGTCGCCGTAGGACAAGGCGGTGTATGCCTGGATAATGGCATCGCCGATGAGCACGCCGTCGCCGATGAGTACGCCATCGCCGATGAGCACACCGTCGCCGATGAGTACGCCATCACCAATCAGCACGCCATCGCCAATCAGAACGCCGATGGAGAGGAAGATAGTGCCTTCGCCAAGAGAAAGACCATTGCTGGTCATGATGTTGTTGGCCCAATTAATGCCACTCGAAAATTTCGTCGAGTCACCAATCAGGACGCCGATCGCATCGCCAATCAACACGCCATCGCCAATCAGGACACCGGCAGCGTCGCCAATGAGCACGCCGTCGCCGAGTAACACGCCATCACCCAGCAATACGCCTTTGGCATAAACCTTTTGATACTGGGTAATGAGCGGGAGACCCGTTGCGTAGGTCTGACCAACGACTGCGCCTTTGGACCATGAGAAGGTGTAGGTTGCGCCGGAGCTGATTGCGATCGTCGTCTGCGGGTTCGGTGCTGAGGTCGTCAGCAGCGAAGCGCCGAGACCAGTCGAGCTGTTGATGGTGGTTCGTACAAGTTTCGCCAGGCGGACAGCGCCGTCGACGTTGAGTTCACCGGCGCCCTGCTCGAGCAGGTTGAAATTCGGAAGCTGCTGAGCGGTGTACATCATCAACACTTTGATCAGGTTCGGGGTAAGAGTCGGATTGGCCTCAAACATGAGCGCGGCGGTTCCGGCAACCAATGGGGCGGCCATCGAGGTACCGCTGAGTCTCATCTGGTTACGCGTTACGCTGCCGCTCACGCCCGCGTTAAGCGAAGGGTTTTGCGATACGAGATAGTTGTTCGGAGATTGAGCAAAGACAGTCTTGTTACCAGGAGCGGAGATTTCCGGTTTGATCTGATTGTCGTAATGATTGACGCCTGAATCGTCGGTCCAATAGCTGCGCGTCGGACCACGCGAACTGTAAGACGCGATTGCGTCGTCGGCTCTCGTGTTGGTGCCGCGAGTGTCAACTGCGCCAACGGTAATCGCCGCTGGTGAATTGCCGGGCGAATGTACCTGACCATAAACCTTTTGACCCGCGCTGTTTTTGCCGTTGTTGCCGGCAGCCGCGACGACGACCATTCCCTGATCGACGAGCGTGCGCACCGCAACGCAAAGCGGATCGTTCACGTAAGAATTGATGGCCGGCATACCGAGACTGAGGTTCGCGACGCGAACGTTGTAATTCGAACCGTTCGCCATCAACCAGTTAAGGGCAGAGAGTACGTTTGAAACTTTACCGGTACCTGTCGCATTCAGTACGCGCAGGTTGAGCAACTTGGCGCGCGGCGCAATGCCGATGTATTCGCCACGCGAAACGATACCGTTACCAGCGGCTGCGGCAGCGACGTGCGTGCCGTGTCCGTAGGGATCATCAGTGCGGCCTTCGCCTGTAAAGTCGAGATTCACAACGACGCGCGACTGGCCGGTTTGAGTGTCGGTGAATGCGGTATGCGCACCGTAAATTCCTGAATCGAGAATTGCGATTCCGATTCCACTGCCGTCGAGCGCGCCATCAGTGCTCATCGGGCGAACGTTGTCGGCGCCGGAGGTGCGAGCCACGTGGCCACCGAATGAACGGACTTCACTGTCGATTGAGATAAAGGAAACTTCGGGAAAAGATGCGAGCGGTTCGACCACTGAGACCGGCAGTTCGAGGGCAAACGAGTTGAGCTTATCGAAATGCTTTCGGATCTTGACGCCGTTGGAAGCGAGGAGTGCATTCAGTTGGCCGCTTGGTTTTCCGTCGAGCTGAAGGATGACGCTAACATTGCTTGAGTCCTGGAGTTGTTCACGAAGGTCGGATCCCAGTTTGTCGTGCTTGCGGCTCTTATTATTGAGCGAGCCAGGGCCTTTGGCGTGAGCAACGCCGGCAAGGAGATTGCCGCCAAGGACCGATGGTCCGAGCATGAGGCTCAGCAGCAATGTGAGCGCTAATAAACGTCGTTTTAGGTTAGTGGGCTTCAACTCTCGTTACTCCGTGACTCAGGATTCGACCAAGCTCCAGTCAAAGAAACTGGCGAAACCCCTTTTGCAGAGACTGTGCCAAACGGTTTAAAATTCGTAAATTATTGAGAGGTAGCGGCTTACACGAAAGATCGCTTGCACAAGGAATGGACTTAGTCTGACCGAACTGCTCAGATTGACCGTTTTTGTAAATCACTTTGATAGAATCGCGCCCGCATGCTGCCTGAGGAGATTGAGGTTTACCGTGATCGCATGTGGCGCCGCGATCCGGAATGTCGTGTTGAGGACGTCCACTCGGCGGAACGCTTTATAGAGGATGTGGGTTTTTGTGAGGCCCTCACGGATTCACGACGGCCCGGTCCGTCGTTGTACGTAGCAGTTTGCGGCCGGCGCGACGCGCACATGCCGCGCAACGTGCAGAAGGATCCGGAAAGCAGGCTGGCGTGGACGATCAAGGACGACGTGATGCGGCGCGGCCGCTGTTTTTACGGCAAAGTCTTGCGCGGGCGATCCACCTTCATCGCGTCCCGCTTGCTGCCTTTTTTCAATTCCTTGTGGGGCGTCCCGCGCAAGAATGAGAAAAACTACTTATCAAGTGATTCTCAATTAATTCTCAAAATCATGCGCAGTGAGTGGGAGATGGGAACCCGCGATTTGCGCGAGGCCAGTGGGATCAAGGAACGCGCTCGTTTCGATAAAGCGTTGACTGAGTTACAGAAAACCCTGAAGGTCATACCCAGCGACGTCCTCTACGAGCCCATGTTCACTTACATCTGGTCGATTCCAGAGGCCCGGTTCGCGGATCAACTTAGGGTTATTGTTGACAGGGAAGTGGCGGTCAAGGAGATCGCGAGGGCGTACCTGGCGGCTGCGGGCATGACAGTGCGAGGCGAGTTGGCCCGCGTGACCGGACTCAGATCGCCTGAGGCCGGATTGGGTAACTGGGCGCTGGTCGATGAAGGATTTGCGCAACGGCTGGGGCCGGGTGTTTACAAACTGGCGAAACTCGAATTGGCGAGATCAGCTGCCGGTACCTAAGGCTTTGTCGCCGTGAGTGCTGCCTTCGCGGAGGATTTGCTGCTCGAGTTGAGCGATTTCCAGAACGAGGGGCAACTGGTCCTGCGCGCTTCCCAATCGTCGCATCATCTGGTCGGTCTCACCCTGGCTCAACTTCCTGATGGCTGTCGTTTCGATCACCTGCAGTCGCGTTTTGGCCTGATTCAGGTGTTCGGTGGCCTGTGAGTACACATTCTTCAGGCGTTCATGGTCCTCGGCGAGGTCCTTTAATAATGCGGCCGACTCCGCTGTGCGCAATGTGCGCGCCCGGTTTATGTGGCGCTCGGTTTTGAGCATTTCTTTTCGAGACCGCGCCATAATGCGCGACGCCGTTAGCCGGCTTGCCAGGGTTTCAAGGTACGCGTCAGCCAAAAGCGGATTGCTCTCCTTTATTTCCGCCAGCGATTTTCGCTCCGCCGAGGTGAGTTCGGAACTGAACCAGACAACCTCAGTTGCCGTGATTCCATCCGATGCTAATCGGTCGCGCAATTTAGAAAGCCATTTCTTGCGGTAAATGAGGAGAATAACCGCGATAACCAGCCCGAGCGCGAACCCAACGGTTAAAGAAAGGCCAGCTAACAGCAAGGAAATCGCCGCTGACTCCGTGGCTGTCGTCATGAAGAAGAGCACGAGGAACACCAGCGGGACCGGTATCGAGGTGAGCAAGACGGCGATCCACGGAGCATGCTTGAGCAAAGAGGCCGTTTTAGCATCCTTCTTGGAAAGTTTGCCGTTTTGACTCGTCTGAAGTTGCATCTCAAGCCTTGTGGCCGCGATCTTAGCTCATGAGAACGGCGTCGGCCAGCCAGAGGTTCGGCCAAAGCGATTTCAACAGCGTGACTGTATAATGTCGCCATAGTACAGGGAAAGAAGCGCAAATGAAGACTCTCGAACGACTCCACCCGATCCTTTGCCTTGTTGGTTTACTACTAGTAATGACCGGAGCGGTCTATGCCCAGCCGCCGACCCAGAACGTCGACGGCGGCACTCCGTCTCGCGGACCGGGTAAACCCGTCACGATACCGCTGACGATCCGCATGAGCTCCGAAGGGACGACGCCCGAATTGACAAACATCGACCTGACCGTAAGCGAGGATGGTGAGCCGGCACAGATCATCTCGATTCGTGCGATCCCAAACTCGCCGATCACTCTCGCGGTGTTAATCCAGGACGATTTGGTGCCTTCAGTTTCCAACGAGATCAAGGCGCTGGCCGAGTTCATTCGCAATCTGCCAAAAGGCTCGCGCGTGATGATCGGATATCTGCGTACGGGCAGTTTGCAAGTCAGACAAAAATTCACGAGCGATCTCGAGAAGGCTGCGAAGTCGTTACGAGCGCCAAGCGGCTCTGCGTTTGTCGGTCCGTACAATCCTTACGTCGAGGTAGTTGAAGCCCTCAAGAAATTCGAAGCACAGCCGTTGGGCCGGCGTGCGATCCTATTGGTTTCGGATGGTTTGGATATCTCACGTGGTGTGGATTCGTCAGCGCCGTCGCAGAGTGTGGATCTTCAGCGTGCTGTAAATGAGTCGCAGCGTCGCGGAGTGGCGATTTATGGTTTCTATTCGCCGACGTTTGCTTCCGCAGCTAATCGCACTCTCGCGGGCAATGCGCAAAGTTCGCTATTGCGACTTTCAAACGAAACTGGCGGGATGGCGTTCTTTCAGGGAACGGGAGCGCCGGTGAGTTTTGAGCCGTTCATCCGCGAGTTAGACGTGTCACTTCAGAAACAGGCAGCGTTGACGTTCCTGTCGACGCACCTGAATAAAGGTTTTCACAAGATCGAAGTGAAGTCAGTCACACCCGGAGTGCGGATCGCGTTCCCGTCGGGCTACGTCAGATAGCGCTATTGAACTGTAGCTGCGAGTAGGGAACCGCGCGGATCGCTGGCGATGGCCCAACCGTCAGCCACCTGGCCAATCATTCCGTGAAAATGGATCTCACTGCCGCTTAGCACAACGAGTACATCGCCGGCGTGATAACGCGGATCTTCGAGTCGAAAACGAATGACAGTCGCCTGCCCGTTCTGCTGCTCCAACGTCTCAAACTGAAACTCCTCAGCACTCGCAACATAAGTTTGAGAGTTGTTCGCTACTCTTTGGTCTTCAGGCATCGGCCCATCATTCTCCCTCTAGAGTCACGCTTCTTCGATTTAGTAAGGGATACTACCATTAATCGTGCACGAAGTCAGAGTATGTCGGTTATCGCAATACTAGCGTATTGAGGGACGTTGCGAGCTCAACCCGCGTGAGGCTGCGCGACGGGCGGAACGCGTTGCCGTCGAGGGAAACAAAGCCTCGCTGCAGAGCGACGGCGACGTAGCCTCGCCACGCAAGGGGTATCGACGAGGCGTCGGAGACTGTCAGAGGAAGCGAAGCGGAGGCGGCCTGAGAACTGAGGCCAGCTGCTTTAGCGAACGCGATCGCCGCCACGAGTTTCGTGGCCCCGTTGTAAGGATAAAAATTCCTGCCGGGAGTCGCATCATAAAACAGTGAACCGGACGGGAACGCCTGGGTGCTCTCGACCGCGTTTCGCGAATACGCGTCGCGAACATCGGTGAACATCGCAGCTGACGCCATGTACTGCGGAACAAGGCCCGCTCGGATTAGTGCCTCAGCAAGTTCAAGGCGGCTGACGGCCGCGTCCGGACGGAATTTTCGGCCTTCCGGAAGCATTAGATTTGCAAGCAGGCTCTGCTCGACCTGTGCGACCTCGTCAGGCGAGAGGGTCGATTGATCGAGCATGACCGGATACTCAACCTGGGTTACCTCGACCGCACCGAAGACCTGCTGGCTCGTCCCCATATAACCTGAATGCGAGATCGACGCGCGCAGCGTTTGGCTCACTGGATTGCGGAGGACCACTTTCTCACGGCGTCCGGTGAAGCCAGGCAGGTTGAGATAGTTCGCTTCACCCAGTAACGAGTTCGACTGATCATAAACCTTCAGTCCAAAATCGTTTGCGCTTAGGTCCCAATAGATATTCACGCCGACCTGAACTGTGTTCGGCGGTATCGCGACGTTCGCTGAGCCTGCAAGGTGCGGAAACACGGTCTGCTCAAACGTCTGCGCTGTGCGCGTGACGAACCGGATGGCGTTGCGCGAGAGGGTCGAGCGAAATCCGCCCATGTGGCGTTCCGGAAACGCGGCCTCAAGCACTGCGGCGTACGTGTTGAGCATCCCGGCGCCGGCTTCGTGGAAAAAGTATCGAGGCAGCGGCGTTGCCGTGCGGCTTAAGATGTCCTTGACCTCGGCCGGAGTCAGGTTCGGATTCACTTCGAGCATCAAGGCGACGGCTCCTGCAACTTGTGGAGCCGAGAACGATGTGCCTGTAGCCGTCGTGTAGTACGGCATTTCCGTTGCCGAGAGACGCTGAGCGTCCGCACCGGCGATCCCTGAGACTCCTGTAATCGTCGGTGCACTCCGAAGGCTGATGATATTTGTTCCAGGAGCGACGAGCGACGGATGCTGCAAAGTGTCGCCGAAGTTGCCGCGTGACGAATATCCCGCGAGCTTGCCTGCTGCATCGGTCGCGCCGACGCCGACCACCCACGGCGCTATCGCATACGGGTTCATCGTTCCGTTCCCAGAACCGCTATTGCCGGCTGAGAATACAACGTTAATGCCTGCGTCGGTCAGAATCTTGGTCGCCACGTTTACCGGATCGTTGAGATCGAAGACCGTGTTCGCCGAGAAGCTGCAGTTCACTACCCGGACGTTGTACTGGACTCGTTTCTCGAGAAGATAATCGAATCCCGAAAGGACGTGCATCAGGTTTAGATCGCCGGCGCTAAGCCCCAGAAGCCGCGAGCCCGGAGCAACACCAGCGAATCGTCCCGACGAGCTCACTCCGCTTGCGGCGATCACGCCGCCGACGAAAGTTCCGTGGCCGCTCACCACATCCGTGTTTGTGAGATTCTCGAGCGGAGCCGGATAAGCGAACGAGCCGGGAAGGCTTTGCGTGTCGGCTAATCGAACGTTCTGAACTACTTTGCCGGCAAGATCGGCGTGCCGACTGTTGATGCCCGTGTCGAGGACCGCGACCGTCACATTGCGGCCGGTTACGGGCATAGCGCCGTTCTCCTGACGAAGCTCTTCGTCGGGCGCAACACGTTGTACGCCGGTGGTGTTGAAATAGGGATCGGAGTTGAGCGTCAGCGTGCGGTTACCGTAGAGCGAGCGGACTCTCGGCAACTGTGAAACCGCGAGGAGCTGCGCTTTGGTTGCAGTGACGTAAACCACCGGTAGTATACGCAAACGCGTTCCGCCCATGATGCCGAGCTGCTGAAGCTGGGCGATGTCAGCGTCGGTCACCGATACGTGATAGACGATCACTGCGTTTATGTTGCTGTCGTCCGTTGCGTTATTAAGAGCAACGGCGAGTTCAGGATCTACGCTCTGAAGTCCGGTGTTGTCATCGGCTCCTGTGAGAGTAATTCCGTCGGCTCCCGTAAGCGTAATGCCGTCGGCCCCGGTAAGCGTAATGCCGTCGGCTCCTGTGAGCGTAATTCCGTCCGCTCCAGTGAGCGTAATGCCAGTTGGATTTGTGTGGTCGAAAACAACACCTGTCGTGCCAAAGCCCGTGGCCGAATCGGCGCCGGTTAGAGTGATCCCGTCAGCACCCGTCAGCGTAATTCCGTCAGCGCCAGTCAGCGTGATCCCGTCCGCGCCCGTCAGCGTGATCCCGTTCGTGCTGCGGGTCAGAAGCCCGTCGGCTCCCGTCAGGGTGATCCCCGAAATGCCCACGTAATTGATCCCGTCGGCCCCGGTCAGCGTGATCCCGTTAGATTTGACGATATTTAGTCCGGATAATGCCGGCTGGGCCGCGAGGGCGAGAAGGACCAATGTGGAAATGAGTTTTTTCAGCATCGATTAAACGTAAATGACGCCAAGACCAGTTGATGCGATACGCTACACGAACTGTATGGATTCGATACGGTAAAATCGGGGGCTGGCCCCGATTTTACCGTAGTTGCCCCCTCGCCAGCAATAGCTATTCCTTAGTTTTCGGCGGCCGACCCGGCAACCCTCAGGTTAAAGGTCGTCCCCTTTTCAACTCTCACATTCTTGCCCTGAGCCGAGAGCGTGCTCGAGGACGCAGCCGAACCCGACAACGAGTTCGTTATCTGCAGGCCGTTGACCGTTCGACCGACGGTCCCAACTGTTTGTCCCGCAACTCCCGTGGCCGTCCCAACGGTGCTGCCGACCGTCTGGGTCGCCGTGTTTACCGCGGAACCGACAGTGCTGCCGGCCGTGCTTAGCAGGCCACCACCGCCTGAACCGCCCAGCAGCCCGGCGCCGCCCGAGGTCCGGCCGCTGGCCGAGCTCCCAGCGGAACCAGATAGGTCGGACGAGAAAAGATCGCCCGCCGAAGCTGCCGCCCCCGCCGATACGAGCGAAACGATCGAAAGATCGACCGGCATGTTCAATTCCTTCCCCTTGATCTGGTCTATCACCATGGAAACCTTCGACGCGGCGTCGTCCTTCGTCTTTTGCTTAACTTCGGTGATCCGGCCGATAAGCTGGGTACCTTTCGGGACCACCACTTCACCGTCCTGTTTGATGTTTTTCGTGGTTTTCAGCACCACTTCGTCGCCGACCTGGCTTTTGCGAACGTCGATCACGCTCTGCAGCTGGGCCTCAAGATTAGTTCCCGCTTCCAGTATGGAACCGGCGCCTGCTGGGTCCGAGGCGGATCTGTTCTTGCCCGATTTCTTCGATTTCTCCGTCTTTGCAGGCGTTGCGGCTTCATGCCGCGGTTTGTATGAATCCTGGTCCGGCTGGGCCTTCTGCATCTGCCCGAAGGCCGTGAGGCTGAACGCGCCCGCCAGCCCGGTAACTAATATTGATCTATTCATATTTGATCTCCGTTAGAACTGGATTTCGATGGTCGGCAATTTGGAACATTCATGGCGAATGCTAAACCACGGGCATAATATCGCCCCAGTCTTGAGAAAAACTTGAGTCAAACCGGTCTACGAGGGCGAGGCCGGGTGTTTTTCAAGTTTTTCTCAAGAATAAAGCTTTATCTTGTGATCGTTATGACGATGGCCCTGCTGCGAGACGAAAGCGTCGAATCCTATCTTGCCCCGGATAATCAAGTGATGTCGGCGGTATCGTCCGCCCCTTCACCGCGGGCGAAGATGGCGAATGTCCCGATGATCGAGGCCAAGCTGCGTCGCCCCGACACCGGCGGTGCCATCGTCCAGCACCGGCTTCTCGAGCTTCTGGGCCGATCCGCCCGAAATCACTCCGGCACCCTCGTCGTCGGGCGCGCCGGGTCAGGCAAAACAACTCTTGCGGCAGAATATGCTGCCGGCGTGGCAGGTTCGGTGTGGTATTCGATCGACGCGGGTGACGCCGACTGGGCTTTGTTTGCGAAGTATTTCACAGCCCTGATCCTCGGAAAGAGCAAGGCTCGTAATCCCCGCCGAAAGCCCACGGAAGCACGAACGCCGCTTGAACTGTTCGCCGATCTCACGGCCGGGCTCGAGCTTGTCGGTGCGGAATGGCCCACGCTGCTGGTTCTGGACGGTGCCCATCACCTGTTCGATTCGGAATGGTTCCCGCAATTCTTTCAGCTCATGATCGCGTCGATGCAGCCGCCGACCCACGTGCTGGTCCTGAGCCGCAGCAAACCGCCGACACCGCTTTGGCGGCTTCGGTCGAAACAGGTGCTGGACGTGATTGACGAAAAGGTCCTCGCCTCCTCGCTCGCAGAGACCGCCGCGTTTTTCGCCCGACACGGGCTCGGCCAGCGTG
>Ga0079217_10000311_pt1 | contig 11893 bp, 13 predicted proteins | sample NCAS200_FD_76343 | JGI IMG/M metagenome (GOLD analysis project Ga0079217, IMG submission 76343) | Agricultural soil microbial communities from Utah to study Nitrogen management - NC AS200 | ecosystem: Environmental > Terrestrial > Soil > Agricultural land | place: USA: Utah | collected 2014-06-11 | reverse complement strand
CTTCCGTTACCTCCCGGCGATCAGCGCGCCGATCACTACGCCGAACACGGTGCCGGCCCAGAAGGTGATTCCCTTGTACCAGGGTTTCGGGGGCTCAGCCATGACCGCGATATGTTCGGTGGCGACGCGGGACCGTTGACCAGTGATGACCGCGGTCACCAACCCTGAATCCACCCTCGCTACGGTGAATCGGGCGACGAAAGCGTCCCGACTCCGGGGATCCACGACGAGACCGGTCGCCTTGTCCCTCACCCAGGCTGCACTGCCTCGTGAAAAGCGGAATGTGGTGTCGCCAACCTGAGTGATTTCGAACCTGACGCCGCGGAACTGAGCGGCGGCCGGCCGGGGTCCCAGCACCAGCGCAACCAACAGCAACCAGCGGCAGCAAGAAGCAATCAGCATGCAGCCAAGTTTTTTCACTGAAACAACCCGATCAGCCCTTTGACGTCGTTGAACATCACCAGCGCAAACAGCAACGCGATCGCCAACAGCCCGGCGCGCATGATGTACTCACGCGTCCGAGCACTGAAGGCACTGCCTTTGGCACCTTCAGCCAGGTTGAGAAGAATCTGCCCGCCGTCGAGAATCGGAATGGGCAGCAGATTCAACACCGCCACGTTGATGCTGAGGAATGCAATCAGGGACCACAGCGCCTCGAGTCCCGATTTCGCGGCTTCGACAGAGACGCGACCGATGGTAATCGGGCCGCCCAGTTGCGACATGCTGACCTCTCCCGAGATCAGGCCGCCGACGACGCGAATGACCGATGTGCCCATGTTCCACGTCGCGTGCCATCCAGCGACGGCCGATTCTCCGATGGACATGGACTCCCGGGCCAGCGTGCGCGTGGCACCGGCGCCGATCCTGCCGACTTCCGCGAGCGTTCCGATGTCAGTGGTGTCGGATCGCAGTTCAGGCGTGACGCGCACTGTTACGGTGCGGCCGCCGCGCACAACATCGAGCGCGAGTTCCTGGCCGGCGGAGGTGCTGATCCGTCTCGTGACCTCGTCCCAGCGGCGCACTGGCGTGCCATCGACGGCGATGATGCTGTCACCACGCTGAAGCCCACCACGTTCGGCCGGCCTGCCGGGAACCACGGAATCAACGACGGCGGGGATGTAGGCGCGACCGTAACCGGCAAAAAGTCCCGTGGACACGACGAGGGCAAGAATCGCATTCATCGTCACGCCCGCGAGCATGATGATCAGGCGGCCCCAGAGCGGCTTGGACTCGAACCAGCGGTTCTCCGGCACCGGCTTGGGACCGAAGGGCACCATCGCGTCCGGATCCCAGTCTCTGGTCTTTGCCTCGACGGCATGGGGTTCACCGGTGACGGTCGGCGAAGAACTCGCACCAACCGCCGGAACCTTGGACTCCTCGCTTCCTCCCTCGAGAAAGGCGGTCGCTTCGTCTTCGCGCGACGCCATGCGGACAAATCCGCCTAACGGGAGCGCGCCGATGACGTATTCCGTTTCACCGAATCGTCGCCGCCACAACGCTGGGCCGAACCCGATCGAGAAACGGGGAGCGTAGACGCCAAGCCACTTGGCCGCCATGAAATGCCCCAGCTCGTGCACAAGCACGACGAGGCCGAAGACAAGGATTGGGGCAAGCCAGCTCAGCATCGTTGCCTGGGAAACAGGAAGCAGGAAGCAGGAAGCAGGGAACGAAACGTCATTGTTTGAACAACCTGGACACGTGGTCACGGGCAGCGGAATCGGCCGCCAGCAACTCCTCTCTTGTGGTCCCAGGTAACCCGCCGAGCCGGTCCAGCGCTCCCGAAATCGCCCGGGAAATGTCCACGAATGAAAGCGCACCGTCGAGGAACAGCGCAACTGCTTTTTCGTTGGCCGCGTTGAAAACGGCCGGCGCCGCACCTCCGGTTCGTCCCGCCTCGATCCCGAGTCGCAATGCGGGAAAGTCATCCAGCCGCACGCGCTCGAACGTGAGCGGCGACGCCGCCACCGGATCGAACGGCGCGATCGCCGGTTCCTCGATGCGCTCCGGATGGGTGAGCGCGTACAACACGGGAAGTTCCATCGACGGCACACCCACCTGGGCCAACACGCTTCCGTCCACGAACTCGACCATCGAATGCACCACACTCTGCGGGTGGACCACGACGTCGATGGCGTCGTACGGAACGCCAAAAAGAAAATGCGCTTCGATGACTTCCAGTGCCTTGTTGGCCAGCGTCGCGCTATCGACGGTTATCTTGCGGCCCATCTGCCATGTCGGGTGTCGTAAGGCGTCGGCCAGTGTGGCGTGCTCGAGTTTCTGGCGACTCCAATCGCGAAACGGACCTCCCGATGCGGTGAGGATGAGTCTTCGCACCTGGCTTCGCGGACGGCCCGAAAGACACTGCAGGATCGCCGAATGTTCGGAGTCGACGGGGATGATCTCCCCTCCTGCCTCACGAGCCGTTCTGGTGGCGAGTTCGCCCGCTACGACCAGCGTCTCCTTGTTCGCGAGCGCGACGCGCTTTCCCTCACGCAATGCGGCGAGCGTGGCGTCGAGGCCCGCGGCCCCGACGACGGCGTTGAGCACGATGTCCGCGTCAGGCAGTTGCGCAGCGCGCACCAGGGCCTCGGGACCAAGACACCAGTCGCGTGGTGCATCACTTCCGTTGGAGACGAGGCCAACGAACGAAGCTCCCGTCGCCTTCGCCTGCTCGGCGAGCAGTGACGCGTTCTCGTTTGCCGTCAGTGCCACCACGTGAAAGCGCGAGGCGTGACGGGCAAGGACACGAAGAGCGGTCGTGCCGATGGAACCGGTGGAGCCCAGGATGGCGATCCCGGTTGTCATGGGTGGCGGATGTGGGAAATCGGGGTCAGACCCCAATTATCCAGAACCGAGACGCGTCGTGGATTCCCGAACGCTCGGGATAATTGGGGTCTGACCCCGATTTCCGTCGATTGGCTGCTCACCGGGGTGCCGCTAACAACAATCGACTGAGAATCAGGTACGCGACGGGAATCGCGAAGTACAAACTGTCGAGTCGATCGAGCACGCCACCGTGCGCGCTGAAAAAGCTCGAGCTGTCTTTCACTTTCGCCTCGCGCTTGAACAGCGACTCGACCAGGTCGCCTACCTGACCGACGACACTGATGACAGCGCCGAATATGAGCGCGGTCCACGGTGCGAGCGCGAGCTGCGCGACCGGCCGCAAAACAAAATCGTTATACGCCCACGCGCCCAGCATCGAGAACACAATCGCGCCAACCGCGCCGGCGACGGTCTTTCCCGGACTTACCCTGGGCATGAGCTTCTTCTTCCCCAGCGCCCGACCGACGAAATACGCCCCGGAGTCGCTGACCCAGGTCAACGCGATGGGGAAGAACACCAGGACCGCGCCGGCGACGGGTTCCACCACGAACCGGTGATGCCGAAGCGCATAGGCATAGGCCAGTGAGGCGCCCGCATACAGCACGCCGAACGTCGTGATGGCAATCGAACCTAACGGGCGTTCGTCCGGAGAGCGCGCCCAGAGGACCGCCCCGGTGAGGGCAACGAACACCGCGCCCCCGGCTGCAAGCGGGGAATCGAACCAGCCGATGCGCATGGCATGCGCGCCTAACGGCATCAGGGCCGCCAGCGGAATTCCGATGGGTTCCAGCGCAAACGAGCCGTGCGCCCGGGAGAAACGGAACAGTTCCCACGCCCCGACGCCGGCGAGCAACGCCAGCAGCAGAGCAAGCACCAGACCGCCCGCGTACCCGGCGGCGACAGCGACCGGGATGCCGATCAGGGCCACCAGGACGCGGCGGCCAAGCGCTCCCGGCCCCTTCCCGCTAGTCGTCGTCAGGCAGTCACCCGGCCATAACGCCGGTCGCGGCCCTGAAACTCGGCAATGGCCTTGAAGAGTTCCTCGCGATTGAAATCAGGCCAGAGCACGGTCGTGATGTAGAGCTCCGCATAGGCGAGCTGCCAGAGCAGGAAGTTCGACAGGCGCTGCTCACCGGAGGTACGAATCAGCAGATCAGGGTCCGGGCAGTCAGCCGTGTACAGCCGCGCGCTCACTGTGTCCTCGGTGATGGCATCAGGTTCCAGCTCGCCGGCAACCGCCGCACGCGCAATCGCCCGAACGGCGCGTACGATCTCGTCTCGCGCCGCGTAAGAGATGAAGAGGTTGAGCACCAGGCGCTCATTCCCACCAGTGCGCTGGACGACATCCGCGACTGCTTGCGTAGCGGCCGGAGACAGACGAGAGAGATCGCCTAACACCCGGACGCGAACACCCTTCGTGACGAGCTCGTTCGCTTCGCGCGCGACGTACTCGACGAGGAGGTCCATGAGGGCCTCGACCTCGCTGGCCGGCCGTTCCCAGTTCTCGCGCGAGAAAGCGAACAGCGACAGGTACTCGACGCCGGCTTCAACCGAACCCTCGATGACTTCACGGACGGCGGTCATGCCGGAGCGGTGTCCGAACACACGCGGCATGTGGCGCTCGCGTGCCCATCGCCCGTTCCCGTCCATGATAATCGCGACATGCCGGGGCATGTCGCTTCCGTTGCGAATTCCGTTCAGCAGATCCTCGGCGGTGCGCATCTGGCGCGCTCCCGTCACACTTCCATGATCTCGTGCTCTTTCGCCTTCATGAGCGCGTCGATCTCGCCGATGTACTCGTCATGGACCTTCTGCAGGTCCTTTTCGGCGTGCTTCACATCGTCCTCGGAGACGCCATCGAGTTTCTTGAGACCAGCGCGAGCCTCGGTGCGCCAGTGACGGATTCCGATGCGACCTTCCTCGGCGAACTTGTGCACGATTTTCACGAGGTCGCGGCGCCGCTCTTCGTTCATCTGCGGCAGCGGAACGCGGATCATTGCGCCCTGCGTAACCGGGTCGAGCCCGAGCTCGGCCTCACGGATCGCCTTCTCGATCACCTTGATCTGCGACTTGTCGAACGGCGTGACCGTGAGCAGGCGTGGTTCAGGCGCGGCGAGGCTCGCGACCTGGTTCAGCATCATCATCGAGCCGTACACCTCCACGCGTACGGTGTCGAGCATGTTGGTCGTGGCCTTGCTCGAGCGCACAGACGCGAACTCGTGCTTCACGGACTCGATCGCCTTGTCCATGTGCGCACGCGCGTCCTTCATGATCTGCTGGATAGTGCTCATGGCGGATATTGGGGGGACTTGTTTGCCAAGTAAGGGTTGCAGCGCGTCTGCTATTTCTCCATCCCGACCCGCGTTCCCACCTTCTCCCCGCGGACCGCCATGGCGACGGCGCCTGGGCGGTGAATGTTCAGAACGATCAACGGCAGTTTGTTTTCCTTACAAAGCGTCACCGCGGTCTGGTCCATCACGCCCAGTTCCTCGAGCATGACGTCGCGATAGCTGATCCGTTCGTAGAAGGTCGCGTTCGGATTCTTCTTCGGGTCCGCCGAGTAGACGCCGTCGACACTGGTCGCCTTGATGATGACGTCGGCCTTCATCTGGATGGCCCGCAATGCCGCGGCGGTGTCGGTCGAAAAGTACGGATTGCCCGTGCCGCCGGCAAAAATCACGATGCGGCCCTTCTCGAAATGGCGAAGTGCGCGCCGCCTGATATAGGGCTCGGCCAGCTCTTCCATCCGGATCGCTGTCATGACACGAGTGTCCAGGCCCCGTCGCTCCATGACGTCCTGGAGCGCGAGCGCATTGATGACCGTGCCGAGCATGCCCATGTAATCGGCGGCGACACGATCCATACCCATCTCGGCGAGCTGCCGTCCGCGTACGATGTTGCCACCGCCGATCACCATCCCAACGCCGACGCCCATGTTGACGACAGCACGAACCTCGTCACAGAACTGGCCAACGCGGTCGAAGTCGAAACCGGTGCCCTTCTCTCCGGCGAGGGCCTCGCCGGAGAGCTTGAGCAGGATCCGCCGGAAGACAGGTTGACCGTTATCGGGCATCAGGTTGGGTATTGATAGTTGTGACGTGCGGCTGATTGCTGATTGCTACTTGCTGGGGTCTATGCAGCGTGCTGGCGCTGGTGGAATCGGCTCCAGCCCAAGCACGCAGGATCAGCCCCAGCAAGTAGCAATCAGCACGTAGCAATCACTCGCCCATGCGGTATCGGACAAACCGCTTGACGCTGAGTGAAGCGCCGGCGGCCTTGGACGCCTCGTCGACCAGTTGCTGAATGGTCTTCGATTCATCGCGAACCCACGGCTGCTCGAGCAGCGTCACTTCGGCGAAGAACTTGCGGATCTGCCCCTCGACCACCTTCTCGAGGATAGCGGCAGGCTTCCCCTCGGCGATCGCTTTCTCGCTGAAGATGCGGCGCTCACGCTCCACCAGCTCGGTCGAGACGTCCTCACGGCGCACCGCCTCCGGCACGCGCGGCACGCCGGCGGCTACATGCTCAGCGATCGTGCGTGCCAGCTCCTGCGCGGGCGCGCCGGCGGGCCCCTCCACCTCGACCATGGCGGCCACGCGGCCGTTGTGGTGGATGTAGGTGCCTAACGTGCCATCGGTCGTCAGGCGCGCGTAGCGGCGCAGGACGACGTTTTCGCCCGTCTTGGCCGACGTCTCGGTGACCTTGTCCTGGATCGTCTTCCCCTCGAACGCCGTCGACAGGAACGCTCCGCCGGTGGCATCGGGAACGCTGCCATCGAATGAGGTGTCGGCGAACAGCGCCTTGCCGAGGGCCTCGGCGACCGCCGCGAATTCGTCGTTCCGCGACACGAAGTCGGTCTCGGAATTGAGCTCGAGCATCGCGCCGGACTTCGCGTCAGGCGCCATCTGGACGACGATGCGACCCTCGGAAGCGACGCGGCCCGCGCGCTTTTCCGCTTTGGCGATCCCCGACTTCCGCAGGTTCTCGATAGCCAGGTTCATGTCACCGTTGGCGGCGGTGAGGGCATTCCGGCAATCCATCATGCCGGCTCCGGTGCGCTGGCGGAGCTCCTGGACGTCTTTAGCGCTGGGCTTGTAGTCGGTCATTGTCATTTTGGAAACCTCTGAAGAGCTGCGTTCTGATTGCTGATTGCTGCTGCTGATGCTGCGTGCTGGTGCCAATTGCTGGTGTGATTGCTGCTGTAAAACGACGCCGTCGGCTGTTGGCCGACGGCGCTTCGGTATCCTTCACCGATGCCTCATGATCTTTCGATCATGTCCGACCGAACGGTGCGGCCGGAATCCGTGGCGCCTGAAAACTATTCGGCTCCGTCCTCTGCGGCTTCCACCGCCTCACCGCCTTCAACGACTTCGCCGCCTTCCGCTTCGCCTTCAGCGCCTGGCTTCCGGCGCGCGGCGATGGCTTCCGGCTTGGCACGACGGCGACGTGGCCGACGACGGCGCTTCCGTTCTTCCTCTCCACCGGCCGCGGCCGGCTCGAGACCACGATCGGAGCTGTAGGTGCTCTCTTCCGCTTCTTCCTCGACCGCGCGCGCCGGCGCCTCACGTCGCGCTTCCGCGATCGCTTCAGCCAGGAAGCGCGTGATCAACTCGACGGACCGGATCGCATCGTCGTTCCCGGCAATCGGGACCGTGATGAGGTCCGGATCGGCATTCGTGTCGACGATTGCGACGATCGGAATGCCGAGCTTGTTGGCTTCCGCGACCGCGATGCGTTCCTTGCGGGAATCAATCACGACCATGAGTCCGGGCGGACGACCCATGTTCTTGATGCCCTCCAGATACTTGGAAAGCTTGTCGCGCTGACGCGTGAGTAGCAGCTGCTCCTTCTTGGTGTAGTTCTCGAATTCACCGCCGGCTTCTGAACCTGCTTCCAGGTCCTTGAGCTTCCGGATCTGCTTCTTGATGGTCTGGTAGTTGGTCAGCAGTCCGCCCAGCCACCGCTCAGTAACGAAGAGCGAGTTGCTGCGCTCGGCCTCGCCGCGCACGATCGCGGCAAGCTGCCGCTTGGTGCAGACGAAGAGGATGTTATCGCCCCGCAGAATCGTCTCGCGGACGAGCTTCTGGGCAAGCTCGATCTGCCGCAGAGTTTTCTGCAGGTCAATGATGTGAATGCCGTTGCGTTCGGCGAAAATGAACCGACGCATCTTCGGGTTCCACCGGCGGGTCTGGTGGCCGAAGTGCACACCGGCTTCAAGGAGCTGTTCGAGAGTTGGCTGCATTAGGTGGTGAGTCGTTTGTGGGTTAGGGCTTCCGCCTTCGTCAGCGCCTCTTTCGACCGGCGAGTGCCGGCACCCTCAGAGGCTCGGAAGACGTGAGTGATTGCACATTGCAAAGTGAAAATCTGCAATCTGCAATTTGTTGTTTACCGCTTGGAGAACTGGAACCGCTTACGTGCCTTCGGACGACCCGGCTTTTTCCGCTCGACGGAACGAGCGTCGCGCGTGAGGAGGCCGAGGTCGCGCAGCTTGCGCCGATGCGTCTCGTCCATCTTCACGATGGCGCGAGCCGCCGCGAGGCGGAGTGCGCCAGCCTGTCCGGCCTGACCGCCACCCTCGAGGTGCGCCTTGACGTCCCAGCGGCCGAGCATGTCCGTCGCCGTGAACGGCTGCTGGATCGCGGACACAAGGGCCGGTCGCGGGAAATAGTCGCCTAACGTGCGACCGTTGATGTCCCACTTCCCCGACCCGGGTCGCAAGTAGATGCGGCAAACCGCTTCCTTGCGGCGCCCGATGGCGTGGATCTGTCCATTGTCGGCCATGCTATTCGCTCTTTGTGCTGATGGTCAATGCGGCCGGCTGCTGCGCGGCGTGCGGATGTTCGGCGCCCGCATACACGCGGAGCTTCCGGCGCAGCGACTCGCGCGCCAGCGTGGTCTTGGGCAGCATCCCGTACACGGCCTTTTCGATGACGCGCTCAGGATGCCTGGCGAGCATGGTCGCGAATGGGGTGTACCGCTCGTGACCCATGTAGCCGGTGTGATTGAAGTACTGCTTCTGCTCCGCCTTGCGGCCGGTGACGACCACCTTGGACGCGTTGACGACGATGACGAAGTCGCCCGTATCCATGTGCGGAGTAAAAATTGGCTTGTGCTTCCCGCGAATGATCTTCGCGATCTCGGAAGCCAGACGTCCGAGCACCTGGCCGTCGGCGTCGACGACGAACCACTTGTGCGTGGTTGTGCTGGGCGTGGCAGTGAAGGTCTTCATGTGATCCAATCAGTCTCGATGACATCAATGGGCGGGCACAATGCGCCGACCCCGGTTTTTTGCAGAACTTCAACATAGACAGCCATTTAGGGCATGTCAACCAAGACCATCGACCGGCGAGAAGCGACCTGAGAGCGGGAGGGGTCAGAGTGGGATCTGACCCCGTTCTGACCCCGTTCTGACCCCGTTCTGACCCCGGTCTGACCCCTATTTGGGCGTCGCTAATTCGACCAGCACTGCTCCCTTTTCAACCACCGCCCCAGGCTGAACGAGGACAGCGCTGACTGTGCCGGTCGTAGTCGCGCGGAGCTCGTTCTCCATCTTCATCGCTTCCATCACCACAAGCGGTTGTCCGGGCTGCACTTCATCGCCCGGCTGGACGTTGATTCGGACCACGAGGCCAGGCATGGGAGCGACCACGGGAGCCGGTCCTGTCGCGGCAGCGCTGCTTCCGGTCATTTCGCGAATGGCGCGGCGACGCTCATCGAGCGCCTCGACTTCGAACCGGTGGTCATCAGTCCAGATCGAATACCTGCCGCGCCCATCGCCGCGGACGACGGCCAGACGATGCAGCGCCCCGCCGATGGTCAGCAGGTAGATCGGCGTGCCATCGACTTCTTCGAGGTGGGCCGTCACCGGCCTGCCGTCGACCTCGATCCCGTTCGGGCCAAGTTCGACGGACACGTTCTGCCCATTCACCTCGACGACGTATTTCAGGCTCCCTCCGAAGGCCGCAGCTCACAAACGACTTCGACGTGCGCGGTCTGCGGAAACATGTCGTATGCCCTGATTGATTCAACTCGATAGGCAGGCAGACGGGACACGTCTCGCGCCAGCGTAGCAGCGTCGCAGCTCATGTAGAGGAGCCGGGTCGGCGCGGCATCGAGCGCGGATGCAACGCGCCCGTCTATTCCTGCGCGCGGCGGATTCACGATGACGACATCGGCGGGAAGCGCCGCCGTGATCGCATCTTCGACACTCCCGGCGATCACGCGCGATTCGGGCGGAAGGTGGCTGGACGCGTACGCCGCTGCCGCTTCGTCAGACTCGATTGCCGTTACCGAAATCCCCTGCGCGGCGAGCTGGCGAGCGGTAGCGCCGAGTCCCGCGTAGGCATCGATCGCTGTGCGGGGGGATGTGGCGAGTGCGCGATCGACGAGCTCCTGCCGGGCCGCCATCGCGACCGGCTGGTTGACCTGATCGAACGACTCTTCGGGGGCGCCACCGGCTCGACGGTCCACAACAATCCGGGACGCACCGCGCGATGGCCGCCAGCGGATGACGCTGAGTTCAGGCACCGCGCGCGCAAACTCTCGCGCGCCGTGCCACGTGTCGCCGCCTTCCACGATGAGCGCCAGGTCGTCGCCCGAGCGCCTAACGGTTCCCCGGAGCTCGGCCGTACGCGGCAAGTGCCGGCTCGCGGCCCGGATCGCCGTCCACGCGCCGACAATACGCGGATCGGTGATCGGGCATTCCTGCAGGTCGAACACGTGGTTGACGTCATCGAAGCTGTGCAGCCCCATGATCCACTTCCCGCCTTTCCACCGCATCGCCAGGGTGAGGCGCGACCGGTATTCCCAGCTCTGCGGGCTGGGGACGATGTCTGGAACTCCGATGGGCCTGCGCGCGATCCGCGAGAACGCGTCCTGCACAATCTTCTGCTTTGCCTCGCGCTGCGCCTCGATCGTCAGGTGCTGGAGCTGGCAGCCGCCACAGCGATCACCGTCGTAGTGGCGACAGCGGGGCACCACGCGGGACGGTGAGGGCTCGATCACATTGAGCAACCGCCCGCGCGCCATGCGACCGCGTTGACGCACGGTGATTTCCACCAGCTCGCCCGGCGCGGTCCGCGGCGTGAACACGGCCAGCCCGTCGAGCCGGCCGACCCCGTCTCCACCAGCCGCAATCGATTCCACCCGCAGGACGGCCATGAGTGCCTAACGAAGGGCGTCGAGGCGCGCGGCGCGGCGCCACAGATCGTTCTCGTGACTCGTCACACGTGACTCGCCAGTTCGCGTTGGGCGCACACCACGGTCGCGGTGGGCCAGGAGCGCGGCGGCGACGGCGGCCAGGCGCGTTTCATCTTCCGGGATCGGCGCGCGGGTGAGCGCCGGCAGGCGCTGCTCGAGCCACTGGATGTTCACTGCACCGTTACGGTAGTCCGCGTGGTCCATCACCCGCAGGTGAAATTCGCGCGACGTTTCCACCCCCACGATCCGCAGCTCATGCAGGGCGCGACGCATCCGCTCGATGGCCTGGGGCCTCGTCTCTGCCCACACGATGAGCTTGCCCAGCAGCGAGTCGTAATGCAGGCCGATGCTGCTGCCAGGTTCGATGCCGCCGTCCCAGCGCACGCCGGGGCCGGCCGGGAGATGCATGAACGAGATGCGTCCCGTGGATGGGAGGAACCCGTTCACCGGATCTTCACTCGTTATGCGGCACTCGATCGCCCAGCCGGATGGCTCGATCACGTCAGGGATGTCGAGGTGTGCCCCGGCGGCGATGCGGATCTGCCACTGCACGAGGTCAACTCCGGAGACAAGCTCCGTGACGGGATGCTCGACCTGGAGACGGGTGTTCATCTCGAGGAAGTAGAAGGACCCCTCGCGATCGAGCAGGAACTCGCAGGTGCCGGCATTGACGTACCCGGCGGCCCTGGCGGCAGCGACGGCGGTCTGACCCATGCGACGTCGCAGTTCGGGCGACACCGCAACGCTTGGCGCCTCCTCGATCATTTTCTGGTGACGACGCTGGATCGAACATTCCCGCTCACCGAGGGAGATGGCGCGGCCATGGTGATCGGCGAGGACCTGGATCTCGACGTGCCGCGGACCTTCG
>Ga0079217_10000308_pt1 | contig 11937 bp, 10 predicted proteins | sample NCAS200_FD_76343 | JGI IMG/M metagenome (GOLD analysis project Ga0079217, IMG submission 76343) | Agricultural soil microbial communities from Utah to study Nitrogen management - NC AS200 | ecosystem: Environmental > Terrestrial > Soil > Agricultural land | place: USA: Utah | collected 2014-06-11 | reverse complement strand
GTAATTGAACTGGAGCGGTAACCGGACCGTTGTCGAATCGCCTTCCTGTACCGCGAATCGCTCACTGAGCGTTCCGTTCCCGAACGGGATGGAATCGACCGCGATTCGATACGTGAGGCCGGTGCCATCCAGCCGGAAGCTATTCGGGTTGTAAATGCTCAACACGACTTCGAGACTCCCGCCCGTAAGACCCAGGCCGGTAATCACTGCATCCTTGTACGTCACCACTGGCTCGCGAAAAACGGCGCGGCCCACCGAGGCGCAACCGATCGCAGTCACCGCCAGCATAACGAAGGTAATGCGCTTCATTCCGACTTCTCCTGGTCTGCTGTCGGACCCTTGCCCGGGGATGAGTCAGTCCCCCGAGCGCGCTCCCTGAGTTCACTCCACCAAGCCATGCGTTTTGCGATATCGCGCTCGAACCCGAAGGTACCCGGTTCGTAGAACGTCGATCCCTCCAGCGCGTCAGGCAGGTATTTCTGCGGAAGGTACGCATCGGGAACATCATGGGCGTATTGATACCCCTTCCCGTAGCCGAGCTGCTTCATCAACGACGTTGGTGCATTCCGGATGTGCAACGGCACACTCTCAGCCGGATACTCGCGCGCCGCCTCGAGCGCGGCGCCCCACGCCGCATACACGCGATTGCTCTTCGGCGCGGTCGCCAGATACACGGCCGCTTCGGCGAGGGCCAGCTCCCCCTCGGGAGATCCCAGCATCTTATAGGCGTCCCGTGCGGCAAGTGCGACACGCAGCGCCTGTGGATCCGCCAGACCCACATCCTCGGACGCGAACCGGATCGTGCGCCGCGCGATGTACATCGGATCTTCACCACCGTCGATCATGCGCGCCAGCCAGTACAGCGCCCCCTGTGGATCACTGCCACGAAGCGCCTTGTGGTACGCCGAAATCAGGTTGTAATGCTCTTCACCCGACTTGTCATAACGAGCGACGCGACGCTGCATGGCATCGCGCAGTAATTCAGCCGTCAGCGCCGAACCGGGGCCGGCGTGTTCTGCCGCCGCTTCCAGGACATTGAGCGCGCGCCGGGCGTCGCCATCGGCTTCCACGGCGAGCCAACGCAACGCCTCATCGTCGGCCGAAAGGTTCTGCGCGCCGAGTCCACGCTCGGCATCAGTGAGGGCCCGCTTCAGCACGACCATGATGTGGTCCGGACTGAGTGGTTCCAGCACCACAACGCGAGCCCGCGAGAGCAATGCGCCATTCAATTCGAAGGAAGGATTCTCCGTGGTGGCGCCAATGAGTGTGACCGTTCCCGACTCAACGGCTGGCAGAAACGCGTCCTGCTGGGCGCGATTGAAGCGATGAATTTCGTCGACAAAGAGAATGGTCCCTTTTCCCATCTCCAGGCGTCGCGCGGCCTCTCCGATGATTTCGCGCACGCGGGGCACGCCCTCGGTGACCGCCGGAAAGGGGACGAACTCACGATCGGTGGTCTGCGCGACCAGGAAGCCTAACGTGGTCTTTCCGCTGCCGGGCGGCCCCCAGAGGATGAGCGATCCCACGGTCCCGCGCTCGATCGCCTCCCGCAACGGCTTCCCTGGCGCCAGCACCGATTCCTGGCCCACGAACTCGTTCAATGTCCGGGGCCGCATGCGGGCCGCCAGCGGCGCGGCGGGGGCCGAGCCAGCAAACAACGAACCAGTCGATTGGTCCCGGCGCGACGGCATCGTCAAGTGAGCAGTGCGTACGCGAGCGTGAACAACCCGCATCCGCCGAAGAAGTACAGCGCCAGTGTCCAGCCGCGCTTCGACTGGAACTCCGGCACGAGATTGGAGGCGGCGACGTACAACGTGACCCCGGCCGCGAGGGGCAACCCGTGTCGGGCCAGCGGACCGACGTAATCCGTGACCAGGACGCCCAGCAATGTCGTTAGGCCCAGCGCGCCGGCAGCCGCGACGGCACGACGGGGGGACTGGCCCGCGGCGAGGAACAGGCTGGCGATGGCGAGGCCTTCGGGCAGCTTGTGCAGCACGACGGCAATAAATACCAGGACGCCGAGTTCAGGACCGACGGTAAACCCGGCAGCGATGGCGACACCATCCACGAACGTATGCATCAGCAGTCCGGCCAGTGCGGACAGGCTGATCGCCGTCGTGACACTGTGGGTCTCTTCGCCAAAGTGGAAATGGCTCGTCAGGGTATGCTGGGTGAGGTGTACCGCGAGATACCCCACCAACATGACGACGGGTGCCGAACTTCCCCCCCGGCTGATCGCCTCGGGAATGAGCTGGGTGAGGGCGACCGAGATCATGAACCCGGCAGCGACGGCGATCAGCGCGTCCAATAGTTGCAAGCCGCGCCGGGCTCGACCAGCCACCGCGAGTGCGCCGGCGACGTTGGCCAGCGCCGAGAGTAAGGCGTACGCGATTGGACTCACGACGCTGATTGGCCAAAGCCGCGCGCGGTCTCGAGCAACGCGTCGCGAGTGTTCAGTTCCGGATTTTCGATCACCAGTTCCAGCAAACGGCGGAGAGTGGTGCCCACGGCCGGACCGGGCGGGATCCCGAGGTCCATCAGGTCGCTGCCATCGACTGCGAGGTCCCCGATGGAAAGTGGATCGCGGAACGCGATCGCCGTACCGCGTCGATAGGCTCGCCACACTCCGGGCACGGTGCGGCTGTTCGTTTCCGCGCTCCAGCGCGCATTCGCGATGCGCATGAAATCGCTGAAGTATGTCCGACCCGCCTTTGACGCTACGCGTCGGAGCAATGACTCGGTGACATTGCCGGCAGTGGCAGCCGCACGCAGCGGTAGACCCACCGCATGCCACGAATCGACCTGGTGCGTCACCCAGTCGGTTTCCTTGTTCGAAGCTCTCAGGCTCTCCAGCGTTTCCCGTGCCCGTATCGCCGGAAGGTCGAGAAACAGAGTTGCCAGCCGGTTGCGACTGCGGGACTGTGCCAGCTCGGGCCGCCCCGTCAGGTCGGGCGCTCCAATGTAATCGGAAGCGACAAACGCCACGTCCGGTACGGATGCCAGTGCGGGAATCAACGATTCAAATGCGCCCGACTGTCGCCACAGCAGCAAGGCGGTCGAGGGACGGCGCACCTGGTCCATGGTCTTCTCAATCTCCTGCCTAACGCGCTCTCGCGACAATCGGGAAAGGTGGGGCGCCGAGTCCAGGATCGCCGACCAGGTGGGTGGGTCGATCGCGAACTCGAAGCGACCCGCAAACCGGAATGCGCGCAAGGCGCGGAGGCGATCCTCGACCATTCTTGCGCCGGGTTCACCGACGGCGCGAACCACGCGCGCTTTCAAGTCGCGCTGGCCCCCGAACGGGTCGCGGATCTCCCCGGTTTCTGTCGAGTACGCGATCGCGTTGATCGTGAAGTCCCGGCGCGCCAGGTCCTCGTCCAGCGACACCCCGAACTCGACCACCGCATGACGGCCGTCGTGCCGCACGTCCCGGCGGAATGTCGTGACTTCATGCATGACGCCGTGCCGGTCCAGCACGCCGATTGTGCCGAACTCGATGCCATGCGGGACGGTACGGGAGAAGAGGCTTCGCACGTCCGTCGGTGTGGCCGCGGTGGCGAGGTCCCAGTCCGCATGCGCCTGGCCGAGCAGCGCATCGCGGACCGCGCCCCCGACGCACCACGTCTCGAATCCGGCCGCGGTCAAACGGGCCGCGATGCGCCGCACCTCCTGGGGCGGGTTCAGCGCCGGCGCCGCGGGTGTTCCCTGTGTCACCGCTCGTCAGGCATGCCGGCGTTCACCCGCACAACACGCTTCCACCGTTGACGTTGAGGATTTCGCCGGTGATGTGGCGCGCGCCCCTCGTGCACAGGAACACGATCGGCGCAGCGATGTCATCGACGCTGGCAATCCGGCCGACAGGGATCGCTGATGCGATCCGGTCGCGTCCTCCGCCGGAAAACGGATCCTCGCACATCTCGGTGTCGACCCAGCCTGGTGCCACGCTATTTACCGTGATGCCTCGGCGGGAAACCTCGATCGCGATCGACTTCACGAACGAGATCATGGCACCCTTGGACGCGGCATAGTCAGCGTGCATCGACTCTCCGCGCTGTCCGGCCGTACTGGACACCAGCACGATGCGACCGCCGTCCGGCATGACGCGCAGCACGGCACGCGTCGAGTAGAACATGCCGTCGACATTTTCGGCCATCGTGCGGGACCAGCGCTCGTCAGGCATGTCGCGAACGGACGCCTCGTCCGATGGCCAGATCCCGGCGTTGCCGATGAAGAGGTCGATACCGCCCCACTCATCGGCGACCCCCTGTACCGCCGCATCCACATTCGCCCGGTCGGCGAGTTCCACCTTGAGCGCGCTCGCTCGCCGGCCAGCGGCGCGGATCTGCGCCGCCACGGCTTCAGCTTCGGCCGCGCGCGCTCGGTAGGTGATCGCGACGTCTGCACCACCTGCCGCGAGCATCCGGGCACAGGCAGCCCCGATCCCGCGCGATCCGCCGGTGACGAGGGCACGCCGGCCCGCGAGGTCGAATGCCGATGTATCAAGCATCGGCTTCCACCATTTCGCAGATCACGTGCTGGATGGCCAGATGCAGCTCCTGGGCACGGTCCGTCCGGTCCGTCGGGATCACGATGGCCACATCCGCCAGCGCGCGGAGGGTGCCACCATCGCGCGCGGTCAACACGAGAACCTTTGCGCCCTGCTTCCGGGCCGACCCGGCGGCGTTGATCACGTTAGGTGAAGTGCCGCTCGTGGAGTGTACGACCAGCAGGTCACCGGCCCTGACCAGGGCCTCCACCTGCCGTGAAAAGATGTGCTCGAATCCGAGGTCATTACCGGCCGCGGTAAGCAGCGACGTGTCCGTGGTGAGCGCAATCGCCGGCATCGCCCGCCGGTTCTTCATGTACCGAACCACGTATTCGGTAGCGATGTGCTGCGCGTCGGCGGCACTGCCGCCATTACCGCAGAAGAACAACGTCCCGCCGTGAGCCAGCACGTCGCGGACCAGCGTGGCCGCTTCCACGATCTGGTCGGGCAACTCGTCCGCCGTCTTGCGGGCGAGTTCCGCGAGATCGCGAAGGCGCGTCACCGCGTGCGCGCGCGCGGTCTGGCTGTCGGCCGTCATCCTTTGTTCCTCACTGGGAGAGATCCCTGGTGCGAGCGTGCTGCGGTGACCGGAAGATGAGTTCGCGCAGCCGCTCGAACATCCCCCGGTGAAATGAAACCGGCGGCACTGGCTGCAGCGGTTGGTCGGCGAGCAGGAGTTCCGGGTTCGCCGAGGTCATGATGGACGCCTGGTTCGCGGCGCCGATTTCCGCCATCCACAACACCGCGGTCGCGAGGCTACGCCGGTCACCGTGATTGTCGCTGGCGAGGATGTCGACCTGGCCGGCGCCTAACATTGCCCGGGCGAAATCGGTCATCGGCCCGCGTCCCAGGAGCGCCATCGCGTCACACTGAATGACCGCGCCATGGTCCCGCCACGTGGCAATCGTCGCGGTGGTGCAGCCGGAGTACCGCTCCGGATGCGCGACAACCGGCACAAGCCCCTGCGCAACAAGACGGGACAACTGCCCGGTCGCATCCGCCGGCAGCCCACGCCGGGGGAACTCCACCAGCCGCGCCCGCGAGCCGCCCAGTCCCAGACGTGCATCCGCCAGCTCAAACGTGTCTGCGTCGAGCATGATCTCGAACCCCTGATAGAGTGCGAGATCAGCCGGCGCCTGCGCCCGCAGCGCGAGAATCAGGGCCGCATGATGTTCGAACGGCGCCGACCGTGCACTCGAAACGTTCAGGTGTGGTGTGCAGACGATCCCCCGGACGCCCTCCGCGCGCATCCGGCTCATGACCAGAGCCGAATGGTCCGCGTTAGGCGACCCGTCGTCCACCCCGGGCAGGAGGTGCGTGTGGATGTCGATCACCGCACGGTGACGCGCGACAGGCGGGTCATGGCGCGTTCCGAGATCGCCGGGATCTGCTCCGGCGTCTGCGACGCCACCTCCAGCGCGTAGGTGACGAGCGCGTCGACGGCGAGCAGGTCGAGTGCGGTCGCGCGTTCCCCTATCGGTTGCCGCGACAAGCCGATCAACGCGGCTTCCGCGGCGTCGAGCAACGTTCCGGCGGGATCGTCGGCTCGTTCCGGCACCGCCAGGGCAAGCGCTTCGACGCGTTCCCGCAACTCGCGCGGAGGGGACGGCTCGCGGTGCGCCAGCCAGTCCCGGACGTTCACGACACCCGCGTCAGGTGGGCGCGCAGCACACCCTCGAGCGCGGCCAGGGCATCGGGTAGCCGTCCGCCATCCGGTATCCCGGCCTGCGCCATGTGGGGCTTGCCGCCGCCGCGCCCTCCGGCAACGGCCGCCAGTTCCCGCACGACTTCGTCGGCGCGCACACCCCGTCCCCGCGCGTCGTCCGTGACCACGACCAGCAAGGCCGACTTCTGGTCGTCGAACGTGGCGCCGAGCGCTGCCACCAGCGCTCCCGGATGTCCGCGCACCGCATCGCCTAACGCCTGAAGCGTCTTCACGTCGGCGGCCTTCACCACCGACGACACGGCGCGGATGCCATCGATCGGCGCGGCGGAATCCACAAGCCGTCGCACTTCGTCGGTGCCGCCGCGCATCGCCTCCTCGAGCTGCTTCTCCAGCGCGCGGCGCTCCTCGAGCAGTGCCTGCGCCTTTTTGACTGCCGTCTCGGGCGTCGCCTTCAGCACGTCCGCGATGGCCCGCAGCTGCAGCTCGCGCTCCCGCAGGATGTCGTACGCCCGCTTTCCGGTCGCTGCCTCGATCCGTCGCAGTCCGGCGCCTACGCCGGTTTCCGACAGGATGTGGAACAGCCCGATCTCGCTCGTGTTGCGCACGTGCGTGCCGCCACACAACTCGACCGAAATCCCGGGCACCGTGATCACCCTGACGACGTCGCCGTACTTCTCGCCGAAGAGCGCCATTGCCCCGGTCGCGACGGCTTCCTTGTACGGCTTCTCCTCACGGATGACCTCCTGCGCCGCCCAGATCCCGCGATTCACGTGCAACTCGATCTCGTTCAACGCTTCCGGCTTCACCGGCCCGTGATGCGTGAAGTCGAACCGCAGGCGGTCCGGCGCGACCAGCGACCCAGCCTGGTGCACGCTCACCCCCAGCACTTCTCGCAGCGCCGCGTGGAGCAGGTGCGTCGCCGTGTGATTGCGCTCGGTGTCCTTGCGCCGGTCGCTGGGGACGCGGGCCGTCGCACGGCCGAACGACAGGCTGCCCGTTAGGCGGCCCAGCGCAGCAGTGCGGCCGTCGATCTTGCGCACGTCGTCGACGTCCACCCGCCACCCTTCGCCAATGATCTCGCCCCCATCAGAGACCTGCCCGCCCGACTCGGCATAGAACGGCGTCTCGCGCAACAGCACGGCGACGCGTCCCTCGCCAAGCTGCCGGACGGCGGTCACTTGCGTCTCGATCTCGACAGTCTCGTAGCCGACGAATTTCGTCGCCGGCCAGGAACCGATTTCGACGACGGGTGCGTGTCCCATCGCCTGGACTGCGCCCGTCTCGGGTGTCACGGTGACGTCCCACCTGGAAACGTCCGTCAGCTCATCCACGGCCACCGCCAGCTTCCTCGACTTCCGCTCTTCCTGCGACGCCTCACGCTGCCTGCCTAACGCCACGTCAAACCCGGCGATGTCCACGGTATAGCCGCGTTCCCTCGCCATCAGTTCCGTCAGGTCGATCGGGAAGCCGAACGTGTCGTACAGCCGGAACGCGTCCTCGCCGCTGATCGTCCCCCGGACCACATCGCCGCCCTGCGTCGTATGCTCCGGCGCGATCTCATCGAACCGCTTCATGCCACCGTCGATCGTCGCCAGGAAGCGCTCTTCCTCCGCCCGGGTCGTCTCGATGACATGCGCCGCGCGCTGCCGGAGCTCCGGATAGACGTCGCCAAGCGAATCGATGACGACCTGCACGATGTGCACGAGTGTCGGCTCGCGCTGGCCCAGGAGCCAGGCATGGCGAACCGCCCGTCGCAGTATGCGTCGCAACACGTAGCCGCGTCCTTCGTTCGACGGATGCACCCCGTCCGCGAGCAGGAATGCGACGGCCCGCGCGTGGTCGGCGATGACGCGGAATGAAGCCGGGTCGACCATGATCCGCTCACGTCCACCCGCCTTCCGCGCCTGACGCTCGAGCATTCTGGGCGCGCTCTCGGTGCGGCCGTGATAGGGGAATCCGACCACTTCCTCGATGCGCCTGATCAGCGCGGTGAAATGTTCCGCGTGATAGTTGCTGGTGACGCCCTGCAGCGCGGCCGCAATGCGATCGAGTCCCGCACCAGTGTCGACCGACGGCTTCGGGAGCGGCACGAGCGTACCGTCTGCCTGACGATCGAATTGCATGAAGACAAGGTTCCAGATCTCGAGGAACCGTCCCGCCTCGGCACCTTCGTAAAACGCGTCGACCGAAAATTCCTTGCGCTCGAGATCCGTCCACTCGCCGGTCGCGCCTTCCGGAAACGCCCAGTCCTTCGTGAGGTGCGCGAGGTCGACGTAGATCTCCGAGCAGGGACCACACGGACCGGTGTCGGCCATCTGCCAGAAGTTGTCCTTCTCGCCGAGTCCGTAGATCCGGGAATCGGGGAGGCCCGCGACTTCCCGCCACAACGCACGAGCCTCGTCATCCTCCCGGAACACCGAGATGCGGATATGCTCGGCCGGAAAACCCAGGTTTCCCTGATCCCGTGGTCCCGTCACCCACTCCCACGCATAACGAATGGCATCCCGCTTGAAGCAATCGCCAAACGAGAAGTTGCCGAGCATTTCGAAGAACGTGTGGTGCCGGTAGGTGTGGCCCACCTGCTCCAGATCGTTATGCTTGCCACCGGCGCGCACGCACTTCTGCGACGTCACGGCCCGGCGGCCGTAGTCCGTCTGTTCCAGTCCGAGGAAGACCTTCTTGAACTGGACCATGCCGGCGTTCGTGAAGAGCAACGTCGGGTCGTCCGCTGGAACGAGCGTGGAACTGGGCCTGACGGCATGGCCGTTCCGCTCGAAGTACTTCAGGAATCGCGCGCGAATTTCCGAGGCATACATAGACTCGGAATATAAAGCCCCGCGCTCCGCCTCCTCCTCTCAGGGTGCGAGAGACGATTACCCTTCGCACCCTTCGCACCCTTCGCACCCTTTGCACCCCTTGCACCCTTTACCGAGTCACCTGCACCGAGCCGGTACCATCGGCGTTCATGACCCACACTTCCATCCGGCCCGTGCGATCACTCTGGAACGCGATCCGCTTGCCGTCGGGGAACCAGGAGGGCGTTTCGTCGAGATACGCCCTCTCGTGCGGGTTCAACCGTTTGGCGGCGCCCGTCTTCACGTCAACGAGCCAGATGTGAGCCGTGTTCTCGGATGGCGTCTGCCGATTGTACCTCCCCGACTGGATCGCGAGACTGGCGCCGTCCGGTGACCAGGCCGGCCACTGCGGGCTGCCGTCCCCGGTTCTGAAGTGCGTGAGCTGCCGTTCCCCCGATCCGTCGGCGTTCATGACCCAGATCTGCAATTGCCGCGTCGAGTCGGTACGCGCAAAGGCGATCTGCTTCTGGTCCGGTGAGTACACCGCGTTGAACTGGGCTGATGGCGTCTTCATCAGTTCCCGTTCGTTGGATCCGTCCAGCGCCGACTCGACCAACTGCATCGCCGGAAATTGCCCTTTCGAGAACAACAGCTTCTTCCCGTCAGGTGAAATCGCGGGCTGCCTCCCGCTGCTGGTCCCGATCACGGTGGGCTGCGGTGCTTCAGCGCTCGCGGCATAGACGGTCGACTTGTTGTCGGCCCAGATCGCGAAGACAAGCCTGGAACCGGTCCAGAGCGGGGCACTTTCGAATGCGGGGGATCTGGTAATCCGCATGAGCTCTGAACCATCGGGTGTCGTGACATACACGTCGTACTCGCCATCGCGATTCGAGAGGAATGCTATCGCATCGCCGGACGGCGATACCGAAGGCAGTCCGCCATTGATGACGGGAGGCTTGGGCTGTTGAGCCTGGGCCAGCAGCGGAGTCGTCAGGGCTGTCAGGAACGCGACGAGATTCATTTGCATGGGAGTGTCCGAAAGTGTTGCGGGACACTACGCGGTCGACCCTGCGCCCCCGTGGGAACCCGGTAATGAAGTTGTCCGGAAGTCGTGATGGCCAGTCGCGGCGCCGGCGGTCAGCGCAACACCGACGCGATAACCTTTCGCACGACGTCGCTCTCGAAGCCGCGACGCGCGAGGTACGCGTAGAGTCGTTGTCGTTGCTGCGCCGGCTCCAGCGATCGCAGGGCCCGCATCCGCTTCTCGGCGGCGTTGCGGGCAGCGCCCTCCTCATCGAGATCAACTTCGCTGAGTGTCGCATCGATCGCCTCGTCGGCCACGTCCGCCGATACGCCACGACGCCTCAGTTCCGTCACGACCCGCCTTCGCGAGACTCCACCTCCCAGCACCTTTGCACGCGCAACCTGCCGCGCGTAGGCCGAGTCATCGAGGAAACCCTGCCTGACGAGTCGGTCGATTGCCCAGGTGATGTCGCCATCCGGGGCTCGGGCACGGCGCAAACGGACCCGGAGGTCCCGTCCCGACCGCGCGCGGACCGCAAGCAGATCGAGAGCCTTGTCGAGGACGATCGTCCGCTGGACGGCGCCGAGCACGTCGCCGGCTTGCGCCCTCGTTAGGGTCAGTCCGCTCCGCAATCGCTCGTCAGCCACGAAATCCAGCGTGACGTCTCCGCACTCGACGCCGTTGACACTCACCCGCAGCCGATCGCTCCGCCCCGGCACCGGCGCGAGGTCGCTGACGGTTAGTGGATCACCCAGCGCGTCGAGGTCGATGTCGACTTCACGCACTCGCGCCGGTCCACGAGCCTTTCGCTCAGGATTCTTTTTCTCTCGGGTCATGTCACCCATCCGCCATCGTCCCACCCAAGAGAAGAGGCCGAAGGGAGCCCACTGAAAAAAGCGGAGTACCGGGCTCCAACTTTCTCAGAGAAACAACCCTCCGGCCCCAACTTCTCACCGGAAGACATATGCACGTATTCGGCTACTCGTCCGCGGTCTCCTGTTCGGGAGCACCCGCAATTGGCCGAATGCCAAGCACGGTCTTCACCTTCTCCTCGATCTCGGCCTGCAGGACCGGGTTGTCCTTCAGGAACAGCTTGGCGTTTTCACGCCCCTGACCGATACGCTGGCCGTTATAGCTGTACCAGGCACCAGACTTCTCGATGATGTTCGCCTCGGAGCCGATGTCGACCAGCAGGCCGACGTGGCTGATGCCCTCGGCGTACATGATGTCGAATTCTGCCTGCTTGAACGGTGGCGCAACCTTGTTCTTCACCACCTTCACGCGCACCTGCGAGCCGATCACTTCTTCCTTGTCCTTCACCGCACCGAGCCGGCGGATGTCGAGCCGGACCGACGCGTAGAACTTGAGCGCCTTGCCACCCGTTGTCGTCTCGGGATTGCCGAACATCACGCCAATCTTTTCGCGCAGCTGGTTGATGAACACCACCGAGGTGCGCGAGCGGGCGATGGCACCGGTCAGCTTGCGGAGCGCCTGACTCATGAGGCGCGCCTGCAGGCCAACGTGTGAATCACCCATTTCGCCTTCGATCTCCGCCTTCGGCACGAGCGCCGCGACCGAGTCGATGACCACGATGTCGACTGCACCCGAGCGCACGAGGATCTCGCAGATCTCCAGCGCCTGCTCTCCCGTATCCGGCTGCGACACGAGGAGGTTCTGCACGTCCACGCCAAGCTTCTTTGCGTACTCGATGTCGAGCGCATGCTCCGCGTCGATGAATGCGGCCACGCCACCAGTGCGCTGCGCATTTGCGACCACGTGGAGACAGAGCGTGGTCTTGCCGCTCGACTCTGGCCCGAAGATCTCCGTCACGCGCCCGCGGGGAATGCCGCCCACGCCGATCGCGGCGTCGAGATTGATGGCGCCCGTGGGAATCGATTCGACCCGG
>Ga0079217_10000307_pt1 | contig 11947 bp, 8 predicted proteins | sample NCAS200_FD_76343 | JGI IMG/M metagenome (GOLD analysis project Ga0079217, IMG submission 76343) | Agricultural soil microbial communities from Utah to study Nitrogen management - NC AS200 | ecosystem: Environmental > Terrestrial > Soil > Agricultural land | place: USA: Utah | collected 2014-06-11 | reverse complement strand
CGCGACTGCAGAAGAATCTAACCGTTTGAAAGACGAATTTCTCGCAACCGTTTCTCACGAGCTGCGCACGCCTTTGACCGCGATCCTCGGTTGGTCGCGCATGCTGCAGTCTGAGACGCTGGACGAGGCAATGGCGGTAAATGCGATTGAAACAATCCGGCGCAATGCCAAAGCGCAGTCGCAAATCATTGATGACATTCTGGATGTTTCTCGAATTATTACCGGCAAACTCGCAATGGACCTCCATCCTGTGGAGCTAGCCCCGATCATTGAAGCGGCTGTCGACGTCGTCCGCCCCACCGCGGAAGCCAAGGGTTTACGGATCCAAACTGAACTACCAGGACAGCCCATGGTGGTCGCCGGCGATTCCAATCGCTTGCAACAGATCGTTTGGAACCTGCTTTCCAACGCAATCAAATTTACGTCCAGCGGTGGTGTCGTCTTATTGAAAGTTCAGGACCTGGGGTCGCAAGTTGAGATAAGAGTGACCGACGACGGCCAGGGTATCAGTAAAGAATTCCTGCCTTTCGTCTTTGATCGTTTCCGTCAGGCCGATAGTACGACGACGCGGCAACATGGAGGGTTGGGATTGGGCTTGGCAATTGCGCGTCACCTTGTGGAAATCCACGGCGGAGCAATCAAGGCGACGAGTGACGGAGCAAACCAAGGCTCAACCTTCAGCGTGTTGCTGCCCCGACTCGGTTCGAACTCAAAATTGAGTGGCCAGCCCGCCGCTGACGCAAGCCCGCTGCCGGTTTTGGCCTCGAGCAAACTTAAGGGCATTCACGTTCTATTAGTTGACGACGACCAGGACACGCTCCGATTGATGAGCGCTGCGCTGGCCCAGGGCGAAGCAAAAGTCACTGCCGTCTCCTCAGCAGAAGCTGCGCTGGAAATGCTCAAATCCCTGACCCCGGATGTTTTGATTTCAGATATCGCCATGCCTAATGAGGACGGCTACCAACTGCTGGCGAAAGTGCGGGCGCTCAATCTTGATCACCTCAGATTACTGCCTGCGGTGGCGATAACTGCGTACGCTCGCGAAGAAGATCGCTTGCAAGCTTTCGCTTCAGGCTTTCAAGCTTATCTTGCGAAACCGATTGAGTTGTCGGAATTGATCACCGTGGTAGCGGAGGCTGTTAAAGTCGCAGAATCGAGACGAGAGGTAGATCGAGTGTGACGATGTCGAATGGTTCTCAAGTGGTAAACGGCGTTGAGATAACGTATGACGACGTTGGCTCCGGTCCCGTTGTCGTGCTGCTGCATGGTTACCCTTTCAACCGTTCGTTGTGGCGCGATCAACTCGCAGTGTTGCAGCAGAATTATCGTGTGATTGTTCCTGATCTGCGTGGGCACGGCGGCAGCGCCATCGTGCCAGGCCCTGCCACGATGGAACTGATGGCTGGCGACATCGCCTTCTTATTGGACAATCTAAACATTGCGCAAGCCATCATTGGCGGTCTTTCAATGGGCGGTTACGTCGCTTTGGCTTTCTATCGTCTGTTTCCGGCCCGGGTGCATTCACTGATTCTGGCTGCCACTCGGGCGCAGGGGGACAATGATGAAGCGAAAGGGAATCGCGAAGCGCAAGCGAAGAAGGCGCGACTGGAAGGAATGGAAGGAATCGCTGACGCGCTCTTGCCGAAATTGCTTACGGCAGACACGGTGACAAAGCGTCCTGAGATTGTTAAGCACCTGCGCGGGATGATGGCCAGCACCAATCCTGAAGGCGCTGCTGCGGCACTTGAAGGAATGGCGATACGCCAGGATCAGACTTCGTTCTTGTCGCAGATCACCGTGCCGACCTTGATTCTGGTTGGTAGCGAAGATGTGATCACTCCACCCGCCGATGCCGAACTCATGCATCGCGAAATACCCGGGTCGTGCCTGGAAATCATCAAGGGCGCGGGGCACGTTGTGAATCTGGAGAAGCCGGAAGAATTCAACGCAACTGTAACGAAGTTTTTAGGGTGAGGCGGGGTATCGGGTGCCGGGTGCCGGGTGTCCGGTGTCGGATACCATGACCCGGACTTGAGACTTGAGAGTTGGGACCGAGACTTGAAACTCGCGACTTGAAACCTAGGACCTGAAACCCGACACCCGTGCTGAAATACTCCATCGAAGAGCGCGTACGCTGGGGCGATGTCGATGCCGCCAGCATCATTTTCTATGGCGCCTACATTCGCTTCTTCGAATTCGCGGAAACGGAGCTTTTTCGCGCCGTGGGCTTGCCCTACGGTGTAATGTTCGAAGAGCTCGATGTTTGGTTGCCTCGTGTTCACCTCGAGTGTGATTTTCATCGCGCCGCTCAGCTGGACGACCTGTTAGAGGTTTCAGTTTATGTCGGCAGGGTTGGTAACAAGTCGCTGCGGTTAGATTTTGAAGTGAGACGCAAAGGTGAAGACGTGTTAATCGCCCGGGCGCATTTCGTGCTCGCTGCGGTCAAACGCGATAGCTTCGAGACTGTTCTAATTCCAGAAATGCTTAAAACCAGACTTGCTCCCTATACAGAATCTGCTGGAAGTTAATGTGGTGGAAGATATCTCTGTCGTAAAATCTGCGGAGCTCGATGAACGCAACGTTGACACGAATCCGATTCGTCAATTCCAACTCTGGTTCGACGAAGCGGTCAGCCGTGGCTTGCCGCTCGCCGAAGCAATGACACTTTGTACCGCAACTACAGACGGCAAGCCTTCGGCGCGAATGATCCTACTTAAGGGCGTTGCTGAATCGGGGTTTGTCTTCTATACGAACTATCGCAGCCGCAAAGCACGAGAGTTAGACGCAAACCCATTCGCGGCCCTGGTTTTCTATTGGGAACCACTCGAACGCCAGGTGAGAGTTGAAGGAAAAGTAGCTCGGATCGCGGCTGAAGAGTCGGACAAATATTTTCAAACGCGTCCGCGTGAGAGTCAGTTAGGTGCGATTGCCTCGCCGCAAAGTGATGTCATCGAGAGTCGCGAACTACTCGAGCAAGAGTTTCAGGAACTTGAGCAAAAATACAGTGACCGGACTATCGAACGCCCAAATCATTGGGGCGGATATCGGCTGGTACCGGAGCGAATTGAATTTTGGAAGGGCCGACCCGGACGTCTACACGATCGCTTGCTTTATGAACTGCAAGCGGATGGCGAATGGAATCGCACCCGGCTCGCGCCTTAAGGCTTGACACTCAAGATACAGGGCAGTGTTTTACCCCGGCTATTTTTTCGATAATCCCCAACTCACTCCACAGTTACTACAGAGGCCGCATCGCACTCTTTGCCAGTTTCTTTTTCAAATCGGTATATCCCTGCTGCCCGGCAACCAAGTCACCGAGTACGCGCTTAATTCCGCGGTGTCCGCGTGCAAACTCGATCATGCGTTCCGTAAACGGTGCGCCCCAAAAATTCCCGTAAAAACGCCGGCGCATCTGCGCTGCCCGTTTTAACTCGGCGCCAAAGTCTTCGCGCCAGCGTTGTTCATATTGATCAGGTTTACAAGTCAAGGCGCACTCCGTAAACAGTTCCGCGGAGCGCAGCGCATAATAGATACCCTCTCCGGTAACCGGATCCGCAAACCCTGCCGCATCTCCTATCAGAGCCCAACCGTCACCACAAACCCTTCTCTGGTTCCAGGTGGTGGCGTTGAGTCCGGGAATTCGCGCCGCATATCGCTCGGCCGTATGCTTCAATTTACTTTTAAGTCGCCTGTCGCGCTCCTGATCTACCTTGCGAGCTGACCACAATTTTGCTTTTGCGTCCTCGCGTTGCCGGTAGTACCCGATCATGAAATCCCATAACAAGTCGTCAAGCGGCTTGTGAATGAAGGCATCCTGCGTAGTGGCGATGCCGAACGAAATATGATCGATGCGAGGAAACGCCCATGCGTAGCCGACCCAGCCCGGCAGGAAGGCCACGACGGTGGGCGCCTCAGCGTGTGCAGGCAGCGGCGCGCGATAGCCGAAAGCTACTTCCATTTCGGAAGGCGGCAATGGACCCGCCAGCTGACGCGCGATCGGGCTTCCGGCTCCATCTGCACCTACCAACATCTGTCCCGTCCATTCCTCCCCGCTAACACTCTTCACAATCCAACCATCCGAGCTCTTTCCAAATCCTCGTCCGGATATTTTCGCTGCAAACACCTTGGCGCCGGCAGCACGCGCTCGTTCGCGCAAATAGGAATCAAAAGCGATGCGCGAATAGATGGCGAAGGGTTCGTCGAGCTGAAGATGCAGGCGTTTGCCGGATGGAGAATAGAGATCGAGCTGATCCACCGTACGACCAACCGCGTTCAGCAATTGCGGCCAGGCCTTTAGTGCTTTCGCGGTGACGCCGCCGCCGCAAGCTTTCGGGTCGCCGGGTGGACGGCCGTCGAACAAACCCACTCGTTTGCCGCCGGCCGCCAAAAGTTCGGCGGCAAAAGATCCGGCAGGACCTGCGCCAACAATTAAGACGTCAAACTGTTCCATCTGCTTCATCATAAGAGGACGAATGGAGATTGCCAATTGCTGATTGCCGATTGGCGATTAGCCTTCCTGATAGAATGACGGCGGTTCTAACTACAATTCCAGATGCGTCGCCCGACTAGTCTCTAATCCGCGATAGGCAATGAGTAATCGGCAATCGATTAATCCCGCTTCTGCGTGTTAAAATCAGACCGTTTCCTGCACAACCAATTGTTGCTTAGCTTTGTGCAAAGCCGAGTTCGGTTCCTACTGGAGGGGACCAAGAATGGGAAACGCAAGCGCTCTCGTTTTTTCCGGAATCGCTCCTCACCCGCCAATTATGGTGCCGGAGGTCGGTCGTGATGCGATCGGCGAAGTACGCCGATCGATCTCTGCCATGCAGGAATTGACTAAGCGTGTCGTTGCCAACAAAGCTGCAACTGTAATCCTGATCTCTCCTCACGCTCCGCTCGAGCCCTACGCTTTCGTTGCTTATCAGGATCAAGAACTTCACGCGGACTTCGCCAACTTCAGAGCACCTAAAGTTCAATTCACGGCCCCGCTCGACCAGGAGCTGCTGAACGCGATAGCCGAGCGCGGCAGTGAAGAAGAGTACCCGGTCGTTGGAATCTCCAATACGAACCTCGATCACGGCAGTGCCGTCCCGCTCTACTTTCTGCTGCGTTACGGCTGGCGCGGCCAGGTGGTGGCCCTCGGATACAGCTTTCTTTCGAATGAGGATCATGTGCGGTTTGGTTCGTGTATCGGACGGGCGATTCGCGACGTCGGGCGGCCCGCTGCCTTGATCGCGAGCGGAGACCTGAGTCACCGGCTCAAACCCGATGCACCTGCTGGTTTCAACCCAACCGCGTACATTTTTGACGACGAGATTGTGGATGCGTTGCGCACTAATAATCCTGAACGGATCGTTCAAATGAATCAAAACCTGCGCGACCTGGCCGGCGAGTGTGGCTATCGCTCGATGTTGATTGCCGTGGGAGCGACCCGGGAACTCCCGCTCTCCTGTGAAGTCTTGAATTATGAAGCCCCGTTCGGTGTGGGTTATATGGTTGCACAACTTACAAGCAAGGAACCTTCAAAGGAAGGCACGGCAACGGCGGACTCTAGAATTGATGACGGCGCGGCAGCAGAGGGAGAGAACTTGCCGGCGTTGGCCCGTGCGGCCGTCGAACAGTTTGTGCGAGAACGCACTTCGCTAAACGCGCTGGGAACAGACTCAGAACTGCTGAGAGCCCGGGCAGCCTGCTTTGTTTCCTTGAAAACTCTTGACGGCGAATTGCGCGGCTGTATCGGCACCATCGAACCGGCTCAGGAAACCCTCGCCGCGGAAGTTATCGCCAATGCGATCAGTGCCGCGACTCGCGACCCGCGCTTCTCCCCAGTGGCCCCGGATGAGCTTGGGAATCTCCGTTACTCGGTCGACGTGCTCTCCGCAACTGAACCCACGCAGATGGAGGATCTGGATCCTTCGGTTTACGGCGTCATTGTGGAGGATGAGGCGGGGATGCACCGTGGCCTGCTGCTCCCTGCCTTGGAAGGAATCGATACAGCGGAAAGACAGGTGGAAATTGCTGCCCGCAAAGCCGGCATCCCACCGGGTACTCCGATAAGGCTGCAGCGCTTCAGTGTGAGTCGTTACAGTGAAGGCCCTGCGAGGTGAGGTTCGATCTTTAAAGAAACCCGCGGGTGGCAACTACACGTCGAGATTCCTGACATCCAGCGCATTGTCTTCAATGAACTTGCGCCGCGGCTCAACGGCATCGCCCATCAACACAGTAAATAAGTCGTCCGTCTCGACCGCATCATCGACCCTGACTTGAAGCAAGGTACGCTTTTCGGGATTCATCGTGGTCTCCCAGAGTTGCTCTGGATTCATCTCGCCGAGGCCTTTATAGCGTTGAATGCTCAAGTCTTTCTTAGCGGCTGCCAAAACTCTTTCCAGCAGAGCGTCGCGAGTTGCGATCTCTTCCGAAGCTCCATTTTCACCAGCAACAAACGGGGCTGCCAGCGTTTCTTCCAACTCCCTAAAAATCTCCACGGCCTTCTGGAACTCGACTAAACTTGCGAAGTTCCAATCGATGGTCAGATGAACACCGGTGCTGGTGAAAGATTCGATCTCCCACAAACCGTGTTCTTCATCAGTCGAGAGTTCAGTCTTATAACCAGCCTTCGCCAAAGCTCCTTCCACCTTCGCCATTAGATCGCCATCCTGAAAGACTTTGCGTAACGTCATTCCCTCTTTGCTCAGGACGCCTTTCTTACCTCCAAAGGCGTCAATGAGGGTAGCAAGCAAATGAGCATCGCCACCGATGCGACGGGCGGCGCGTTCGCAATAGTGTTTGAAGTCGACCATCTTCTCCAACGACTTCGCGAGCTCTTTACCATCGATGGCCTGCTTTGAGCCGACGGACTTCACGGTCATGTCGCTGGTAGCCATTCTCATCAGATATCGAATCATCGCGCTTTCGTCCTTGATGTATTCCTCTTTCTTGCCGCGCTTGACCTTAAAGAGTGGTGGTTGCGCGATATAGACATAGCCTTTCTCGACCAGCTCGGCCATCTGCCGGTAGAAAAATGTAAGCAACAGGGTCCGGATATGCGATCCGTCAACATCCGCATCCGTCATTAGGATGATCTTGTGATAACGCAGCTTGCTGGCGTCGAAGTCCTCTTTCCCGATTCCGGTACCCAGCGCCATGATCAAAGACTTGATTTCACTATGACCCAGCATTTTGTCGAAGCGCGCTTTCTCGACGTTTAAGATCTTTCCTTTGAGCGGCAAGATTGCCTGGTTCTTCCGATCGCGGCCTTGTTTGGCCGAGCCGCCCGCAGAGTCACCCTCTACGATGTAAATTTCTGAGTTCGCCGGATCCTTCTCCTGACAGTCTGCCAGCTTGCCTGGCAGCATCGTGGAGCCCAAGGCACCCTTGCGCACAATTTCGCGCGCCTTACGAGCGGCTTCACGAGCGCGGGCGGCGTCGAGCGACTTGCCCACAACGCGGCGCGCGACTGTGGGATTCTGCTCGAAATATTCGGTCAGGCGCTCATTCAAGAAGGATTCAACAGCGCCTTTAACGTCTGAATTCAGTTTGCCTTTGGTCTGACCTTCAAACTGAGGCTGCGGCAGCTTTACCGAAATTACGGCAACCAGTCCTTCGCGAACATCGTCGCCGCTCAGTGAGCTTTTGAAATTCTTCGCCAGTCCCGACGATTGCGCGTAAGCATTTATCGTTCGAGTAAAAGCGGAACGGAAGCCGGAAAGATGAGTGCCGCCATCGACCGTATTGATGTTATTCGCAAAAGAATAGACCTTTTCGTCGTAGGCATCGTTATATTGAATGGCTACTTCGATTGATAACGCATCGCTGGTCTTCTCGAAATAGATCGGCTTGTCGTGCAGAGTGGTCTTGTTCTTATTGAGATGTTTGACGAATTCGGCAATACCGCCCTTATAGAAGAACTCGTGCGAGCGCTCGGGCTCTTCTCGTTCATCCTTGATCGTGATGCGAATGCCTTTGTTAAGAAAGGCCTTTTCGCGCAAGCGCTCTGACAGTTTGTCGAAACTAAATTCGGTGTGATCGAAAATCTGAGTGTCGGGTTTGAATGTGATCTTGGTGCCGCGCTTCCGTGTCTTTCCCGTTTGCTTTAACGGGACGACGGGAATGCCGCGGAGATACTCTTGCTCATAGGTTTTGCCGTCGCGCCAGATTTCTAAACGCAGGGTCTCTGAAAGAAAGTTAACGCAGGATACGCCAACTCCGTGAAGCCCGCCTGAGACTTTATAAGCGTTCGAGTCAAACTTCCCGCCGGCGTGCAGTTTGGTCATAACAACTTCTGCTGCCGACTTCTTCTCTTTCTTCATTTCGTCTACCGGTATACCGCGGCCGTTATCAATCACGGTGATCGAGTTGTCGAGATGAATCGTAACGTCGACGGTGTCGCAGTATCCCGCAAGGGCCTCGTCAATCGAATTATCAACCACCTCATAGACCAGATGATGCAGGCCTATCTCGCCAGTTGAGCCAATGTACATTGCGGGTCGCTTACGCACTGCGTCACGCCCCTCAAGCACAGCAATTGACGATGAGTCGTATTTCCTGTCTGTTGTTCCAGCTGTAGCCAATCCGTTCTCCTTACTGTCTTCAATATCCATTGAAAGCTGCTGCTCTTATATCGTTTCCAAGGTCGCCAAATCCTGGGGCAGGTCCCGGTCTTTTTGTTGCGTGTCTAGCGCAGATCCGTCCGCGATCTCGTACACTCTTGACCGCTCAAGGAAATCCTCGAGATGGGTTCTTTTCGAAGTTGTAATGAAAGTCTGCGTCCGATTTTCCAGGTATTCCAAAAGATGTTTTATTCTTCTTTCATCCAGTTCTGCATCGACGTCGTCGATAAGAAAAAGTGGGTAATCATCATGGCGGGAATTATACAATGAAATCGCCGCTAAGTCTAATAATAACAATGCGCTACGCTGCTGGCCGGAGCTTCCAAAAACCCTCATCTCGCGACCTTCCAAAAGCACCTCTAAATCATCCCTGTGCGGGCCGATTAGAGACCGACCGGCGGCCAGTTCCGCCGGGATTCGAAGCTGAAGCCGTTGGCTAATGAGCGATTTGTAGTCGTTCAGATCGCCTTTGCCGGCGAGCGAGGAGACATAGTCGATGTGAACGTCTCGCTGCTCGAAAAGTCCCCGCTCCAAAACGTCATTTATTCGCTTGATGTAATCACTGCGAGCCTCATGAATTTCAGAAGCTAGTCCCACGATCTGTTCGTTCCAGGGCGAGACCAGATCCTCCACTTCCGGCAAACCTAAACCTTGCTCGTTTGCGTCTTGCAGAATCCTGTTCTTCTGTTTTATTACCCGACTGTAATCCGCAATCGTCTGCACATAGGAGGGCAGCAGCGAAGTCACACCCCGATCGATAAATCGCCGGCGCGCTTCAGGCACGCCGCGCACAACTTCGAGCTCCGCTGCGGTAAAAGAGAAAACCTGAAGCTGACTTAGATACCTCGCCAATGGCTCTCTTTTTCCGTTTATGGAAATCGTTTTAGTGTTTCCTTGGATCGTGACTTGAAGGTCGCGTCGCAGCTCGGCGCCGCGTGTAACCTGACCCCGAACAAAAGCTGTCTCTTGTCCGAAGCTGATTCCCTCCTGAAGGCGTTGTGTGCGGAAAGACTTGGTGCGCGAAAGTAAATAAATGGCTTCGAGCCAGTTCGTTTTACCTTGTCCGTTATTGCCAAGAATTATGTTGAGACGAGGGCCAAGCCAGAGTTCTCCACTTAGGTTACGGAACTGGTGTGCCTGAATAGACTCCAGGATCATCTTAGGATTTTAACATAGTGACTTGGTTCAAAGTGGGCGCAGACCAAGTCGGTTTATTCAAGAAAAAAGGCGCCCTCAAACAGAGAGCGCCTTTAAGAGGTAGGTACTGACTGTTGTTCAGAGGCGCATCGGCATCACTACGTATTTGTAATCGTATTCTCCGCCTTCAGCGGGACGAAGTTGAGCCTGGGAATTTCCATCCTTAAACTCAAACGCTACATTGCCTTCACCGATCACGTTGAGAAAATCCTGAAGATACTGAGCATTGAAACCAATATCGGTATTTTCGCCGCTGTAATCCGACGGTATTGTCTCGGCCGCTTCGCCCTCTTCAGCATTCTGAGAGGTGATTACCAACTGATTGGGTTCGAGATGAAACCGTATCGCGTGTGAACGATCATCAGCCATCAGCGCGACTCGTTTTATCGCTAGGTTCAACAGCGCGCTATCAAATTGCACGGTCTTGTCGTTATTCTTCGGCATTACCATTTCATAATTCGGAAACTGGCCGTAGAGCATTCGGGAAATCAAGAGGCGCGCACCCACCTCGAAATAGATGTGGTTCTCGTCCATCCCCAAGCTAATCTCACTGTCATGATCCGCTGTCAACTTCGTTAACTCTGCTAATGTCTTTCGGGGAATTAGCGTTTCTATCGAGTCGGTAGTGCCGTCTTTTCCGGTATTTTTTCTTTCCACATAAGCCAGGCGGTGACCATCTGTAGTAACCATCTTCGCGCCGGACTCATCCAAAATGAACTTTGCGCCGGATAACGTGTAGCGCGATTCTTCCTGCGTGATGGCGAATATTGTCCGGTCAATCAGCGTTTTTAGAACCGCGGCGGAAATTTTCGTCGGTGCTGATTTAGTAGAAGGAACCTCCGGAAAAGCGTCTTTTGATACTCCTACTAACTTATACTTTGCGCGATCACATTTGACCGTGACCCAGTCGTTCTCTTCGCGTGTAAAAGTGATAGGAGCGTCGGGCAAGAGTCGAACTATCTCAAAAAGTTTTCGCGCTTGAACGCAGATTGCCCCGCCAGTCTTAATTTCAGCTTCGGTATCACAGCGAATTGTGACATCGAGATCCGTACCGGTGATTCTGATCGCGTTCTCGCCAAGGGATTCGATCAAGATATTTGAGAGTACAGGTATGGTGTTTTTCTTTTCAACGACACCTTGTACGAAGCTGAGTTCCCTTTGCAGGTTCTGCTTACTGACGATGAAATTCATTGCTGAACTCCTCAATTCCGCAACCGATTTCTTAGTGCCTAACATTTCTATTTCGGGCCTCCTATTCCACTATTGCTTGATTAAAAATCATTCTATCTTGATCCAGCAGTAGTAGTAGTAACCTGTTGATATCTGGAAAAACTCAAAGCTGCTTTGTTCTTAATGACTTCGGACTCACATTGAACTTATTCAATTTTACGTTTATCCAGCGATGTACTCTAACAAATTGCAATCAGCGCGAATTGTCAGGTTACTTCCACCGGCCTCCACAATCTAATGCCTGTGAATGGTTGTGAGTATCTCAATACAACCGCTAAACGCTCTTCAATCGTCCCTGATGCTTGTGAAAAACCGAGTTTCTATTTCTGCAGACTCTCCGACAGATCATTGACGAGCTTTTGCATTTCAGAGTCTCGCCGTCGCAGCGAATCTACCTTGGCATAAGAATGCATTACTGTGGTGTGATGCTTTCCGCCGAACGCACGTCCAATTGCAGGGTAACTATGTTTAGTTAACTGCTTGCACAGATACATCGCAATTTGTCGCGGACCGGAAATCTGTTGTGCGTTACTCTTCGATATTAGTTCCGCAACGCTAATCTTGAAATTAGCAGCCACTGCCTTTTGAATCTTTTGGATTGTAATTGCGTCAGACTCTTCTTCCCCTGCGATATTGCGCATCGCGTCCTGCGCTAAAGCCCTGGATATCTTTTCGCCCCGAAGTGAAGATATTGCGACGAGCCGGATCAGTGATCCTTCCAGTTCCCGCACGTTGTGCTTGACGCGCCCTGCGATAAATAACGCGACCTCGTCGGGGATGACAATCCCCATCGTCTCAGCTTTTCTTTTGAGAATCGCGACTTTTGTCTCCAGATCCGGCGGCTCAATGTCTGCGATCAGTCCCCACTCAAAGCGCGAATGCAGACGCTCTTCGATTTCCGGGATATCTCG
>Ga0079217_10000306_pt1 | contig 11955 bp, 6 predicted proteins | sample NCAS200_FD_76343 | JGI IMG/M metagenome (GOLD analysis project Ga0079217, IMG submission 76343) | Agricultural soil microbial communities from Utah to study Nitrogen management - NC AS200 | ecosystem: Environmental > Terrestrial > Soil > Agricultural land | place: USA: Utah | collected 2014-06-11 | reverse complement strand
TCATCGTTCTTTACGCGATAGTGCGCGACTCCTGAGATTTCATTATGAGCACGAGCGCCACCTAAGGTTTCGTTGTCAATCGTTTGGCCGGTAGCACCTTTAACGAGGTTCGCGCCCCCGAGGCCCATGAATGACGTACCCTCAACCATTACGATCACGTCCGACAAAGCGGGCAAGTAGGCGCCGCCGGCGATACACGGCCCCATCACCGCCGAAATTTGTGGAATCTTAAGATAGCGCCGCATCAAGGAGTTGTAATAGAAAATACGCGACGCACCGTACTGACCGGGAAACACTCCCCCCTGGTAGGGAAGGTTCACGCCTGCTGAGTCGACTAGGTAAATGATCGGGACGTGAGAGCGCATAGCGATCTCTTGCGCGCGCAGAATCTTCTTAATTGTTTCCGGCCACCACGAACCTGCTTTCACCGTCGCATCATTTGCTACGACCACAACCTCTCTGTCTTCGACTCGCCCGACTGTGGTAACAACGCCGGCGCCTGGAGCAGTCCCGTCATATTGATCGTAAGCCACGAGCAATCCGACTTCCTGCGTAAAGGAACCCTTGTCGAACAGGAGCGCAATGCGTTCTCGCGCAGTAAGTTTGCCTTGCTGATGTTGTTTTTCGATCTTCTCAGGACCGCCACCAAGCCGTAGTCGCTCCTCGAGATCGAGCAACTCTCCGGTTAATTCTCGCAGACGCTGATTGGATTGTTTGGCAGTGGGTGGCGGGGCGGAGCGCTTCATGATTTGAAAGAGTAGCCGGCAGAGTCAAAGTAACATGAGGATGGAGACAGTGACAATTTACAAAACCGGACCCAAAACATTTTCGAATTCTGTCATTTGCCATTTGTTATTTTTCATTGGACAAGGCTGGGACGAAAGGAACCGGCAATTTTCTTGGCGTCCTTGGCGCGGCTTGGCGGCTTGGAGGTTTCTTTAATGAAAAATGGCAAATGGAAAATGTTTTGTTTTCTGCTCCCGCCGCTAGCTCCCACCCTTCTGCCTTCTGTTTCCTGCTTTTTCGCCGTTGCCGTTTCTTTACTGCTGTTTTAGGATTCCATCACTATGCGCCCGCAACCAAACGAAGCCGCCTCTTACTACTACGGCTACATCAACCGCGTTACTGAAGACGATGTCGTTCCTGTTCTTCAACGCCAGCTTGATGAAACTGTGGCCTTCCTCAGCAATATTTCCGAGGAGCAATCATTGCATCGCTATGCGCCCGACAAATGGTCAATGCGGGAACTGCTTAATCACGTCAACGACACAGAACGCGTTTTTCTATTTCGCGCGCTTTGGTTCGCACGTGGTTTTACAGAGAACCTTCCCAGTTATGACCAGGAAGTTGGCGTCGCCGGAGCGCGTGCGGATGAGTTTGATTGGGGAAATCATATCGCGGAGTTTCGCGCGGTGCGCCGGGCAACGCTGGCCTTTTTCTACAACTTGCCTGCAGAAAACCTCGAAGGCGCGCAGGAAACCTGGAATCGTACCGGCATCGCGAGCGGCAATCCCTTTACCGTGCGCGCGCTTGCCTACATCATTGCCGGCCATTCCGCACACCACATTGCGATTCTGAAAGAGCGATACCTGTAACGAACGCATGACATTAAGCAGCCGCCGGATAAGAGTTTCCGTTCTTGGATTCCTACTTGTCAGTCTCCTAGCACCGCACTACGCATACGCGCAACGACCCACTAGAGCAACCTCTTCACCCGGACGTCCTCGCCTGGTTCTATTGATTGTTGCCGATCAATTTCGTTACGACTACCTCGATCGGTTTGGCGATCTCTTTGGAGAGCGAGGTCTAAAACGATTGCTGCGGGAAGGAGCATCGTGGGTCGATGCGAATTACGATCACTTTCCCACCTACACCGCGCCCGGCCACGCCACGATGCTGACCGGCGCCTATCCTGCGGCCACCGGTATCATCGGCAACGACTGGCCCGACCGCGATATTGGGAAAAAGGTTAGCAGTGTCTCCGATGAGACGACCTTGCTCCTCGGCGTCTCTCAAAAAGACTCCGGTTCGAGTCCGCGGCGCCTATTAGCCTCAACGCTAGGCGACGAATTGCGGCTCAGCACCAACGATCGCTCGAAAGTCATCGGAATCTCGCTAAAAGACCGGGCGGCGATTTTGCCAATCGGACGCCACGCAAACGCCGCCTATTGGTTTAGTCCGCAAGCAGGTTCAATGGTTTCTTCCGATTATTACTTCAAACAATTGCCGGCTTGGGTCACCAAGTTCAACGCACAACGCCCGGCCGATAAGTTTTTCAAAGCGAAGTGGGAACGATTGCTGCCGCCGGAGGAATATCAGAAGCGGGCCGGTGCGGATTCTCCGCCCTGGGAAGACATTGGCAAAGTTGCGGGCGACACCAACGCGTTCCCTCATACGATTACAGGAGGTGCTAGCGAAACAGGACCGGCATTTTATAACGAGGTGCAATTCTCTCCATTTGGCAACGAGATCGAACTTTCGTTTGCCAAGCAGACTATTGATGAGGAGGGGCTGGGGAGAGATGAAGATCCAGACGTGCTAGCCATCAGCTTCGACGCAAACGACTTCGTTGGCCACCGATATGGCCCGTACAGTCACGAGGTGATGGACATCACGCTACGATTTGATCAGCAGGTCGCTGAGCTGCTGGACTTTGTCGATTCACGTATCGGACTTAATAACACGATCGTTGTGTTCACTGCCGACCATGGCGTTGCGCCGATACCGAAACAAGTCCAGGCTTCAGCTCTCGCCGCGGGTCGCCTTGATTACACCGAAGTCCAGCGTCGAGTACGCGCCGCCATTAGCGCTCGTTACAATCCTCAGGCGAGGATACCCGATCCGACTGCGGACTACCTTTATCACTATGACGACGCCGGCAAAACTACTAATGCCATCATCAACAACAACATATATTTCAATCTGGAAGCGCTGAAACGTGACGGAATCGCAGAGGAAGATATTGAACGAGTTGCTGGTGAGGCTGCACTGACAGTTCCCGGGGTGGCTCGTTATTTCACGCGCGCGCAACTGCTGCGGGGTGGCGCTCTTGCCAGCAGCGCGAATGGTTCTTCGGTCGATCCCGTTGCCCGTCGAGTCGAACTCGGATTCTTCCCGCGTCGCAGCGGCAACGTGATTTTTGTGACCGAGCCATATACTTATTCGAGTTTCGCAGTAAAGGCGACTCACGGATCTCCCTACACTTACGACACGCATGTTCCCTTAATTATTAGAGGAGAGGGCGTGGCCAGCGGCAGATATTTTCAGCCCGCAACCCCTGCTGATATTGCTCCGACACTCGCGGCGATCCTGAAAATTCAGGCTCCGAGCAATGTCACCGGCAGGATTTTACTGGAAGCATTGAGTCGGAAAGAGTAGTAAAAGGCTCAGCTTAGACCCCAAAATCTTTTTTGTTGTCTCGCCGCCGCGAACGTTATATCCTCAAAACTGCGGTATTTCTCACACCCGACCCCCGACTTAAAATTACCGCGCCCCAACGACAATCTATCCGGGAGGCAGAAATGAAACGATGCCCGCAGTGTGAATTTATCTATGAGGACGATCAGAGCCGTTGCGACATGGACGGAATCGACCTCGTTTTTGATCACCCAACGCCTTCCCTGACATCGCCCAAACCGCCACCTCGCGCCAAACTGAAAAATTCCCGACGCTCTGTGCTTTCGGTATGCGGAGTGGTGCTGGGCGTTTTGGTCTTTGCCATTGGCTTTGCGTCTCTTGAGCGAGCCGTTACTGTCAGCTCAGAACCGGCTTCACCTCCGCAAGCGGCCGTTAATCAGACGACGCCGCAGGAAGAGATCGCTAACCGCCCGCCTAAGACTGCGGCTGAACCGATTGAGCCGGTCGCTGAAGATCCAGCGGTTACGATGGCTCGGAACTCTGCGAAAGCCTCTCAGGTAGTTGGCCGCGAGCCTGGTAGCGATCTGCCGTCAAAACCTGCAGCTGAACCACTGCAACGCAACTCCCTCGGAACACGAGGCGTGGTTCTTGGAAGTGTGCCGCCACAGAATCGGATCGACGCAGACCGACCTCAACCGGGAATGATCCGTTCAACAACTCCGGCTCCTGCAAAGAAAGATTCGAAAGTGGTCTCAATCGTAAAGAAGACCGGACGCTTTTTTAAGAAAGCCTTTTAGATCCGAAACGCAATAGGACAGCCGCGCCCTCTTTAATTAAACTCAGCCGGTGACCAATGGGCCGTTTACGGCCCAGCCGTGAATAGCGAACTATCCGAGTAGCGAAAACCGAGAGTTGTGACCAGCCTCAGTTCGGCTTTGCCGTGGATGTTCTATTCGACCACGCTCTTATTCAAGCGTCCAAAATACCAAACGTCCTTGCTAGATGCACCGCTGCCGTCGGGCTTGCCGTAGAAGGCCATGATCGCTGCGCCGTCGTTGAGCTCAGCGAACATTTCCGGAGTCAAAGTCAGCGTCAACGTCCGCCCCGCGAAGTCTCCGGCCAACTCGTCAACGAACAAACGCCTTCCCACCTGGAGTTGCAAAGCACTGTCGCGGGCGGGGAATGGACGACTCGTTCGCAGTTGCATCTGCACCAGCGGCTGCCGCCGCCCACCAATTACTCGCGCCGAGTTCTTGATCGCTACAACAACATTCCCTTCTTCGCTTAATCCTAAATCCCCGCCGGAAGATCGCGACTGATAAACCAATCGCTCCGGAAATGATTGGAAGCGACTTCCCGCAAGATTAGATACTGCAATCTCAGCCCCATTCCGCAAAACTGCTTCATCGAAAATCAAGGCACCCGCAGTCTCGCCGCTGCGAAAGACGGGTACGGCAATATCATCAATCCAGATCAGATCAATCGGATTTCCAAAAGTCGCCACCTTCTCGGGCGCTAAGAGAATCCGGAACGCATTGCGAACCGTTTTACGCTTTTCCGGGAGCTCTAATTCTCTCGGTTCAGGCAACGCTACTTCAGTCAACGTGTATCCGCTTGTTGTCGATAACAATCTGCCGGACGCAGTCTGCAGGTTGGTTGCTAATTTAGTGTCGATGCCGCGCAGCCTCCCTCGGGGCCGGCGGTTGGCGCGCGTGATCGTGTAACTGAAAGAGGCGGGGGCACCAAACGGGTACGCGGTCTGAACCGTGACGAGGGCCGGCACGCTTTGGACTGACATCAGGCCGTAGCCCTGCTGTTCAACCGGCACCAGCGGAAACTCAAACACCCCAGTCATGAATGCCGAAACTTGCTTCGCGTAAAGCGGACGGTCGTCGCTATCTAAGAATGTCAGGTTGAGAAGGCCGCCGTTATTGCGTCCATTGGACCAACGCAGTGTGAGTGAAATTGCCTGACAGTCTCCCAGAGTGATGGGGATCTCAAAGGTCTCGCCCACATGGCGGAACAAGTGAGAGCCCGTAGTTTGCGGCGCTGGATCGGGACACTCTTGAGCCCTCGCCATTTTAGTCAGGGCCTGGGACCACCCCAAAACCAAAACGAAGCAAATTGCTAAGCGCATCTGCTTTTTGCTTTTGTTCTCAATTTTGCTCGTGTTCACGTCGAAACCTCCTGACAACGAAACTAAGAAAGCGTGTTCACGCTCGGAGTGATTGGGGCTGCCTGGTTGGAGTCGGAGAGGTTGTCGGCTAGGTGTTTACTAGCGAGGCAGTTTCATACTACCGACAGCGAGGGTCTGGGCGCAAGAGTTTCCTTTTTGGGCGGTGTCGCAAGCGATACCGCTTCAAATTCGCTCATGGTTGCCAAAACCAAAGCGCCCTCACACTTGGCTCTACCGGCAACTCTAAATGTCGAAAAAGTCGTTGTGAGACACTAACTGCCCGGCCAGCATATGAAATCAATACAGGGAGCGCCGCCCCCTGCCCGCGGTGCCTGCGACTGCTGGAGGCGTTTCCCCGCTCGTTATCTGGTCCTCGTGGCCCTCCAATTGCCAACAGCATGGCAAACCAGTTCACAGGCTGAACAATAAGAGGGGTCACTCAATGCATCGTAAGTTGTCGTTCGCCGTTTTAATCACTTGTCTACTTGTTTTAGTCGCGCCGCCAACAACAGCTCAGAAAACAACTCGAGAGGCTTGTTTCTCGGCCACGGAGCGCGCGAACGCTGAGCGCACCGCAAGAGTTTGGCGCGCCCCAGATCCGGGCTACGATCCGGTTCTCGGGTACAACCTCACCAACGGTCCGCGCACGGGTGCGCCTCCCGTAAACGCTGAAGGCCTGGCGTCGCCAATCGTTTGCGTTGCGAATAAGGACGAAACGAAGGGATCCGGCACCACACCAAAGTTTCATTGCTCGGTGCCCGGCGTAGTCGAGAAAGACGGCGATTTGGTGCGCTATAAAGTGAAGCCTCACTTCAAAGGACAAGGACGCGACAAGCGTAATGGCGAAGTCTACGGCGAGTTTCTCTCGTCGCGTTTTTCTCAAGCGCTCGGTTTCTTCGCGGATGACGAGTGGGTCGCCGATGTGACGTGTAATGATTGCCAGAAGAGCTTAACCAAAGATTTCCAGGGGGCGAGTTATACACCCTTTCAGCCGGCCGCTGGCATTGAGCTTTCTCTGGGGGATGGCATCGATGTTGATTGCAATGGCAAAGACACCGCAGGCCTTCAGGCAACTCTTGATAATCTCTTGAAGAACGGAGCGCCCCGCGCCGAGATTGACGCTTTCAAACTCTGGCTGGCATTTATTGACCACGGCGACACTAAAACCGACAACCAGAAGTTTGCCTGTCTCGACTCGCAGAAGAACAACGATGGCTCGCGTACTTGTAAGCCTGGTGCGGCTGTCTATTACGTGGGGGATATGGGATCGACTTTTGGCCATTCGAGCGCTAGCGAAAAGAAAGCACGTTTGCAGGCCTGGCGCGGCAAAGATCCGATCACAGTAAGCGGTGGAACATGCGCGACAACCGCAAAAGGTGTGGGCAACGCGCAGATAAGCGAAGCGGGCCGCAAACTTCTCGCCGAAGGTCTCCAGCGCTTGTTGGCCGCAGAGCAGAGTAATGGCCTGATCACGCGGGTATTTCGCGCCTCGCGCAACTCGGAACGAGATGAGCCGCCTGAGACTTGGACTGCCGAGTTCATCCGAAAGGCAAACACAATCATCAATGCCAGTTGTGGCCAGTAGCACAGGCTTGAAATAGCCGGCAGGATTCACTAGTCTGCACGGGTGGTCGTCTTTTGATTAACCGTGACTAGCCCTATCCAGGACAAAGAACCGGATGTCTCGCTGGCATTGTTGCGTGCGGCGTCAGGCGGCGATCTGGACGCCGTTAAGTCGTTGCTTGCGGCAGGGGTGGATGTAGATTGCACCAACGAGAGCGGCCAAACCGCGCTGATTCTCGCGGCGGTAATGGGTCATCGCGAATTAGTGGCGCACCTGATCTCGGCCGGCGCGGATCCCCGGCTGCGGGATCGCCTCGACCTCACAGCCCTTGAGTGGTCCACCAGGAGAGGCTTCTCGGATGTCTCGCAATTTCTCACCAAAGTCTCGCCACCACCCCGAAAACCTCGATCTGAAAAAACGACCGATTCGAAGAAGACTGACAGCGACACTCAGTCCTCTGCTTCGGTTACGACTGGCGCGGAAGCAGCGAATTTAGATACTCCGCCGGCGGCGGAGACCTCGACGACCAGCGAGAAAGAAGTTTCGCCTGAACTGCAATCGCTGGCACCTGAACTGCAGCTTGAGACTGCAACACCTGGAGAACCCAATGAGCCAGCCGCGTTGGTAATGGACTCTGCGACGTCTCTACCTCCTGTCGACCATGCTTCACCGGTAATGGCAAATGAGCGTGAAGCGGAGCCCACGTCAACCGAATTAGCAACTGACTCTGCCACGCCTCTAACTTCTGTCGACCATGCTCCTGCCGTAGTAGCAAATGAGCCCGAAGCGGCACCGGTGTCAGCCGATTTAGCGACCGACGCTGCCATGCCTCCGGTTTCTGTCGAACATGCTCCTGCTGTTCTAGGAAGTGTGCCGGAAACGCAACAGGCGGCAGCCGAATTAACACCAGCATCTACGGGCGCACCCTCGTCTGAAGGAGATGATCCGGTTCACATCGCCGCATCGACTCCAAATCTCGAAAGCTTTTATCCAGAGCCGGAAGCAGCTGCGGTGTCTGCAACGGAGCCGCTTCTGGTCCATGAAGAAGATGACACACTTCCTCAACGTGCCGCCCCAGCTTCAGGATTTGGTTTTAGGTCGCCGGACGAACCCGAACCCGCCGCAGCGGCGTACACCGGCGAAGATCATGCACAGGGCATCCAAATCCCCACTCAAAAAGACCGCGCGCCCGCTCTTGCGGGCTCGACCCTCGGACTTTCAAACGCAAAAACAGATGATAAGAAAGCCGACGTTCCTAACTTTAAACGCTGCCCGCGTTGCGGCGCTGTCTACCAGAATTCGCCGCTGTCATTCTGCACTCGAGACAATGCAACGCTGATTCCCCTCAATGAGCTTCATCAATTGGCAACGCCGGCTCAAACCTCTACGACTCCGATCGCAGTCTGGCTGCTGATTGCCTTTGTACTAGGAGCTAGTGGTTTCGCCGCTTACCGCTTGACCGAACGTTTTTATCGCCAACCAGAGTCGGCCCCCGCCGAGGTCAAGCCAATCGAGGCTCCTCCGGTAGTAAAGAAACCCGCCTTCAGCGTGGGCGGTGATCTGGCAGGAAGCGAGTTGAGTATTCCAGAACCTGAGTATCCTACCGAGCTCATAACGGCAGGCATCACCGGACCAATCACGGTGAGAGTTCGTGTCAACAGGAACGGCCGAGTAATTTCGGCGACAACGTCCAACGGCGATTCAAGACTGCGGGCGGCTGCTGTAAAAGCCGCCAGATTGGCAACCTTTGCGCCTGACAAGCTGGCCGAGATTAGTCCTCGCGGGCGAGCAGTGGCGGGGAGCATCACGTACGAGTTGGCGGCTGCGCAGACTAATCCTGCGACATCGCCTTCGACCACTTCGGCAACAGCGACAACCTCTCCGGTCGCTGGCGCCGGTCCTTCCTCTGCGGCTAGTCCCAACCCAGACCCTAACGCTCCGGTGGTGAGCAATGAACTATTGAGTGCTGCTAGTAATGTGCCCGCTGCCGATTATCCCCCCAGGGCTAAGCGAGCAGGGATTGGAGGAGCGATTACCGTTACGATTCGCGTGAACCGCGCGGGGAGGGTTATCTCGTGGCGCTCTTCGACTGGCGACTCGCAACTCCGGGCCGCAGCAATCAGAGCCGCGAGAAAAGCCACCTTCTCTCGTGAGAAACTTCCGGAGAGCGGCGACGTCGTCGGAACCATCACGTATAACTTTACGCCCTAAGACAAGCAGGAGCAGACGGCAGGAGCAGGAAAAATCATTTTCCATTTGCCATTTTCCATTTTTCATTTCTTTCTCCTCCGTTTGTTCCATTCCATTTGACTGATCTCTCTCGGCGAACTGCGGCTCTTAGCGCCTTGGCGGTTTGGTCCCCAATGGCAAATGAGAAATAGTTTTTTCCTGACTGCCGACTGACTCCTCCCTTCCTGCTTCTGTTATCCTTCTCTCAGTGGACTCCCAGGAAACTCAAATTCTTCCCGATGAACTTCGCGTTCACTCGCTGGTTCCCGGCGCCGTACTGCGCGATCGCTACCGGCTCGACAGCGAACTGGGACGCGGCGGTATGGGGATAGTATTCCGCGCTACCGACCTCGAACTGATGCGCGAAGTCGCTGTCAAAGTTCTACCGGCAACTCCTTCGTGGTCTGATGCGCGCGAGCGTTTGCTGCGCGAGGCGCGCGCCGCGGCGGCACTAAATCATCCACACATCGTCGCCGTTCACGACATCGGCGACGCTCAAGGGATGCCATTCTTCGTGATGGAGCTTGTAAACGGGCCGCGACTCTCGGCGGCTGGTTCGCTCTCCGTGCCGCGTATAGTGGAGATCGCCACTCAGGTTTGCGCAGCACTCGAACACGCACATGCCAACAGCATCGTCCATCGCGATCTAAAGCCTGACAACTTGCTCTTATCCAGTCACGAAGCAACAAGCAGCGTGAAGCTGGCTGATTTGGGTCTGGCTTTGCCCACCTCAGTTGAGCGTATATCTCGCGCTGGAATCATTCTCGGAACCGCTTCTTACATGGCGCCGGAACAAGCGCTGGGCCAAACAGTCGATGGTCGGGCGGACCTGTACGCCCTCGGCGTCGTTCTCTACGAACTAACGACCGGTCGGCTTCCCTTCACCGGACACGACGCGTTGGAAGTCGTCTCTCAACATGTGCACGCTCCGGTCGTCCCCCCGCGAGCAATTCGCTCAGATCTGCCGCGCTCAATTGAGACATTGATCCTGCGCTTGCTCGCTAAAGATCCGGCAGCTCGATTTCAATCGGCCACTGAGGTTAAGGAAGCGCTGCGGCTTTCGCTGATCCAGCCGGACGGAACAGATGAACCTGATTCAGCTCCGGTGGTAGCGATTCTCGATGCCTTGTCTCGTGGTCGCATGGTTGGACGCGTGACCGAACTGGCCGAGGCTCGCGAGCTCTGGCGGCGCGCCCGCGATGGGCATGGCCACGCGGTCTTATTAAGTGGCGAACCCGGCTCCGGCAAGACGCGGCTTGCGCGCGAGATGACGATCCAGGCGGCCGTAGAAGGCGCAGTGGTGCTGAGCGGTGGTTGCTACGAATATGAAGCGACTACACCATACCTTCCGTTTGTTGAAGCCTTTCGTCGCTGGGTTCGCGAACATGACGATGATGATTTGCTAGGGACTCTCGGCGATGCCAGTGCGCAGATCGCCAAGCTGGCTCCGGAAATCGAAACGCGTCTGGGACCGTTACCACAACGTCATGAATTGTCTCCTCAAGAAGAGCGCCTGCTTTTCTTCGACGCCGTGGCGCGCGTGTTTGGAAATCTGGCCCGACGCCAAGGACTGCTGTTCTACGCTGACGATCTCCACTGGGCCGACCGCGGAACGCTTTGGCTGCTCGGTCACCTGTTGCGTCAACTGCGCGACGCTCGCGTTCTGATCGTTGGCGCTTACCGGGAAACAGAACTCGATCGCGCGCATCCGCTTGCGAAATCTCTGGTCGACTGGAACCGCGAACGGCTTGTTACCCGCATCGCTCTAAAGCGCTTCAACAAGTCTGAAACAACGGCTCAGTTAGGCGCGCTGCTTGGTGAAGATGTGAGCGCCGACTTCGGGGACGCCGTGCACAACGAAACTGAAGGCAATCCTTTTTTCGTCGAAGAAGTCTTGAAGGCATTGATCGAAAAAGGATCAGTTCGACGGGAAAGCGGTCGCTGGCAGCGCTGCGATGTAAATGAGCTCGTGATTCCGCAAAGTGTTAAAGAAGCGATTGGTAATCGCTTAGACCGGGTCAGTCCGGAGTGTAACGACGTGCTCCGGTCAGCCGCTGTGCTGGGAAAGGTTTTTACGTTTGATGAACTGACAGCGGCGGCGCAACAGGATGAGGAAGCGCTGCTTGATGCCCTGGACGAGGGGGTGGGGGCCCAACTTATTGCACCGTCAAGCGGTGACTCCTTCACTTTCACGCACGATAAGATCCGCGAAGTGCTCTACGAAGAGCTAAACCCAATCCGCCGCCGGCGCTTACATCGCAATGCAGCAGAGGGTCTGGAGCGTCACCGCACCAAATCGCCCGTGGCCGTTGAAAAGCTTGCCCATCACTACATTCAAGCCGGTGATCATGAGCGTGGACTCGAATATGCCAAGCAGGCTGCCGCCGAAGCCGAACGTGTTTTTGCTTTTGACGAAGCGGTCGCCGCTTATGGTCGCGCGCGTGATTGCGCCGAAGCCCTGGGGTTGATTGAAGAGCAACTCGCCCAGGAGGAGGCGATCGGCAAAGCCTACTTGCTGCACGGCGAAATGATCCCTGCAGGGGAACATTTCGAACGCGCACTGAAACTTGCAACTGAGCCGGCGACGCGGGCACGTTTGCAATGCCAGGCGGCAAGTTCGCTCGTCGCT
>Ga0079217_10000304_pt1 | contig 11975 bp, 6 predicted proteins | sample NCAS200_FD_76343 | JGI IMG/M metagenome (GOLD analysis project Ga0079217, IMG submission 76343) | Agricultural soil microbial communities from Utah to study Nitrogen management - NC AS200 | ecosystem: Environmental > Terrestrial > Soil > Agricultural land | place: USA: Utah | collected 2014-06-11 | reverse complement strand
TAAAGGAGATTCGGATTCTTCGGATCCTCGCGCACCACCTGGACCCAGTTCGCCGCGGGCAGGTTGCCGGTGATGTTGGTCCACGTCCGTCCGAAGTCGGTCGTCTTGAACACGTACGGCTTGAAGTCGTCACTCATGCGACGCTCAAAGGTCGCATAGGCGGCTCCTGGCGCTGTTCGTGACGGCTCGACACCGGACACCACCGCGTCCGGACCCACGCCTGTGACGTTAGGCGCAACGTTGGTCCATGACTGCCCGCCATTCTGCGACACCTGCAGGTTGCCATCGTCGGTTCCGGCCCATAACACCCCACGCTGCACCGGCGATTCGGCGAACGAATACACCGTGCCGTAGTACTCAGCGACCGTGTTCTCCTTCAGGATCGGGCCGCCGGCGTCACCGTACCTGGTCTTGTCGTTCTTCGAGAGATCCGGCGAGATCGCGGTCCACGTCTTCCCCCAGTCCGTTGACCGATAGACAATGTTCCCGGCGAAATAGACCGCGCCGCGATCGTGGGGTGAGGCAACGATCGGCGCGTTCCAGTTGAAGCGCACCTTGTTGGAATCGGCGGGATAGCCGTCCATGCGCTTCACTTGTGGCGATGCCTCACGCTGCTCGTACGTCTTGAGGTTGGTCGCCTGGATTCCGCCGGCCTGATAGTCGCTCAGGAACAGGTCCGGATCGTCAGGGTGCGAGACGGCGTAGTAGCCGTCGCCGTTCTGGATGAATCTCCAGTCGCGGGAGAGGATCGAACCGCCGCGAACGCGCGAGGGGCCGGTCCAGACGCCGTTGTCCTGCAAGCCGCCGGCAACGTGATAAAACGGCTCGCGCATGTCGGCGCTCAATTGGTAGAACTGTCCGACGGGGATGTTCTGGAACCATTCCCATCCCTTCCCCTGGTCGTACGACACGTTCAAGCCGCCGTCATCACCCATGAGCAGGCGCTTGGGGTTTGACGGATCGATCCACATCGTCTGGAAGTCGCCGTGGAAGTTCCCCGACATGGCGTTGAAGGTCAGGCCGCCGTCGATCGTGAGCATGTACGCCATGCCTAACGTATAGACCCGGTCGGCATTCTGCGGATCGACGCGCAGGTCGGCGTAGTAGAATCCGCGGCCGAGTGTGTGGGCGTTGTCGCTCACCTTGCGCCAGGTGTCGCCGTGGTCGTCGCTGCGGAAGACGTATCCTTCGCGCGTCTCCGCCACGACGTACACGACGTTCGGGGAGCTCGGCGCGACCTTGATCCCCAGTCGGCCCATCAGTTTCGGAAGGCCGCTGGTCTTCTTCGTCCAGGTCAGTCCGCCGTCACTCGACTTGTAGACGCCACCATTTTCATCCCCCGAACGGAACGTCCATTGCTTCCGGTCAAAGTACCACATGCCGGCATAAAGGATGTTCGGGTTCTGCGGATCGATGTCGAGGTCCGCGGCGCCGTGCCGGTCATCAGTGTACAGGACCTTCTTCCACGTCTCGCCGCCGTCCGCAGTCATGAAGACGCCGCGTTCCTCGTTAGGTCCGTAGGAGTGACCGATGGCCGCAACATACACCTTCTTCGGGTCCTTCGGGTTGATCACGATGCGCGAGATATGGCGCGTGTCGGAGAGGCCGAGGTGTTTCCAGGTCTTTCCGCCGTCGGTGGACTTGTAGACGCCGTTTCCGAACGAGACGGAATTACGGACATTCGACTCGCCGGAGCCGACGTAGATGACGTCGGGATTCCCCGGCTCGAGGGCGAGATCGCCGATCGACTGGACCGGTTGCTTGTCGAAGAGCGGCGTCCAGGTGGTGCCGGCGTTGGTCGACTTCCACACTCCGCCCGATGCGCTCCCGACGTAGATGATCGACGGGTCCCCCGGGACGCCTTCGACGTCGGCGATGCGGCCGGACATGTTCGCCGGCCCGATGTTTCGATAGGAGAGGCCGGCGAAGGTCGACTCGGGAAGCGTTGGCGCAGCGGCAGCGCGCCCTCCCTGAGCTTGCGCGGTGGGGGGGATCAGGAACGCAGCGAAAACGGCAAGAACACGGGGCGAGCACATTGCCAGGCTCCAATTCCGGAGTAGAGAAGGTGAGCGCGGCGCTAGAGTAATCGCACCGGGCCAGTCACGTAAGCCGCCGATTGATGCGTCGGTTCCTGTCGACGGACCGTCGGCGGCGGCGTAGATTTGCGGCTTCCGTGCTGAGAGCCCCCAAGGAGTGAGCGCCGAGCTTCGCGACCAGGTCCAATCGTCGCTGGGAACCGCGTATTCGATTGAGCGGGAGCTCGGCGGTGGAGGGATGTCCCGCACGTACGTGGCGATGGAACAGGCACTGTCGCGACGCGTGGTGGTGAAGGTGCTGTCACCGGAGCTCGCGGCTGGTGTTTCGGTCGACCGGTTCCGCCGCGAGATCATGCTCGCCGCGAAGCTGCAGCATCCGCACGTGGTGCCGGTGTTGTCATCGGGCGACGCCGACGGGTTGCCGTGGTTCACGATGCCCTACGTCGAGGGCGAATCGTTGCGTGCCCGTCTGGCGCGCGGACCGATGGGCCTCGGCGAAATCACCGGCATCCTTCGCGACGTGGCGCGCGCGCTCGAGTTCGCGCATGGCCACGGTGTCGTGCATCGTGACATCAAACCCGACAATGTGCTGCTCGCGGGGAGCAGCGCAACCGTCACGGACTTCGGCATCGCGAAGGCGATTTCGGCAGCGCGAACCGGTCCTGAGGGGATGACGTTGACGATGGCCGGGACGTCGATCGGATCGCCGGCGTACATGGCGCCTGAGCAGGCGGCTGGTGACCCGAACATCGACCATCGGTCGGACCTCTACGCGTTCGGTTGCATGGCGTACGAGCTGCTGGCGGGACGGCCGCCGTTTATCGGCTCGTCGCCCGCCAAGTTGTTAGGCGCTCACCTCGGCGAAGTGCCCCGTGACGTCCGCGAGTTCCGCGCCGACACGCCGTCCGCGCTGGCCGACCTCGTCATGCGATGCCTGCAGAAGGATCCCGACCATCGACCGTCGCAGGCGATCGACCTGGTTCGGGTCCTCGACTCGGTGACGTCGAGTGGATCGTCGACCGCGGCACCGGCCATTCTCGCTCCGCGCATTCGCGCCGGTCGTGCGCTGGCGCTGTGGGCCGGCGCCACGGCGCTTGTTGCGCTGACCGCGTGGGCCGCGACCTCCGTGATCGGGTTGCCAGCCTGGGTGTTTCCGGGTTCGTTAGGCATCATGATGGCCGGCTTGCCCGCCATCGCGTTCACCGCCTGGGTGCAGCGCACGACACAGAAGGCCTACACCGCCACGCCGACATTTACGCCGGGCGGCACACCCACTGGCCAGGGGACGCTGCTGACGTTGGCCATGAAGGCCAGTCCGCATGTCTCATGGCAACGCACGTGGATGGGCGGAGCGATCGCGGTGGGCGCGTTCGTGGTACTGGTCGTCGGCTGGATGGTCATGCGGGCGCTCGGCATCGGGCCGGCGGGATCGCTCATGGGCCGTGGCGCGTTCGGGGCGAAGGAGAAGCTGGTGGTCGCCGACTTCCGCAGCCCGGCCAGCGACACGACGTTAGGCGCGACGGTGGCCGAGGCGATTCGCACCGACCTGGCGCAGTCGGCGAATCTGAGCGTCATGACCCGCGCGGCCGTTCGCGAGGTCATGCAGCTCATGAAGAAGGATCCGTCGGCGTCCATGGCGTACGAGACGGCGCGCGAGGTCGCGACGCGCGAAGGAGCGAAAGCGCTGCTCGACGGTGCCGTCGATCGTGTCGGAACAGGCTACGTCGTCTCTGCCCGCCTGGTCTCGGCGATTGACGGCGGTGAGATGGCGACGTTCCGCGCGACAGCCGCCAACGACGGCGAATTGATTGCTTCACTCGGCGAGCTGGCGAAGGATATTCGCGAGAAGGTCGGCGAATCACTGAAAAGCATTCGCGACACAAAAGCACTCGAGCGCGTTACGACAGCGTCGCTGCCCGCGCTCAAGAAGTACGTGGAGGGGATGTACGTCATCGAAGCGTTGAGCGACCGCGATCGCGGTCTGGCGATGCTGTACGAGGCGGTAGCGATCGACTCTACGTTCGCCATGGCGTGGCGTCGCATCGCGGCCTCGTACGCCGGGCAAGGGAGTGGACGTGCGGCGCAGATGGCGGCAATCGAAAAGGCCTATCGTTACCGCGACCGCCTGAGCGACAACGAGCGCCTGACGACCGAGGCGGGATATCACAGTTATGGGCCCGAACCAGACTTCGACCGCACCATCGCGGCGTATGAAGCATTGCTGGAGCGGGACTCGTTGAGCAGTCCAGCGCTCAACAACGGCGGGCTTCGCCACATGTTCAAGGGCGATTATGCGCGTGCCGAGCAGCTGCTTCGCAAAGCAATCGCGATTCCGGAGCCGTTTGGCGGCTCCTTCGGAAACCTGATTCAGGCCCAACTGGGCCAGGCGAAGCTGGCGGCGGCGGAATCCACAGCCGCGAAGTTCAGGGAGTCGTTACCCTCGAGTGCCGGGCATTGGACCAGCGATGTCTATATCACCACATTCCGCCAGGACTATGACTCTCTCGAGCGGCTCTCGCGTTCCGTCTTCGCCGATCCGAAGAAGGTAACGCAACGAGACTTCGCTTCCTTGTTGCAGGCCCAGGTGAGCGCGGTGCGCGGGAAGGTTCGCGACGCGATGCGCTGGATGGGCGAGACAGAAGCTATTCAGGCCCGCGTCTCGGACACGCGAATGCCGGTCCTGCGCGCGTCGCTCGATTCGGCCTGGCTGCGCGCGCACTTCCTGGGAGATGGCGCCGGTGCACGTGAACAGGTGAGGCTGGCACTGATGCGCACACCGATGGAATCACTTCCTCCGTCAGAACGTCAGTGGGATTTCCTGCTTCAGATCGCCGAGGTGTCGGGTGATGTGCCGGCAGCCCGCGCTGCCCTGCAGTCGCTCGAACGCGACCTTCCGCAGATGGGCGTTCCGCAATCGGCTGGCGCACTGGCACGGGCACGCGCGGCGTTCGAGATGACCGCTGGCCGTCCGACTACTGCAATTCCGTTGCTCCGTGAAGCGGAACGGATGTATTACCTCTGCGATCGATGTGCAATGGTGCAACTGGCACGCGCATTCGACCTCGCCGGTCAGCGAGATTCGGCGATTGCCTACTTTCAGCGCTTCGTGGATGCTCCCCACACGTTCCTGTTCGAGGACCAGGATTGGCTCGCCGGTTCGTATAAGCGACTTGGTGAACTGTACGAAGCGGCCGGCGATCTTTCCAAGGCTGCGACGAACCTCGAAAAGTTTGTTGAGTTATGGAAAGAGGCCGATCCGGAGTTGCAACCGAAGGTCCGTGACGCGCGCGAGCGCTTGACGCGCATTCGCGCGGAACTGGCACGACGCGGCTAACAGCACGCTCGAGGCTCGAGACTCGACCCAACCCCCAAACCCCACCGTTCATGCGAAAGATCTCTCGATTCAGTCTATCACTCGTTATCCTCCTCGCGGCGTGCAGGGCACAGGATGCCTCACCGCCGGCCGATTCCTCAGTCGCGGCCGGGGACGGCGCCGGCAGCGTAGCCGCCGACCTGCTCAAGGACCTCGAAGGGGTCGAGACCAAGCTCGTCGACCTCGCCGGCGCGATTCCGGAGAACAAGTACAACTGGCAACCGGACAGTGCGCGTTCCGTTCGTCGCGTGCTCCTGCACGTCGCGGCGGACAACTACATCATGCCGGCCCTGCTGGGCTTCACGCCCGACCCGTCCACCGGACTGACGGCTGACTATGCCACGGGTACCGCGTACGAGGCGAAGAACCTTCCCAAGGATTCGGTCATCGCCGAGTTGAAGAAGTCGTTCACGTTCGTGAAGCAATCGCTGCAGAGTGCCACCGCGGCATCGATGTCAGGGCCGGTGACAATGTTCGGTCAGCAATTCACCGGACAGTCGGCGTGGATTCTGGCGGTGACGCACCTGCACGAGCACCTGGGGCAGATGATCGCATATGCACGCACGAATGGTGTGAAGCCGCCCTGGAGCTGAGTGGGCTGGTCAGCTGTGAACGAAAGCTGCTCTGAAAGGATCTGAAACGCGGGAAGCAGGGGACGCAAAGGCAACTGCTGAACGGTCCTCCGCGACCTCTGCGTTCTCGGCGTTTCAGATCCTTTCTGCGAACTTTCCCGCACTCGGGGTCGTGGGACTGGAATGTGTCTTTATTGGGCACACCTCGAGGGAACGCGCGTGAGGCGAACCGTCATCGCCGGTATAATCGTCACCAGCGTCACGTTGGTCGGCTGTCCGGAGAACGACCCGGTTTCCCCAGACGGCAACCTTGTGCAGGGAACGTGGGGGGGCGAAAACGTTGCCTTCATCATCGAAAGCAACACGACGCACGTCCACATACGGTGCACGAACGGCGACTTCCCTGCTTCGATCGCGATAGATGACAATGGCCGGTTCGGCGTGGCTGGGAGCTACGTCTTACGCGCGTACCCCGTGCAGGTTGGCCCACCGCTTCCGGCGCAGCTGGTCGGTGTGGTGGTCGGTAGCCGCCTGACCTTCACTGTCTCCGTGAACGATACCGTTGAGAAGAAGCTCGTTGTCCTCGGCCCGGAATCCGTGACGTTCGGCCGTGAGCCGCAGATGGGCCCCTGTCCTATCTGCGTCCGGCCTGGGCCGAGCGCCGTGGACCGCCTAACGCTGAATAAGCGAAAGGACGATTTCGAAGACAATCAGAACGATAATCGCGACCTCGAGTAATTCCGCGCGTCGCGCCTGCACCTCGCCGTTCAGCATGGCGTAGGTGTCGCGAATGATCGTGAGCTTTCGATCGATCCCCGTTCGCCAGACGCGCGCGCGGTACAGATCGAGCGCTGCCGAATAGATCCGCGCCAGGTACACATCGTCCGTCACCTTCAGCGCATTCTCAGCGCGTTCCAGCAATTCAGTGATTTCAGCGACGAGCGTCTGCATCGTCCCGAGCAGGTGTGCATACCCAGCACCGAACACCCGACGGCGACGCTTGCGGGCCGCAGCGATTCGGTCATACAGCCGTGGCAGCTCGGCGTCGAGCATTGCATCGTAGTACCGCAACTCCAGCAGCTGTGCGTTCGCAAACTCGAGGATGTACTCGACGTCGGAATCGGCGTTCGACGGCTCGACGATGAGCGCGTTGTCCCAGCTGAGGACGGCGAGGTCGTCAGCGTAGTAGGAGAATCGGTGCAGGAGCAACTCGCGATGGGCATCCTCGGACAACGGTGCTGTCTCGCCTAACAACAGCGGCGCGAGGTCGACCTCCTGGATCATCGCACGCACCGGACCCGACCCGTCGTCATCACTGCCGTTCGTGATGTGATAGACGACGTAGTCCTCACGCACGTCGGCGATGTTGGGACGCACGATGGCGTCACCCATCCGCTCGACAAGGACCCTGGCTTGTTGCTCCAGCAACGCGGGAATCTCTTTCGCGGCGTCCACCGCACGGCCGAACCGAGTGAACTGCTCCCAGCTCATAGGTCCTCCGGGCTCGACACGAGCCCGGAGTGAAATCACACCGAAGTCGAAGATTCGCGCCGACACTTCGGCTGCTCGCGCGTCTGGAAGGCCCAGAGTGTGCGGCCCCAATGCGATGGTGATCGGCGGGTTGGGAATCTGAAGCGCTTGCGCCTCAACGCGAGTCGGTCGTACGCGCTCCGGTGCGCTCGAGGAAAGCCGGTGGAGGGCTCGATCGAGATGAATCTCGCCGCCGACGTCGAAAAGCCGATACACGACCGCGCGCCCGGAAACGGTCAGCGAGTCAACCTTTTGCAGCGGAGTAGCTGGGGCAGTTCTGATCACAACCGAAATCTCGTGAAGCGACCCGTTCGCGGCCATTGACTCCCGGACCATGAGGGGCGACCCCATTGATCAGGCAGCCATCACTCTAGGTACCCCTTGATCCTTAGGTGTCTGACCCCTTGATCCTTAGGTGTCTGACCCCCTTGGTCAGGCGGGTCGCCTTTTCCGGTGGCCAGTTGCTTGCTCGAAAGCATGTGCAAGCTGCAACACACTCCAGTCGGCGCGGTGCCGGCCGACGATCTGCAACCCGACCGGCAATCCCGCGGGTGAAAATCCTGCCGGCACCGAGATTGCCGGATTGGCCATGAACGTGACGTACCAGCACGACCGCATCCAGTCGATGTACGTCGACATCGGCGTGCCGGCGACGTTGGTGGGATACGCGATGGTCACGTCGAACGGCATGACCTGCGTCACGGGAAGGACGAAGTATTCGTAGCGATTGAAGAATTGCTGCGACTCTGCATACGCCCTTGCCTGACGAGCGCTCGCGCGTGCGACATCGGCCGCCGTCTGGCGCTCGGCTTCGCGAATCTCCCAGTGAATCGTGTCTTTGATCCATTCCGGACGCTGTTTCGCCATTCCAGCGTACGATGTGTGGTAGCCGAGGTGTCGCAGTGTCGCAAACGCGTCATCCACACCATCGAATGGCGGCTCAGCTTCTTCCACGATGCAGCCGAGTTGTTCGAACACCGACCGCGTGCCGTTCACGACGTTCACGACATCACGTTCGAAGGGAATGCCGCCGAGTCCACGCCACCAGGCAACACGCACACCGCGGAAGTCGCGATCGAGCGGAGCGGCGAAGCGAGCACCGTCTTCGGTGATCGCGAGCGGACTGCTCAGGTCATTCCCGCTGGCCTGCACGCTGAGCAGGAGTGCCGCGTCCGCGACGGTGCGACCCATCGGCCCCGACACTGACAACGGGCTCCACGTCGACGCGCCAGTATGCACCCGACCTGGCGACGGCCGGAAACCAACCACGTTGCAGAACGCCGCGGGATTCCGCAGGCTCCCGCCCGTGTCGCTGCCGTCCGCGATCGGGATCATGCCCGCCGCCAGCGCAACGGCCGCGCCGCCGCTACTGCCCCCGCAGCTTTTTCCCGTGTCGTACGGATTCCGCGTTGGGCCGAAGATCGTGTTGAACGTGTGGGATCCGGCGCCGAACTCCGGCGTGTTCGTCTTGCCTAACGTGATTGCGCCTGCCGCGCGCATGCGCCGCACGATCGGAGCGTCTCGCGTGGGAATGAAGTCCCGATAAAAGGGAGAGCCGCGTGTCGTGCGGATCTCTTCGGTCTCGACGAGATCTTTATGCGCAATTGGGAGCCCGTGGAGTGGACCCAGAGGCGTGCCACGGGCCATCGCCTCATCAGCACGCGACGCATCGGCCATCGCTCGATCGAACGCCGACGTCACGATGGCGTTCAATTCAGGATTCACCTTTTCGATTTGCGCGATGTGTGCCGTGAGGACTTCGCGCGCGGAAATCTCCTTCCGACGTAATCTCGCGGCCAGCTCCGTCGCCGGCATGAACACGATGTCTGCGCCCTGAATTGAAGGTGCTGAGGGTGCGAAGGGTACTGCGGGGGCGGAGAGCGGCGCCAGGGCTGGAAGTGCACCGCCCACGGCTGCCACTCCCAGCACGCGGCCAAATTCCCGTCGCGTAATGACGCCGTGACTCGGATCAATGGGGTCAGACTCCATTGATCGACGCAGGCCTTCGCTCAGAACCCAACCCCTCGATCAATGGATTCTGACCCCATTGATCCTGGCCTGAGGCCTCTGGCCTCTGGACTATTGTCCATCGCTCACGTTGACCGGCTTCTTCGGCGATAGGTACTTCGCGTACCAGTCGAACATGCGTTGATAGAAGTCGGTGAATTCCGTTTCGGTCGTCGACGGGACGCCATGCCCGCCGTTGGTGTAATTCACCCACACCACCGGTTTTCCGAGGCGGCGGAGTGCGTAATACATCTCGCGCGTGTTGATCGCCGGCACGTTGTGGTCCATGCCGCCGGTCAGCAGCAGCAGTGGTGTCTTGATCCGATCGGCGAACATGATCGCGGAATGTTCGACGTATTTCTGCGGCTGCTGCCATAACGTGGCGCCGATACGATCCTGGCTCTTTTCCGCGGCGTGAATGTTGCGCACGCCGAGTCGGGGGCTGTCCGTGTAGAACGAGATGATATCGACCTTGCCGCTGACGTTGATCGCCGCCTTGAAGCGGTTGGTCTGTGTGATGAGCAGGTTCGTGGCGTACCCACCGTAGCTCTGTCCCTGCACGCCTAACCGCGCACTGTCGGCCACACCCATCTGGATGACGGCGTTGGCGGCGGCCGTCACGCCCTTCAGCCAGGCCTCGCCCGGGAACCCGATCTCGAAGCTCACGCTTGGCTTGACGACCGCGAAGCCACGAGCGGCGAGCAGGTTCGCGACCACGTCCCATGTGTCATCGAAATACGTCTCGTAGATCAGGAAGACGGTCGGGTATCGCGTGCCTTTCTGGTATCCGACGGGATAGTGCAGCACGCCATACTGGTTGCGCCCGTCCGCATCGAGGTAGCTGATGAGTTCCGTGCTCGGGATCGCCTTTCGTGACAGCTGCGGATTCGCGTCGATCACGCGCCGCATCGAGCCTAACGATGCATCCGCGACATAGAGGTCGGCGATGCGGTTGCCGTCGGCGACACTCAGGACCGCCGTCGAGCCATCGTCGGACAACTGCAGCCCGTTGAAGAATCGCTTGCCACGCACCAAATCGGTCTTCTGCTTCGATTGGCGATCGTACCGCGCCAGCCCGCGGCTCCATTCGGTCCGTGAGTTTTCGGCGAAGTACAGGTAGCGGCCATCCTGGCTCCACGCCTGCAGCGAGGGCCGCGGTGCCATCGACGTCGAATCCGGGAGCGGAAGGATCATCTCTTTCGTTCCGCTGGCCACGTCGACGATCCAGAACCCTTCGCTGTTCGAGGCGAGAATCGCATCGCCGGCGGGACTCCAGCGCGTAACCGAGAAGCGCTCCTTTGCGCGCTGGGCGCGCGCTGCGGCACTTGTATCCGCCGCAGGAGTCTCGGAGGCAGCAGCCACCGACCGCGTCGGTCCGGTCGGGCCGAGCAGCTGGCGCCTGACGGTGTCGGCGATGGTGCCCACAAAAACGCGACCGTCACGCGTGAACACATAACGAGTACCCTCTTCGCTCCACTGCACCTGGATATTGCGCAGGCTCGGGAACAGGGTGCGCGGCTCACCACCGGCGGTCTGCCGGGTCACGAGCTGCCACTCCCGGCCGCCGATGACGTCGTAGTCGGTCTTCTTGGTGATATCCTGCTGCATGGTGATCGCGGTACCGTCCTTCGACAGCAGCCACGTACCGATGCGACCCTCCGGCTGGATCGTACGCACGGTGGAACCGGCGAGGTCCCACGACACGATCGCGCGTTCCTGGGCCATACGGTTCATGCCATCCCACTCGAGGAAACCGTCCGAACCGTCGAGAACCGTGATGGGACCTTTGGTCAGGACATCGAACTGCTTCTTCGCGCGTTCCTTCCAGGCGTTATCCCGCAACGCGAACGCCAATGACTTCCCATCGCCGCTCCAACGAAGCTCCGAGTTCTCGGCGATGTATTGACCCGCGGGAAGGACCGGACTCGTCACCTTACCAGTGACGCGATCCCAGACCTGTAACTGCTGCGCGTCGTTCTTGACTGCGAAGAAGGCCAGTCGCGATCCGTCGGGCGACCAGGTCGTGCTTCGGACGATCGTCTTCCCTTTCAGGACGGGACGCTGTGCGAGGCTCCGGGTATCGACGACGAGGAGTTCCGCTGGTGTTCCGCGCAGGTACGTGGGATCGCCGTCGCGCGAGTAGTCGATGCCCAGCCCATCGCGACGCACGGACACGGTGATCGCAAGCCAGCGTCCGTCCGCCGACAAGTCGGCGACGTTGACGGACTTGATGTCGAGAACATCAGCTACTCGCAGCGAGTCATCCGTCGGCGTGACAGCGGAAGCCGTCGTTCGCGTCGGAGGATTGGCAATCGTCTGTTGGGCGACGGCTCTCGAGCTAAGGCCCGTGAGGACAGCGAGAACGAAAGCGCGAATCAAGTAACGCATGCAAACCTCTGTTGGTTGTTAACCGCTTTCTGAGTGCCCGTCCGCCTGCCCGTTTACCCGTTTACCCGT
>Ga0079217_10000298_pt1 | contig 12061 bp, 12 predicted proteins | sample NCAS200_FD_76343 | JGI IMG/M metagenome (GOLD analysis project Ga0079217, IMG submission 76343) | Agricultural soil microbial communities from Utah to study Nitrogen management - NC AS200 | ecosystem: Environmental > Terrestrial > Soil > Agricultural land | place: USA: Utah | collected 2014-06-11 | reverse complement strand
GGTCTCGCGGAACTTGAGAGGTCCGCCCGCTGCTCGGGCGAAAAAGGACTCCGAACCACGTTGAGGAATACGGAGTGCCGCGCGCTCGACGAGGGCCGGATCGAGGCCCGCCTCGGCAGCCGCCGCCTTGATCTGCTGCAGAGAAAGTCCCGCTGTAGGCGAACGTGTCGCGGCGGGAGAGGCGGTGGATTGCGCCGCCTCCCGCAGTATCAGGGCGATCTCCTCGTCGCTGTACAGCCTTGCTTCGTCGCTGATCTCAGTCTCCAACACTACTGGGCGTCATGTGCAGAAAGGGTCACGCGAAATAGCGCGCCATCCTGGAACTGAAAGTGTGTCTGAAACGGACCTTCATCAATCCGAAGCCAGCCGCCCTGCATATCGGGTCCGGCAACAGAATACTTGAGCTGAAGTTGCTCGCATGCCTGCTCCGCGGCTGCATACGAAGGGTATGTCGTAACGCCGATGATTTCTGGGTCGATTTCGCTATACCCCTCCGCGGGCGCGACGTGGCAGAAAACGACGTCGCAGACCTGGTGCTGGTTGAATCGAAGGAGAAACCCGTCGTTTTTCGAGCCCGCCCAATACGCGTCAGGCGTGTTCTCGTTAAGACGGTCGAAGTCGTAGACGACTTCGCCGATGCCATATCCCTCCAGGACCTCGAGCATCTTGTCGTCCTTGAGCTCGAGACCCAGAAGTTCGCTCAGATTCATTGCGCCTCCAGCGAGGAAACGCTGAGATTAGCATGCGCGCGTACCAGACTGGAGGGCGGAGCGATCCAATCCGCTATGGAGAGGCGCCGAGCTTCTGCAATTGAACGGCCGCTACGCGATTGAACGGGTCCGCCTCCAACGCCCGGCGATACGCGGCCATCGCCTGTTCCTTTTCTCCGCGCCCCGCATGGACCTCGGCGAGCCTGGTGAGAAGGAAACTGTTCCTCGGAAACAGCTCGAGTCCCACCTGAAGAACGGCGAAAGCCTCCTCCGGCTTGCGGTCGCCGCGCAGAAGCGCGAGGAAGGTGTTCCCCACCACATAGCTGCTGACATAGTTAGGCGAGCCGGATGCAGCCATCTCACGAAGTCGCGTGCTCACCGCCGCCGCGCCCCCGGAGGTCGCGACGCTACGCAGCTCCGCGATCAACGCCGGCTCGTCAGGACCGTGGAATTCGGCTGCCACGGGAAGGCGCGCGTCACTCACGCGCTCTCCCCGGGCAAAGCGGAGCATCAAATCGCGCAGCATGGGGGTGAGCGCATAGGGGTTATGCGCCGCGGCGTCGACGATCACGGAGGTCCGGTTCGAAAAGCCCCGCATGACATCGGCGGCGTCGCCGAGCGACGTCCGTCCGTCGAGCGTTCCACTGACGAAAAGTGTAGGCACGTTGCTTCTCACTGGTTCACGGAACTCGTCAGGCAGGACCCGAACTCCCCACGCCTGCTGATACTCAGGTTGATCGAACGGAAAGTTGATGGCGTTGCCGAGTATGGCCGTCGCCTGCTGCTCGGCGATCTGCCGCGCTCGAGCCGGGGACACACCGGAGGACATGTCCATGGGATACGTCATCGCCGTGCCCATGGGACGCGCCTTGATTATGTCACGGACCTGACGAGCCACGATGTCATAACGGCCGGCGTCGAGCTCACCGAGGAGTAAGGGGAGCGCCGACACAAAAGACCATTCGCCGCCGGCGAGGGCGATCAGCAACTGGACTTCCTCCTTTCCAAGCAGGACGTCAGCGGAATCGACACGGACCTTCACCGGCGCGGCGGCAAGCTTCGCCAGTACGCGGCGCGTTGTGCCGAGGAAATCCGGCATGACCGTTCGTAGCTTCGGCGTCTGTCGCACGGCACTGTCGATGCGCGTCAACAAGACGTCGCCATCGGCGGGCAAGCGGCGCCGCTGGTCAAGACCGTTGATCCCGCCCAGGATGGCGCGCCCGACGTGTGCGCCGTGGCGTCGCAGGTACGCGAGGCCGAGGTGCGATCCGTAGCTGTGTCCCCAGAGAATGAACTTGTCGACACCTAACGCCTGGCGGAGGAGATCCAGGTCATCGGCATTCTCGTTCGTGTTGTACGCCGTCAAATCGATGTCGCGAGCGCGAATCTCCTCGGCGGCGGCGCGAGCCCGCGCGACCGCGCCGTTCATTGCAGCCGGCGAATTGACCGATTCATCCATCGGAATGCCAATCGTCCCACGCACGACCAGCGACGGTTGAGTGGATCCAGTTCCCCGCTGGTCGTAGACGATGACATCGGACACAGCGCGGAGCGCGTCTACGGTTGGAAACAAATCACCCCGTATTCCAGCGGTACCTGAACCGCCCGGACCACCGGCGAGATAGATGATTGGAGGGCCGGGCCTGACGGCTGTCGATCGGACCCGAATCACCGCCAGTTGTATCGTGCGGCCGCCGCTCTGTCCGTGACGCTCCGGAACTGTTACCCGGCCGCTGTCCACAGCCAGCGTTTCGCCGGCTACCGACGTGTACGTGAACGGCGTCCACTGGATGGTGGACGTCTGCTGGTGTGTAGTTATGACGGCGACGGAGAGGACTGCCATCGGTGTGAAGACTCGCATGGAACGTACTCCAGATACGCGACCGAGCTCGAAGAAGCTTCAGCCGCAGGTGAGATAGGCGAACAGCGTGCGCGCGAGATGCGCCTTGAGTTGCGAGTATGTGAGCCGCGTGGTGGTGCCATGTGGCGCGTGGAACAGGAGCTTGTCTCGCGCCGCCGCGGCCACGATGAAGAAACCGATACGGGCGGCTTCCATTGCGTCCTTGTGGGTTATCTCTGCCTTGAAGCGCGCTAACAAGCGCGCCGGCATATCGGTCGCGTTCTCCCGGCGGCGGTGGACGTCTTCGCCGATGGCATCGGGGTGCGCGCGCGCGAACAGCGCAACCGCGCGCAGCAAATTCCGCCGCTCGACGTACATGTCGACCAGGCCGGAGACCAGAAGGTCAGATGTTTCACGAAGGGACAACGTCCCCCAGTCCACCTTCGCCATCTTCGCCGCCATTCGCGGGCGGAGGTCGGCGTCGTACCGTGCGTAGAGATGGGGTAGCACGGCGTCCTTGCTGGGAAAACGCGCGTAGAACGAGCCAGTGGAGCAGCGGGCGCGCCGGATGATGTCGGCGACAGATATCTCGTCGAACGAGCGGACCTCGAGGAGCTCCTCAACGGCCTGCACGATCTTGTTCAGGGTGCGCTGGCTGCGCGCCTGAAGCGGAACCTTGAGCTGGGTAGCGTCGGTCACACCCAGAAACTAGAACGTCGTTCTAATTTTGTCTACGGGCCTCGCAATGGTGGCGGCAGCGAGCTATCTCGCGCGATATGAACAACCGTTGGAGGCTGATTGCCCGGATCTGGTGATTGCGCCGATCAAAAAGCCTACCTGGCCGGCGGCTCTCCGCGGTGGACCTCGGCACCGACTTTCGATCCCCCGGCCGATGCGAAGCGCGGCACAGCTTTGGCATCGTAGCGCACGCCGATCACTGCGTCCGCACTTTGTTAGGCAGCTAGCAACCGTCCATGAATCCAACCCCCGTCAGCAGGGTCGCCTCCCCCGCAATGGTCCCCGCACCGACTTGCCATGGCGTGGTTGCGCGGGAGGCGCGCAGACACTGAATGGTGAGGGCAGAGGCGAAGCTTGCGCGCGCAATCGCGGTCAGCGACAACGTAAACCCCAGCATGTCATCGAACACAATCGGGATGCCGTAATCGCGTATCCGCGAATTGACAATGAGGGCGATGTACGCGATGAACAGCGCCAGCGTCCACAGTCGGTGTGGTCCGAAGCGAGCACCGAGGACGAGTGCCGAGGCGAGCGCGAGACCAGCACCAAGCAATACTCCAAGAAGTGGAAGATATAGGTCCAACATGCGCGCCTCCGGGGCGAAGCCTGAAACCGGTGCTACGCGCGCAACATTAGCCGGAGCGAGTCAGGGTGGTGAGCGATTGCTTACCTGGTGATTAGGACTCCATGAACTCGAAGGTTGCCTAACGGAAGCGAGCTATCGGATGTGATCCTGCTCACCAGTCTCAGTGCCCAGGACAAAGAGGTCGATAGGCTCGACCACGGCTCGGCGACCTCCCGTGGTGTCAGCATGACGCCTCACGGCCGCAAGTCCGTCGTCGAAGTCCTGCCGGCTCAATTGTGCGAGGACGGAATCGCCTCCGGCGGCGAGCTTCTCCGCGTACACCGACCAGTCAGGGGCTATGGTCTGCGTGATGATCTGTGACGCAATCAGGTAAAGACCGGCGGCGGCGAAGGTATCGCGTATCCCGGCGCTGGACGGCAGGACCTTCTCCATTATCGGGCGGCTCGACGCGATGAACGGAGTGTACGGGTACGAATCGATTTGTTCGCGCGTTCCCGTCCGAATGACGACGTGTCCCTTGGGCCGAAGGACTCGTCGACATTCCCGCGCGGCGGCGATCGCGTCTGAGAAGTGGTGCATGCTCATCGACATGAAAACGAGGTCGACATGTTCCGATGGCAGAGGGATCGCCTCGGCTCGGCCGAGTTGATAGCGGACACGCTGGTCGCGCTGCTTTTCCCGGGCCAACTTCAACATCTTCTGCGACGGGTCGAGGCCGATCACCTCAGCGTTGAATCGAGCGGACAGCGCTTCCGAAAAGCGTCCGGTTCCGCAGCCCAGGTCGAGAATGCGCGATATCGAGTGTCCTTCCAGATGGGTCGCGATCGTGTGCATCCAGAGGTCGAGCACCTCTGGGCCGTGATCGCGCGCGCGATCGTAGCCAGCGGGGATATCGGTCTGGTCGTAGTCGGTCATCGATCTGTGGTTCACTCGCGCTTTCGGCCTTCGCACGCTGCGGGCGATAGAGGCTTGACCGCACGCAAGCGCTATCCATCTATCATAAGCACTCGACCAAGGAGTTCTCGTGGACAGGCGGACGGCAATCAAAACCGGCGGGATGGCCGCGATCGGGTTGGGCGTCAGCGCCTGCGCGTCACGCGGGTTGGCACGCCTGACGACGACGCGGCCTTGGGTGAGTCTTCCGCCGGTGCACATCGCCTGGGACCGGATCATTCGGACGACGGTCGGCCTCCGGCCGCATCGCCCATCAGGATTCGTGGTCAGAGTCGCGAAGCTCGATGAGAAGGTGATCGTTCACAACTACGGCCACGGTGGCGCCGGGATGTCGCTCTCGTGGGGCACGGGGTACCTGGCAGCCGACCTGGCCATGGCGCACGGCGATCGGCGCGCGGCGGTAATCGGATCGGGTGTCGTCGGGTTGACGGCGGCGCGTCAGTTGCAACGCCGCGGATTTACCGTCACGATTTATGCGATGTCGGTGCCGCCCGACACGACGTCCAACATGTCGCTCGCGGGCTTCACGCCGATGTCCGGACTGATCGACCGCGACAAGCACACGCCGGAGTGGGACGCGCAGTTTGGCCGCGCGGCCGACATCGCGTATCGCCAGCTGCAATTGTTCGTCGGCGCGCATTACGGCGTGTCATGGGTGGATCAATACAGCCCGACCGACGCTATTCAGCCGCCTAACGCGAACGCACCATCCCCTGCGACGGCGAGCCTGCTGGTCGGGCAGGTAATCCTTCAGCCGGGCGAGCATCCCTTCCCCCAGAAATACGCGTCGAAGCGGCCAACCCTTCGGATCGAGCCATCGATCTATCTGGATGCGCTGATGCGCGACTTCATGATGTTCGGGGGACGGCTGGTCATCCGGAAGTTCGACACGCCCGGCGACCTGATGTCGATCGACGAAGGACTCATTGTCAATTGCACCGGCCTCGGATCGCGCGCGCTATTCGGCGACGAGGAACTGGTCCCGCTCAAGGGTCAGCTTTCCGTGCTCATCCCGCAGGCCGAGATCTTCTACTCGACGAACGGCGGCGCCCGGAACACCGGCGGCGGTTTCGTGCACATGATGCCGCGCGCCGATGGCATCGTGCTTGGCGGCACCTCGCAGCGCGGCATCTGGACGCTCGAGCTGGACGAGGAGGAGCGCAAGCGAGTCGTCGACACGCACATCGCGCTGTTCACCGCGATGCATTCGCTCGCGCCCGGTGATCACGTCCCGGCACCCCTGACACCCGACACGACGCCGAGCCTCGAAAGCCACTTCGATCTCGAATCGTGAGGCTTTTCGCAGGCCAGCCGGCCTGCATCACCTGCTGCCTAACGCTAAGTTTCAGCTGCGGGCGGATCAAATAAAAGGCATGCATGCTGGCACACCGTCAGCTTGCCGACGTCGGCGACATCGCGCCCGCAGCATGGTAAATCGCATCCGTTTGGCTGCGGACGAGCGCGATCTCGTGGCTCTCGAGCCAGAGGACGAGGATCGCAGACGACGCCATCACCTTCTGCGCGAGCACCTGGACCGTCAGTCCATGCTCGGTCTGGACGCCAGGGCCGAAATGGCCGACGGCGAGGAAGCCAGCGAGCACCAAACTCAAGACAACCCAGCCGACGGCCGCCCGGCGCCGAAACCGGTTGTCTCGCATCGTGGCCGTCGCGAGAACCATCGTCAACACCGGGAACGCGTGTACGGCCGTCAAGCTGAAAGCTTGGTGCAGGCCCATCAACCGATCTTGAGGGGAAACGGCCACGCCGAGATATCCAACGCATACGAGGACAGCGGTAACTGCGCCCAGACGAGCAAAAGGACGCGCGCGGGCGACAGCTGACAGCACGCGGACGCTTGCGACGATGCATGTGCCGAGGGCAAAAACGCCGAGCACCATGGCCAGACCGAAGAGGATCGCTCCCACCTGATTGCGCTGGTAGTTGAAAGCGACGCTGCCCCCGAGATCGCTGAGGAAGTTGTGAGTGAAGGAATAGCCGTGAGTTGATTCGTCCAGGAACGTGCCGCCGGGATACAGCGTGATTGACGTGCCGATGAGCGCAACGGCGACCAAGAGGGCGATGCGATCAGGTGGCCAGGACGAGCGCCGGGTCATGGGGTGCGTGCAGTGTGTGATGCGGCGAGGGCGGACGCCATGGAGCGTGGCAGGGAGGATCGGGCTAAGGTGGCGCGACAGACTCAACCTAGCAACGGGTCATGCAACGATGCCATGTTGGCTGCCCAACGCTAAGTATCCTGACCTTCGTAATCCTGTTCGTCCTGACCTTCTCCAACCGGTTTGGCGTGGTCCGCGTAAACCGTTTCGTCGTGACCACACTAACCGCCCACCAACTGTTTTTTGCTCGTGTCGGCAAAAAACATGATCAAGACCGCTCCAGCGAGGAAGAACGCGGACGTGAGGGCCAGCGCAGAACCGATGCCGACGTTGGGTAACGTTGCTACATACCCGATCGTGTACGGCGCCAGCGCCCCCATGCCACGACCGAGGTTGTAGGTCAGCCCCTGCCCCGTCGCCCGGACGTCCGTCGGGAATAGTTCCGCGAGGAACGACCCGAACAAGCTGAAATAGCCGTAGCCCACAAAACCGAGCAGCGGACCTAACGCCATCAGAATCCCCGGACTACGTGCCATCTGCCCATACAAGGGCACCAGAATCGCGGCCGTAACGAGGTATGCCACAAACGTCCGACGCCGTCCCAGTTTCTCGGCGATGAACCCGAACGAGTTGTACCCGATGTACGCGCCGATCTGCACGGGAATGATCCAGCCCGCCGAGCGCACGATCGACATCCCCGCTCCGCCCTGCTCCACCGGGCGGGCGAGGAAACCGGGAAGCCAGAAGAACAAACCCCAGTTCGCGAACTGCACGCAGGCCGACAACAGAGTGGCCATCAGTGTCTTCGTCCGGAATTCGGGGCCGAACAGCACTGCGAATGCATTCGGTCCCTTCGCACTCTGCGCTTTGCGCTTCACCCACGCCTCGGGCTCCTTCACGTTCTTCCTGATCCAGAGCGTGAACAGCGCCGGCAGCACGCCGATCGCAAACAGGTACCGCCACGCCTCGGGACCAAGGTTCATCTTGCCGAGGACCAGCGCGGCCAGCAAAGCGGCAGCGATATAGCCTAACGCCCAGCCGCTCTGCATGATGCTGATTGCCCGCACCCGCAAATGTGCGGGCCAGGTCTCGCTCACCAGCACCGCGCCAGAAGCCCATTCGCCGCCCATGCCGAAGCCGAGCAGGATGCGCCAGACCATCAGTTGCCACAACGTCTGCGACGTGGCGGCGCCTAACGAACATATCGAGAAGATCAGGATCGTCGCCATCAGCGCGCGCGTACGTCCGGCGCGGTCGGCCACGATCCCGAAGACAATGCCGCCAACGGCGGAGGTGACGAGCGTGACGGTGCCCAGCAGCCCGGCGATGGAGTCATCGAAGCCGAAGTACGCGCGCAACTGGCCGATGGCCATCACGTACAGCAGGAAGTCCATCGCATCGAGCATCCATCCGAGCTTGGCAGCGGCGAGCGCGCGCCACTGATCTCTCGTTATCCCTTTCCACCAGGGGTCCGCGGTCGCTACGGCCTGTGTCGTCATGCGGGTGAATCGAAGCGGGAGCAGATCGCGACACAAGAGCCACCGGAATCCTCGGGAACGACGTGCACGAGGCTGGGTAGTTTGGGGCTGACAAACGCCCGAGAGATCCGATGCGAGCCGTCGCGCTGTTGCTGGGGATCGTCTTCACGACAAGTGCCCTTCGCGCGCAAGGACCGGCGGTCGTCTCAGGCGTCGTGCGCGACGAAAACGGGGCGCCGGTTCGTGAGGCACTGGTGGCGATCGACCCGGACTCGCTCAGCCTCCGCGCGCGGACATCGGTCGATGGGCGGTACCGCATCTTTGCCGTGCCGCGCGGTCGCTACGAGGTTCGTGTCGTTCGCATCGGGCATCGTCCGCACTCGCAGACGATCGACGTCAATTCGGAATCGGTGACGTTCGACGTTGTACTGCGCACTGTCCCGATTCAGCTGGACAACGTGACCGTACGCGTCTCGAAGCCGGGACTGTATGGCCGGATCCTGTCTCGCGGCATTGCGCTGGTCCCGCACGAGCCGACTCCCGTGCGCGGCGCCAACATCGAAGTCCTGAACGAACCGTATCGAGTGAAGTCGGAAGGCGACGGACAGTTCAGCATTCCAGAACTCGCCATCGGTTCCCATTCGATCTTTGTCGCGCTGGACCACTACGTCACCCGCCTGATTCCGGTCACCGTTCCGCCTGAAGGCGGCGTGGAAGTGACGATAACGCTCGATTCACTGTATGCCGAATACCAGCGTAAAGACGAGTCACAGAAGCGCGAAATCGGCTGGCGGTTACGCCGCGCCGCGAGTCCGGCCACCTTCGTTTCTTCGCACGAACTCGATCCCGAGGCGAAAGACCTGCGCGAAGCACTCCGGTACGCGCAGTCGGTCCTGTCGCGCGGAATCCTGCTGACGAATCCCCGGGTGCAGCCAGTCATTTACATCGACGGCGTGCGCACCTACCTGCAGCCGCAGGACCTGAAGCAGGAAGACTTCGTCCGGTTTGCGGGAATCGAGATATATCCTCCGAACACGCTGGACGACGCGATCAGTGTTCCAGGGAGCAGCGCGGACCTTGGATTTCTCGATGACGGAAAGCTCTTCGGCGGTGGCCGGCGCGCGGGCAGTTTCAACAGCCGCACGTCGGTCCGCAGCCGCGGAAACGCCACGATGTTGATCATGATCTGGACAATCAAAGGCAGGTAAGTCGGCCACTGTGCTGCGAGTCTTCGCGGTAATCGTCGGTCTCGCGCTCGCGAGCACCGTTCTGCATGCGCAGGGAACCGCGGTCGTTTCCGGCGTCGTGCGCGACGAAAACGGCACTCCGATTCGGGAAGCGCTGATTGTCATCGACCCCGATTCGCTGAGTCTGCGCACAAGAACGGGCGCCGATGGGCGATATCGCATAACGGTGCCGACCGGGCGATTCGAAGTGCGCATCGTGCGCATCGGATTCAAGCCGCAGTCGCACGCGATCGAGGTCACTGCGCCGTCGGTGGAGCTGGATATCGTACTTCAGAGCGTTGCCGTTCCGCTCGACACGATCACTGTGCGGGCATCCCGACCGGGCCTGTATGGACGGGTGGTAACGCGCGGGATAGCGCTCATGCCACACGAACCGCGCCCGCTGCGCGGCGCGCGAATCGAGGCCGTTAACACGCCGCATAGTGTCACCACGGGACCTGATGGCCGCTTCAACATGCCGCAACTCGGCGCCGGCGCCCACGGCGTGATGGTGTCGCTCGAGGGGTATGTCACACGATTGGTGCCGGTCTCGATCCTGCCTGACGGAGGCGTTGAGATGACGGTCAACCTCGATTCGCTGTACGCGGAGTACCAGCGGATCGACGAAGACCAGCTTCGTGGGATCACCTGGCGGACGCGGAGGGCGATCAGTCCGGCAGCGTTCATTCCTCAGCACGAGATCGACGCGCAGGCGAAGAACCTCCGCGATGGAATTCGTTACTCGCATTCGCTGCTGTCGCGCGGAACAGTCATTCGGAGCGGTTCGGGAGCGGCGCGCGACACGATCTGCGTCTACGTTGACGGAAAGGCGCGTCCCGACGTGTTCTTGCAGGATCTCGATCCGAAGGACATCGAGGCGCTGGAGGTCTATCCTCCCAACACCCTCGAGGAGAGGGACCGGCTGCCGTTCTTCCAACCTGGGACTGATTGCGAAAACCTCTGGTCGACGGCTCCACCGGCAGCAGACGCACGCGGTCAACCCAGGCGCCCCGTAACGGCCGCTCCGAGGCGCACTCCGAGGCGAGGCCTGGGCAATACGATCATGACCGTGATTGTCTGGACAAGAGGACGGCGATGAACTGTATTGCAAATTGCAAATTACAAATTGCAGATTGCAATCTTAAAAGGCAATTCTGCGGAGCGTGACATGAGCAAGGATCACATCGATCGCCGCGTCTTCGTGAAGCAGGCATCAGCGTCGCTGGCGTTAGGCGCCGTGGTGCCGATTTCGAATGAGGTTTCGTTCCCGGCTCCGGCGGTTCAGGCCGGGACTCGTGTCAAACCTGTGGTAATCTCCGACTTTTCCGGATTCAATTATCGCAACGGTGGCAAGGAAAACGCGGTGGAGCGTGCCTTCCGGCTGATTACCGAGGGCAGGGACGTCCTGGATGCGCTCGTCGAAGGCGTCAACATCCCCGAACTGGATCCAGAGGAAACCGGAATCGGCTACGGAGCGCTGCCTAACGCGGATGGAATCGTGCAGCTCGATGCGTCGTGCATGCACGGGCCCAAGAAGCGCGCCGGAGCAGTCGCGGCGATTGAGGGCGTACGCACTCCGTCACTCGTCGCCCGGGCGGTTGCCGAATTTACGGACAATCATCTGCTGGCCGGCAAAGGCGCGCAGGAATTCGCGCGGGCGATGGGCTTCAAGGTCGAGGAGGACCTCAACACCGAGCGATCGCGTCGTCTCTTTCTCGAATGGAAGCGCCGGGTCGACCCCGAGCGCTGGCTCGATCCAAACAGTCCGGCGCGGAAGCCTCCTGAAGGCTCACGCGGAGACGCAGAGTTCGCGGAGAGGGCACTCGCGGCAGGCAAATCGATGGTGCGAGATGGCCTGATTCCTGAGGGGAGTTTCTGGGGGACGATCAACTGCGACGGAATCAACGCCAACGGCGACATCTGCGGCGTGACCACCACGAGCGGCCTGGCCTGGAAGATCCCGGGACGCGTCGGCGACTCGCCCATACTCGGCGCCGGTCTCTATGTCGATAACGACGTCGGAGCCGCCGGTTCAACCGGACGCGGTGAGGCCAATCTCTACAACCTCAGTTCATTCCTGATCGTGGAGTCGATGCGGCGCGGCATGTCGCCGAAAGACGCCGGCATGGAGGCGCTCAAGCGGATCAAGGCAAATACGGTCGAACGGCGCCTGCTGAACGCGAAAGGCAACCCGAACTTCAACATCAGGTTCTTCGTGCTCAATAAGCGCGGCGAAACGGCTGGCGTTGCGATGTACCACGCCGGCGAGACGAAATACGCCCTCTGCAACGAGAACGGGGCGACGTCGCCGGAACTGGAGCCGCTGCTGCAGGGGTCGCCGGAAGGCTGATACCGGCATGGGGTCTGGGCCTGGGGCCTGGGGCATGGGGGCCCTTGGCCACCCATGCCCTATGC
>Ga0079217_10000296_pt1 | contig 12070 bp, 9 predicted proteins | sample NCAS200_FD_76343 | JGI IMG/M metagenome (GOLD analysis project Ga0079217, IMG submission 76343) | Agricultural soil microbial communities from Utah to study Nitrogen management - NC AS200 | ecosystem: Environmental > Terrestrial > Soil > Agricultural land | place: USA: Utah | collected 2014-06-11 | reverse complement strand
CAGGTCCGAGGATGCGAGCAATGGCGCCACGTCATCGATGCGGCCGAGGAAGTGCACATCGTCCTCGACGCCCAGCTTCTTCGCCTCATCGACCGCATCCACGCGGTCCGGACCATCACCGACCATAACGAGTACGGATGGGCAATCCGGTCGGACGCGTGCGAAGACCCGGACGACATCCACCACCCGCTTCACGGGACGGAAGTTCGAGATGTGGATCAGGATGCGCTTGCCCGGGAACTGCTGGCGCAGCACCGCCGGCTGCGTGCGCCGGTCGAACTGCTTCGGGTCCATGAAGTTGTGGATGACCTCCACCTCGCAACCCGCGCACCCGAACGTGAAGATCGTTTCGTCACGAAGAAATTGCGACACCGCCGAGATGCGATCCGACTTCTCGATCGAAAATTTCGTGATCGTGTGGAAGGAGTGATCCTGCCCGACGATGGTGATATCCGTGCCATGCAACGTCGTCACGACAGCGATGTCATCGGCCGACTCGTGCAGCATCTCGCGCGCGATCCAGGCACTGGTGGCGTGGGGAATCGCGTAGTGCACGTGCAGGAGGTCCAATCCATGCGTGCGCACGACCTCGTGCATGCGCACGGCCAGTGCCAGGTCGTACGGCGGATACTCGAACAGCGGGTACCGGCCTACGTCCACTTCGTGGAAGTAGACGCCGGGGAGGAATGACGGAAGGCGGAAAGGCTGCTGATAGGTGATGAAGTGGATCTCGTGACCACGCCTCGCCAGCGCGATGCCTAACTCGGTCGCCATGGCGCCCGAGCCGCCGTACGTTGGGTAACACGTGATGCCAATCTTCACCCGTCGCGCTCCTCGCTGTTGAACCATTCTACCGCACGTTCCAAGGCGTCAGGCGCACGAGGATCCAGTTGCATCACGCGCTCGCCAACGAGCTGATGCCTGAACCACGTCCGCTGCCGCTTCGCATACTGACGCGTGGCAACGATCACCAGTTCCCGCCCCTGTTCCAGCGTAAGCTCGCCGGTTGTGACCCTGCGCATCGTATCGTAGCCGGTCGCCGTCCACGCCCGTGCATCCTGGGACACCCGCTGGGCAAGTAATCGCACCTCATCCAGCCAGCCCGCCGAGAGCATCGCATCCGTACGGGTCACGATTGCACCGGCCAGGCTGTTACCAGGATCGATCAGAAGATAGCGCGCGGTGAGGGCGGCTGCGCGCGGCCGCTCCAGGTGTAATTCGCTGATCCGACGCCCCGTGATGAGTGCCACTTCGACGGCACGCTCACGTTGTGCACGACCCAGTGCCGCCCGGGGAGGGTCGAGGACCTCGCACCAACGCTTGATCTCCTCACCTGACATCGACCCCAGCACTTCCCGGACTGACGCGCGGACAATCGGGTCGACTGCCGGCTCCTCGAACAGCGGTGCAAACAGGGCTCGGAGGTAGAAGCCCGTGCCGCCCACAACGATCGGGCGCCGTCCATTCGAACGAATCTCATGGATCCACCCCGGAACGGCTGCCGCCCAATCCGCCGCCGTGTACCGCTCGTCAGGCTCGGCCACATCGATGCCGCAATGCGGAACGCGCGCTAGTTCGGCAGCACCCGGCTTGGCGGTTCCAATGTCGAAACCGCGGTAGACCTGTCTCGAGTCGGCTGAAATAATGGCGCCGCTAAACTGCTGGGCGAGTTGCAGGGCCAGCGCGGACTTGCCTGACGCCGTTGGACCGCAGATGACCGGGAGGCTAGCGACGGCCGAATCGGCGATCGAGTTCATCCCAGGTCAGGCGAATGATTCCCGACCGCCCGTGAACGTCGTGCGCCGGAAGTGTGGTGGAAACGAGTGAGCGGAACAACGCTCGCATCTCGTCAGGCGCCAACGGCTCACCGGCTTTCACCGCTGCTTTGCAGGCAACGGTTGCGACGAGCAGTTCGTGCGCGGCGTGGACTGTTGCGCCGCGATCGCCGCTCAACGTGGCCAGCGACTCCGTCAGGCATTTCAGCGCGTCGAACCGCCGGTGCGGCGTCGGCACGGCGTGCACGATGACCGAGTAGCCGCCGAATGGCTCCAGCTCGTACCCAAGTCGCTGGAACGAGTCGCTGTTTGCCTCGAGCACTTCGGCGTCGCGTGGGGACAGGTGGACCGTTTCCGGAAGCAACAATCGTTGCGACGACGCGCCTCCGCCGGTGATCTGTTGCATGAACCGCTCGTACAGGACGCGTTCATGTGCGGAGTGCTGGTCGATCAGTACGACGCCTTCGGCGTGCTCGTAGAGGAGATACGTGCGCCGCAGTTGAATCAGCGGCGGGATGATCACGTCATCGGCCGGCGTTATGCGGTCCAGCTCGACGTGCGCCGACTGGTGTTCCGCAAAAAATGGCGCGTCCTCTGCGAGGGGGACCTGGGTCAACGGTTCGGGAAATGCATCGGCCGTTGGGGCGTGCCAGATGCGTGCCCCGGCACCGACCAGTGCCGAACTCTCCAGCACGCCTAACGCTCGCCGCACGGCGCGTTCCACCGCGCGTTCCGTGCCCCACCGGTCGTGGAATCGCACTTCCGCCTTGGCTGGATGGACGTTCACGTCCACCGCGTCACCGGGCAATTGGATTTCGAGGGCGAACGATGGGCGGAGTCCGGCCGACAGCGCCGTGCGATAGGCCGATTCCACCGCACGCGTCAGGCCCACGTCGCGGACCGCGCGTCCGTTCACGATGATCGCCGTGCGACGGGACGCTGTGCCGACATCGGCAGGTCGCTCGGCCAGGCCGGTGACGCGAATCGGTCCAGTGACCGCGTCGACATCGAGAAACCGATCGACTGACTTCGCCCCCCAAAGCGCAGCCACGCGGTCGCGAAGTGTACGCGCCGGAGTCAGCGACATGACTTCTTTTCCATCCACGGTCACGCGCAGCCTGACGTCCCGTCGAGCCAGCGCGATGGCCGTCAACACGTCGCTGGTAGCACGCCACTCCGACCGCGTGCCGCGCAGGAATCGGGCGCGCGCCGGAGTGTTGAAGAACAAGTCAGAGACCGAAACGGTGGTGCCGCGCCGGCGCGCGGTGTCCGTCACATCCCGCAGTGAGCCACCGGCGACCTGGATGCACGTCCCTGCTCCATCGGCCACCGCCGTCGTCACCGTGAAGCGGGAAACCGAACTGATCGCCGACAACGCCTCACCACGAAAGCCGAAGCTCTGCACGCCGACGAGATCGGCCGCGGTGCGGATCTTGGACGTGGCGTGACGCTCGATCGACAGTTGCACATCGTCACGGTCCATGCCGAACCCGTCGTCGCTGACACGCACGAGACGCCGGCCGCCGTCCTCGATATCGATGTCGACGGTGGTCGCGCCGGCATCGAGCGCGTTTTCGAGGAGCTCCTTGACCACTGAGGCCGGCCGCTCAACCACTTCTCCCGCAGCGATCTGGTCGGCCACGTCACTCGGCAGCATCGCTATGCGCGGCACGTACGCTCCCCCTTCATTGTGACGCTGTTCATTTCGCGATGCTGAACGTGACCTCGACTTGTTGCAGCGTCTGGACACGTTGTGCTTCTACCCAGCCGCGGCGCTTGTCGCTCAGTTCCACGTTCATCCAGGCGCCCTGCTGGCCGATCACCCGCACCACCTCGCCCGGCTGCGCCTCGATGCCCGCTTCGGAAGAAAGAACCGGCATTGGGCGCAATCGCGCCGATGAGAGTACCACACCGGCGTCATCTCCGGTGAGGATCTCCTTCTGCTTGATGCCCGCCAGAAGGATAGCCACGGCGCCGACCGCCAGGGTACCGCCGATGCGCGACAGGAACGTGCGGCGGCGCCGCCGGCCAATTGCCATCAGCACGAAACCAGACAACCAGAATGACGCGCCAATGACGGCCAGTGTCGTAATTGTCATCGGTGGTACGCCGTGCCAGAGCCGCGGAGTTCCAGGCGCCAAACGGAGCAGCGACCGCGCGTCGTTCGTTGTTGGATCGAGACGCATCGAGCGTTGCCAGCCGATGACGGCAGCGGCGGTGTCTTCCAGTTGCCAGGAGGCGGCGCCGAAGTTGAACCAGGCGTCGGCGGCCCGGAGACGTGCCTGGGCAAGCTCGAAGAACGCCTGACGAGCGGACCCGAATTCGCGGGCGTCGTATGCGGCCAGCCCATTCGCGAAGACCGTCGACGCGACAACATCCTGCTGCGTCGCCGCCCAGGCCGTTGCGGACAGTATTGCCACGAGACCGACGCCGATCGATTTGCGGTGGATTTTGCTGGCGGCGATCGCCGCACGGGAACGCGCTTCGGCATCGATGGCGCGAATGAGCGACACGGCGCGCTCATGGTTGATCGACGACTGCGACTCGGCTCCACCAAACACGGATTCATCAAGCGCGGTCAGGTACGACGCGGCGTCGGACGCCGTCTGGTCGGAGACGCCGGCGCGCCTCAGAGCCCGGTGCATCGCGTACTCATCGGTCATTTCCAGCGGCGACAGATTCGTTCGCTCGGCGATAGTCCGGGCGAAGATCCGCCTGACGAGTGCCGGATCTGCACGACCCTGGCGGAGCGCATCCCTGATCTGCGCTTCCGGTGGAGCAAACTTGACCGGCCGCGGGCGCCTGCCGAACGACACGAAGAGAAACGGCAGTGGGGCGAGGGCAACCAGGACCCAGAACAGCGTGGAGTCCGTGATCGGTGGCGGCACCTGTCCTTCGTACGTGCGGCGCACCGGCAGAATCGGCGTCGTATCCGTGGCACTGCGATCGGCAACCACTGCGGAGCCGCTGACAGTGATCGAGTCTGCGCGGCCAACCGCGACCTCGTATTGCTCGGTATACGGATTGAAGAACGCGTAACGCACCGCAGGCATCGCCTGACGACCGGGCCGCACCGGCGTCAGGATCCAGTCGAACTCCTTGCGGCCGCGCACCAGCGTCGTCGACGAATCCATCTGCACCCGGACGGCGCCGGTGACGACGTCCGCCCACGCGACCGAAAGTTCGGGACGCGGCAGCAGCGAAACGTTCCCGGTGCCGAGTACAACGACCGTGAACGTGAACGGATCTCCCGTGCGCTGCGCCCGTCCGTCGAGCCGTGTCTGCAGCGCCAGGCGCCCCACCGCACCCCGATACTCGGGTGGCCGACCGGAAGCCGGAGGTTCCCGCGCGATGACAACGAGGGATTGGGTACGGGCCGAATGACTCTCCTCGCGCGCAAAGAACGAGTTGCTCAGGGGGAGTGCGTACTCGAGGCGGGCCGGCGGAATCTCGTGGCGCCCGGCCGTCAACGGGAAGAGCGCGCGCTGGAACACATGGACTTCGTATCGGCGGTTTCCTGCATAACGAGGCACGCTGTTCAGCGACGCCAGGTCGTAGGCGAGCATCGACCGCAGTTCGGGCGGCACAAAAACGGGGTTCCGGCGGAGCCGTCCCCGGATCTCGTCGCTCAGGAACACGCCGACCTGGTACGTCGCCTGTTGGCCGACCCAGACGGTATCGGGGATGGCCATGGCCCGGAACGCGATGTCGTCGCTGGCATTCAGCTGGGCGCGGCCGGCGATGCCGGTGCCTCCCGAGGCGCGCACCGAATCCTGGGCCGCGGCAAATTGCACATTGCACATTGCAAATTGCAAATTGAAAATTGCAAACTTCAAAATGCGAAGCGCGAAACCGCGTGTCCGCGAGCCGGGATCTATTGTCCCTGGGTTGCAGTTTGCGATTTGCAATTTGCGATTTGCCATTTGCAATTTCACCAGTCCTTCCCCCGCCGCGGCGTCGTCGGCCGCGACTCGCGCTGCTTCCTTCCCTGCACCGCCTGCTCGTCGCGTGCCGCGCTGCTCAACAGCTGCTCCGCCTGGTCGCGACCTAACGACGGCGGTGGTGGGTCACCTTGTTGGGGTTGCGGGTCGGGATTGTTCTGCTGCTGGCTGCTCCCACCCGACGACTGCTGGTCGAGCTCCGTGAGCGCGAGCTCGTAGTTCCACTGCGCATCGCCGTCACCGGGACGCATGAGCAGCACCCGTTTGTACAGCTCCACCGCCGTCGCCAGCGCCCGGCGCGTCGAATCGGCGTTGCGCGCACCGGCGCGACCGATCTCCAGCTGGGCGAGCCCGAGGTTGAACAGGGCGCGATAACGCAGCTCGTACTTCTCCGACAGCGTTGCGCGCTCGAGCGGCTCGAGCGACCGGTCCAGGGAGTCTGCCGCCACGAGGGCCGTCCCGAGGTTGTACAACATCTCCACGCGCTCGTCACCATCAGAAATCGCGTCCCGATAGGACGCAGCCGCTCGCGCGTATTGCCCACCGGCAAATTGATCGGCCGCGCGCGTCGCTTGCGCGCCCGGGAGCGCGCACCCGTTGGCGAGCATAACGAGTCCGGCAGCCGCTGCCGGTACCGTACGAGCCGATGCCGCGACACGCCGGCGGCGCACACTGCCAAGCGTATCGGCAATTATCAGGAGCAACGCTGGAAGGAGGAACAGCTGGAACCTCGGCGTTCCACTTCGCCCGCTCTCCACCTGTCGTGCCGTGGTCCGGAGGGTCTGCAGCGCGCGACGGATCCGCGTCGCCTTGTCTGTTTCCGCCGCATCGATGAACGTCCCCTGCGCTGCGTCCGCTGCCGCCCGCAACGTTTCCGGCACGTATTTCGTCACGACGATCTCGTTGTTCTCGTCGCGCTTTACATCAACCCGATCGCCATTGCGAATCGGAATGGTCGACCCTTCTGTGGTTCCGAATCCGACGGTGACCACGGCAATGCCTGCCTTTGCCGCCCGCTCCGCCGCTAGGACAATCTCCTGGCTACTCTCGAAAGCCTCACCGTCACTCATCACGACGAGAGCGCGGTCGCCGGCGGATCGGCTGGCCTGCAGGAGTTCAGTGCCCTGCGAGATGGCGCGGGATATGGCGCTCCCCGCCTGCCCCACGATCGACGGGTCCAGGTTGTCGAGGAAGAGGTCGAGCGCACCGTCGTCCACGGTGAGCGGGGACAGGATGTAGCTTCTCCCCGCGAACGCCAGCAGGGCAAAGCGATCACCCTTCGAGGCCGCACGAAGCCGGCGCACTTCCTGCTTGAGTCGCTCGAGGCGTGAGGGGCGCTCATCGGTGGCGAGCATCGAGAGTGAGGCATCGAGCGCCAGCACGACGTCGATGCCTTCACCACGAAGGACAGTCGCTTCTTCCCCCCACCGCGGTCCGGCCAGCGCGATCGCCGCCAGGAGTGCAGCGAGGCCGAGTCGCAACGATCGGCCCCGTGGCAGCCGCAACGTGACCTCGGGCACGAGCCGCATAACGAGTTGGCGCGTCCCCAACCGCGACACGCGCATGATCCGGCGCTTGAACGACGAGCGGACGAGCCACGCCATCGCGATGGCCGCGACAACCGAGACCACGGCCATCCAGGGCCAGTCGAAGACCTGCATCATGCGGCCTTCGCCGTCTTTTCGGGCGCGCTGAGCGCCTGGTGCACCGACTGCGCGATTGCTCGTGCCTCGCGCCCCAGAGCCGCAGCACGGTCGGCAGATACCGGTCGCCGGGCAAATTTGATGAGGTCGACCTCCGACAGCAGCGCCGCGCACCGGGCGTACGTTCCGATTCCTGCCTTCCGCATCGCCGACGCCATTTCGTTGGACGTCTGCGCGGTCGACGCTCCGCTGACCACCGCGGCCACATAGTCGCGCAGCACCTCGATCATCAGCGTCACATAACGAGCGCGTTCCCCGGCCGCGAGCAGCTCGATACCCTCGATGCGGTTGAACTCACGCTCGGCGATGGCAAATGGCGCTTCACGTGGAACCGGACGCCGCCGGCGTCGCCGCCAGAGCCAGACGATGAGCATCATCATCGCCACGGCCAGAGCCGCCACCAGTGCCCAGATCCACCACGGAAGCCCGAACGTGAACACGCCGCGCTGCGGCTTCGGTTCGATTCCTGTCGTGTCCGGCGGAAGCACCGACGCGACATGGATGATCACGCCGCTGACTTCGACGCGGCGATTCCCGATGTCCTGCCTGACGAGTACATCGGCGAACGGAATCTGGAACGTGCCGGTGCGCCAGGCGGCCAGCCGGTATGTGGCGGTCTGGTCAACCGCGATGCTGTCTGCCGTCGTTCCGATCTGCACTGGGTCGAGCGGCTCGACCGGCCCTCCGGAATCCGGCGCGGCGGGGAATTCGATCGATGCGCCAAGGGGGACGCGCACGCGAATCGAGACCGTGAACGGATCGCCGACGCGAACCGTGTCCGGACGGATCGTGACGCCGCCCTGCAGCCGGCCACTGAGCGTGACCGCCTGCACCAGTGCCAGGACCGTCAGGATGTTCACCAGCGCCTCCGGACGCGCGTCCCGCGCGCTCGGAAAAATCGCAACAGCGCTTCCAGGTATCCGTCCTTCGTATTCACAGGCACTTCATCAATCGCGAGTCTGCGCAGCAACTGGCGTCTCGCCGTACGCTCGGCTTCGGACGCCTGGCGAAAACCGTCGCGGACGCGGCGGTCTGATGTATCTACACTCACAACCTGTCCCGTTTCCGGGTCGACAAACCGGGCCACGCCGATATCGGGCAGGTCCCACTCGGAAGGATCCTCGAGGGGTGCGACCACCACGTCATGGCGCTGGGAGAGGAACTTCAGCGGCCGCTCGACCCCCGCATCGATGAGGTCGGAAATCACGAAAACGATGGCGCGATGTGGCAGCAGCCGATTCAGGTATTCGAGGGCCGCGCCGATGTTGGTTCCCTTGCCTTCTGGCTTGTGAACCAGGACGTCGCGAAGGATCCGGAGCGCATGGCGGCGTCCTTTCCCCGGCGGCACGACGTGTTCAATGCGGTCGGTGAAAAGCAGGACGCCGACGCGGTCATTGTTGCGTACCGCGCTCATGGTCAGGACAGCGGCAAGCTCGATCGCCATCTCGGACTTGAATCGACTGACGGTTCCGAACTGCGAGGACCCGGAGAGGTCGACGGCCAGCATGACGGTCAGCTCGCGCTCTTCGATGTACCGCTTCACGAAGGGCCGCCCCATCCGCGCGGTGACGTTCCAGTCGATCGAACGCACTTCGTCGCCGGGGAGATACTCGCGCACTTCGGCGAACTCCATGCCCTGCCCCTTGAAGATCGACCGGTACTCGCCGGCCCACAGCGAGTTCACCAGTCGCCGGGTGCGAAGCTCGATGAGCCGCACCTGGCGGAGGACTTCGGGCGGAACGGCGACTTTCTGGGACATCACATTGCAAATTGCAAATTGCAATTCATGGCGCTTCCACCGTCGCCAGAACCTTCTTCACGATGTCATCACTCGTGACTTCTTCCGCCTCGGCCTCATAGGTGGTGAGCACCCGGTGCCGCAGCACATCGGGCGCGATCGCCTTCACGTCATCCGGCGTGACGTAATTGCGCCCGCGAAGGAAGGCGTGGGCACGCGAAGCCTGAGCCAGGGCAATCGTGGCGCGGGGACTCGCCCCGAATTCGATCAGCGGCGCCAGCTCCTTCAGCCCGGCGTCCCCCGGCGCACGCGTCGCCAGCACGATATCGACGATGTAGTCGACGATCCGCTCGTCCATGTACAACTCGGCGATGTGGCGCCGCGCTTCCATGATCGCCACCGGCGAGGCCACGTGTTGCACCGGGATCGGCTCACCGCCCGCCATGCGGCGCATGATCTCCTTCTCTTCCTCGCGACTCGGATAGCCGACGCGCAACTTGAGCATGAATCGGTCGACCTGCGCTTCCGGCAGCGGATACGTGCCTTCCTGCTCGATCGGGTTCTGCGTCGCCAGCACGAGGAACGGCTCCTCGAGCAGGAACGTCTCGCCGCCTAACGTGACCTGCTTCTCCTGCATCGCCTCGAGCAGTGCCGCCTGCACCTTGGCCGGTGCGCGGTTGATCTCGTCCGCCAGCACGATGTTCGCGAAGATCGGGCCGCGCTTGATGGTGAACGAGCCGCGCGACTGGTCGAAGACCTGCGTGCCGAGGACGTCGGCCGGGAGCAGGTCGGGCGTGAACTGGATCCGGTGGAAAGTCGTGTTGATCGTTTCGGCGAGCGTCCGCACCGTCAGGGTCTTCGCCAGGCCGGGCACGCCCTCGAGCAGCACATGTCCGCCCGTCAGGAGGCTGATCAGCAGACGCTCGACCATGTACTCCTGGCCCACCACCCGCTTCGCCACCTGCTGCAACACACCCTGAACAAGCGAGGTGTCGATCGCGCTCACTGGCGTTGGCGTTCGGACTCGATCAGTCACAAAGTTCCCCGTTGTGTATGGACCTGAAGCTGAGCTTCAATCTGCAATCCGCTATCGACAATCTGAAATCAATCGCTCAACGGCCGCCCGATCAGCTTCGACAGGGCTGCCTTTTCCGTCGCCGTCAGGGGACGGTTGGAACCCGCCGGCAGGTTGCCCAGTTCGATCGGTCCGAACGACGTCCGGACCAGGCGTTCCACGCGCAGGCCCAGCTCCCGACATAGCCGCCGGACCTCCCGTTTCCGTCCCTCCGATATGACGACTTCGAACAGCCATCGGCCATCAGGTCCGGGGCGCACCGTCACTCGCTTTGGCGTGACCATTCCGTCGTGCAGCATGACGCCTCGGCGCGCCCGTTCGGCCGCGCTCCGCGCGTCTCCCATGACGGTCGCCACGTAGACCCGCTCGATGCCCGACCGGGGGTGGGTCAGCCGGTTCGCGGCGTCGCCATCCGTGGTCAGCAGCAATACCCCTTCAGTTTCGAGGTCCAGGCGGCCCACGTACACCAACCCGGGGACGTCCCGCACCAGTTCGAATACCGTGCGCCGTCCCTGCGGGTCGGAGCGTGTGGTCATTATCCCGGCCGGCTTGTGCAGCACGATCCACGTCGCGGGCGCAGCCTGGAGGTTGACCTTCCGCCCATCAACTTCCACCTGGTCCGCCGAGGGATCGACCCCCTGTCCAACGTGTGCGATAGCGCCGTTGACCCTAACGCGGCCTTCACCAATCAGGACTTCGGCCCTGCGCCGCGACGCGACACCCGCCCGCGCGAGGGCGCGGTGGAGCCGCATCGTCCCCGTCATCAGATCGCGCGGGGCTCCACGCGCAGCGTGACCGCCAGCTCATCGGCCCGCGGCAACTCCTCGAGGTGCCGCAGGGCGAATTGCTCCAGGAACAGGGGCGTGGTCCCGTAGAGGAGCGGGCGCCCCATCCCCTCGCCGCGTCCGGTGACGTCGATGAGAGCACGTTCCTGGAGAGACTTCAGAATTGCGCCGCAATTCACGCCGCGAATCTCCTCGATCTCGGCTCGACCGATCGGCTGGCGATAGGCGATGATCGCCAGCGTCTCGAGCGCCGCGCCGGACAGCCGGTGCGGACGGGCGGCCAGCTGGGCGCGTTCGATCGCGTCGGTAAACTCCGGGCGCGTGAGGATCTGCCATCCCTCGCCCAGCTCCACCAGCTCGACGCCGTGCCCGTTCGCCTGGTAGGTGTCCTGGATCTCGCCTAACGCGGCACGGACGGCCGCCGGGGATGCCTCGGCATCGAGGCCCGCCAGTTCCTCCACCGGAACCGGGCGGTTGCTCGCGAAGAGCGCTGCTTCAAGCAGCCTGGCCAGAGGATTCACGTGTGATCACCAGGGATCCGAAGGGGGCGGCCTGGCGGAGTCGGAGCTCACCGCGCCGGGCCAGTTCCAGGAGTGCGAGGAGTGCCGACAGCACTTCCCACGACTCTGCCGAGGGACGAATCACGTCGTACCAGCGCGCCCGGGCGCGCAGTTCGAGCACGGCGCGGATGGTGCGTATCGCACCGTCGACGTCGAGGGGGCGCGGAACGACGTCGTGCAGGTGCGGCTCACGCGCAAATCGCAGCACGCGATCAACTGCTGCAAGCAACTCACCGAGCGAGAGCGACAACGGCGCAGGCGGTGGCTCAATCGATTGCGACGGGAGCCACGCCCGGGCGAATCGCGAGCGCCGATCCTCGGCCATGCGGGCGAGGTGGTCCGAGATCTCGCGAACCTGCTGGTATTCGAGCAGCCGCCTGACGAGTTCCGCGCGCGGATCTTCCCACGCCTCGTCGCTCTGGTTCCGCGGAAGCAGCATCTGCGCCTTGATGCGCAGCAGGCGCGCGGCCATCTCGAGGTACTCGGCCGCCTG
>Ga0079217_10000295_pt1 | contig 12112 bp, 8 predicted proteins | sample NCAS200_FD_76343 | JGI IMG/M metagenome (GOLD analysis project Ga0079217, IMG submission 76343) | Agricultural soil microbial communities from Utah to study Nitrogen management - NC AS200 | ecosystem: Environmental > Terrestrial > Soil > Agricultural land | place: USA: Utah | collected 2014-06-11 | reverse complement strand
GCGGTTGCGCATTCCGTCGGGTGCGCTCGCACCGGCGTTGCTTCTCGCCGCCTCCTCTCTCACCGCTCAACTCGAGCCGCCGAGCACCGGCGGCGCCGTAGCGCTCCAGCATGAGCAGCGCATGCTCGGGCACAACCGCCGCGTGCTCGTCATCGGCGCGCATCCCGACGACGAGGACACGGAGCTGCTCACGGTGCTCGTCCGCGGGATGGGCGCGGAGGCGGCGTACCTGTCGCTCAATCGCGGCGAGGGCGGCCAGAATCTCATCGGGCCGGAGCTGGGAGAAGCGCTGGGCATCCTCCGGACCGAGGAACTCCTCGCGGCGCGCCGCCTCGACGGGGCGCGCCAGTACTTCACCCGTGCGTACGATTTCGGGTACTCCAAGTCGCTCGACGATACCTGGGCGCACTGGCCGCGCGATTCGGTGCTCAAGGACGTCGTGCGCATCGTCCGCCGGTTCCGACCCCAGATCATCGTCTCGATCTTCCGCGGGACGCCGGGCGATGGTCATGGGCAACACCAGGCGGCTGGATGGGTCGCGCGCGAGTCGTTCCGTGTCGCCGGGGACGCGACGCGCTTTCCCGAGCTCGAGCGCGAGGAAGGGCTCGTCGCATGGACCCCGCTCAAGCTCTATCGTGACACCTGGTTCGACACCGCGGCGACGACGCTCGTACTCGATGGCGGCGCGCTGGACGAGGCGGTCGGGCGGTCGTACCACCAGATCGCCATGCAGGGCCGCAGCCTCCACCGCTCACAGGACATGGGCCGCCTGCAGCGCATCGGTCCTTCGGCGGTGCGCGTCGCACTGATCGAGGATCGCACCGGCGCCGGCAACGAGCTGTTCTCGGGGATCGACACCGCGCTCGGTCCCGTACCCGCCGCGATCGTCACGGCCGATCAGCTCCGCCACCGAGCCCGCATCGAAGCGGTTCGGCGCGGCATCCTGTTCGACGCGGTCGCCGACGACGATCGCGTCATCCCGGGGCAGCGATCGGCAGTTCGCGCCACCGTCGCGGGGAACGCCCCCGCCGGCTCGTCGATCGAGGTGGTGATTCCGGGCGACTGGAGCGCGGCGCCGGCGCGCGGGAGCCGCTGCGCTTCCCAGTGCGAGGTCCGCAGCCGGATCGATTCGGTCGTCGTTCAGGCGGGGCCGACGGCGGGTGCGGCGATCTCGACGCCGTACTTCATGGCGCTCCCGCGCGTCGGCGCGATGTACGCGTGGCCGGCGTGGGCGCGCCAGGACTGGGGCGAGGCGTTCGACCGGCCGCGCCTCCGCGCCGAGCTCCGGCTCGGAGCGGATTCGCTGCCGCTCGAGCGCGAAGTGACGTATCGATACAACGACCAGGCGCGCGGCGAGGTGCGCCGCCCCGTGACGGTCGTGCCGCGCGTGGACGTCCGGGTGGATCGCGACACCACCCTCGTTGCCGTCGGCTCAGCGCGGCCGGTGCGGCTCGTGGTCACACTCACGCACGGCGCCCGGGACACGACGTCGGGCCGGGTGACGATCGAGGTCCCGGCAGGGTGGCCGGCGGTGGCGCCGCAGGAGTTCCGCTTCACGCGGGAAGACGAGCGCGAAAGTTTCACGTTCGACGTACGAACGTCCCCCGGGCTCGCCGTCGGATCGCACGAGCTCCGGGCCGTGGCCGCTACCGGCGGCGAGCGGCATTCCACGGGCGTGCAGACGCTCGAATATCCGCACGTACGCCCGAGACCCTGGCCGCGGCCGGCGGTGACCACCGTGATTGCCGCGGAGCTCGCGCTTCCGAAGCTCACGCGCGTGGGGTACGTACGCGGAGCGGCGGATCGCGTCCCCGAGGCGCTGGTCGCGGTCGGCGTCCCCGTCGAGATCCTCGATTCCGCGGCGCTGGAGCGCGGCGATCTCTCGCGCTACGACGCCATCGTGATCGGTCCGCGCGCGTACGAGACCGAGCGGGCGCTGGCCGAGCATAATGGCCGGCTCCTCGCCTACGCGCGGAACGGCGGCCTCGTCATCGTGCAGTACCAGCAGTACCAGTTCGTCCGCCAGCGCTTTGCGCCGTTTCCGATCAGTATCGCGGACCCGCATGACCGCATCACCGACGAGCGCTCCCCCGTGCGCATCGTCCGGCCGGACGATCCATCCGTCACCACCCCGAACATGATCACCGCCCGGGACTGGAACGGCTGGGTCCAGGAGCGCGGACTCTATTTCGCCCGGACGTGGGACGCTTCCTACCGGACGGTGCTCGAGGCGCGGGACCCGGGCGAGCCGCCGCGCGAGGGCGGCCTGCTCATCGCGCCGCTCGGCCGCGGCACCTACGTGTATTCCGGAATCGCCTTCTTCCGGCAGCTTCCCGCCGGCGTTCCGGGCGCATTCCGACTCTTCGCCAATCTGCTCGCGCTGCCGCGCTCTCCGGCCCCATGAGGGGCCCGACCGGGGCGTGGGCACTCTGCTCCGCCGCGGTGCTCGGTTGCTTCAACGACGGCCGCACGCCGGTCGTGGTGTATTCGCCGCACGGCCGGGATCAGCTCGTGCTGCTCGAGCGGGAGTTCGAGCGCCGCCGCCCGGACATCGATGTGCGCTGGCTCGACATGGGAAGCCAGGAGATCCTCGACCGGCTCCGCTTCGAGCGCGTGAATCCGCAGGCCGACGTCTGGTTCGGCGGCCCGAGCTCGACGTTCGATCGCGGGATCGGCGATTCGCTGCTGCAGCCGAACCGTCCCGAATGGGCCGGTGCGGTGGGACCGGCGGGCGTGGGCCCGCGGGACCTCTACTACCCGGTGTACCGGACGCCGGCCGTCATCGCGTACAACAACCGCGTCGTGCGCGCGGAAGACGCGCCGAAGGACTGGGACGACGTTCTCCAGCCGCGGTGGCGGAACAAGGTGCTCATCCGCGACCCGATGGCGAGCGGCACCATGCGCGCCATCTGGGGCCTCTTCATCTTCAGGAGCCTTCGGGAGACCGGCGATACCACGCGTGCGATGCGGTGGCTCCGGCATCTCGACGCGCAGACGGTCGCGTATACGCTCAATCCTGCGATCCTCGACGAGAAGCTCGCGCGCGCAGAGGGTCTCGTGACCCTGTGGGACCTGCCGGACATCCTCATCAGCCGCAGCAAGGGCATGCCGTTCGGCTACGTATTCCCGACGAGCGGCACGGTGGTGATCGACGACCCGGTCGGCCTCGTGCGCGGCGCGCGGCACGTCGCCGCGGCGCGCGCGTTCATCGATTTCGTGGGGAGCGTGGATGCGCAGATCCTCGCCGCCACCCATGTCTTCCGCCTTCCGGCGCGCCATGACCTGCCCCCGGAACGGGTGCCCGACTGGGTGGCCGACGTCGAGCACGAGATGACCGTCACCCCGATGGACTGGTCGCTGCTCGCGAGGGAGGGGCCGCGCTGGATGTCGTACTGGGACGCCCACGTGCGCAACACCGGACGGCGGGTGCATGGCCACTGACCCGTTCCTGGTGCTCGACGGGCTCACTCGCCGCTTCGGAAGCGTGACGGCGGTGGACCATCTGTCGCTCGCGCTCGATCGCGGCGAGATCCTCGCGCTTCTCGGCCCGAGCGGAAGCGGGAAGACGACGGTGCTGCGCCTGCTTGCGGGATTCGAGCATCCCGACGCCGGCCGCGTTCGCGTCGGCGGCACCGACGTCACGGACGACTCGCCGGTCAGCCGTCGCTTCGGCATGGTGTTCCAGCACTACGCGCTCTTCCCGCACCTGGACGTGGGCGAGAACGTCGCGTTCGGCCTCGAGTCGGGGAGCCTTCCGCGGACGGAGGTGACGCGCCGGGTCGGCGAGTCGCTGGCGCTCGTGGATCTTGCCGGCTACGAGCGCCGCCGGATCGGCCAGCTCTCGGGCGGGCAGCAGCAGCGCGTGGCGCTCGCCCGGGCACTGGCGCCGGAGCCGCGGGTGCTGCTCCTCGACGAGCCGCTCTCGAACCTCGACCCGGCACTGCGTGAGCGGACCCGGCGCGAGATCCGGGACCTCATCCACCGCGTCGGCATCACGACGGTGTTCGTCACGCACGAACAGGACGAAGCCTTCGATCTCGGCGACCGGGTCGCGCTTCTCGAGCGAGGCCGGCTCGCGCAGGTCGGCACGCCGGAGCAGTTGTACGCGGAGCCGGGCAGCCCGTTCGTCGCGAGCTTCGTAGGCCGCTCCGCGGCCCTGCCCGTGCGGATCGTGAGCGTCGATGGCACGGCGACGCGCATCGACATCAACGGAGTGGAGTGGGACGTGCCCCGCCGCGAGGGAGAGGTCGCGCGGAGCGGACCGGCCACGCTGTACGCGCGCCCGGAGGCGCTCTGGCTCACCGTGCCCAACGCCGCGGGTGCCGTTCCCGGCGTCGTGGGCGCCCGGCGCTTCGCCGGCGCGAACGCCGCCTTCGACATCGAGCTCGAGGGCGGAGGCCGTCTCGAGGTCACGGGTCCGCCGCTCGCGGCGCGGCCCGGCGACCGGGTCGGGGTCGTGCCGAGCCGCCGCGCCGGCGGCGGGCTCCATCTCTTCCCGGCGGACCCGCGATGAGCCGCCGCGGCACCCAGGTCGCGGGAGCGGTGCTTCTCTTCTTCCTCGCGTGGCTCGTCGCGTATCCGCTCGTCCTCACGCTCGTGCAGGGTTTCCGCGCGGGCGGGGAGTGGACCGCCGAGCACCTCCGCGCCTTCCTCGCGCGACCCACGGAAATGCGCGCGCTCTGGGGCAGTCTCTGGATCTCGATCGCGAGCGTCGTTGCCGCGGGGCTTATCGGCATTCCGCTCGCGTTCCTGTTCACCCGCTTCGATTTTCCCGGACGGCGGCTGCTCGGCGCCGCGCTCGCGCTCCCCGCGGTGCTGCCGCCGCTCGTCGGCGTGCTCGCGTTCATGTTCCTCTACGGCGAGTCCGGCTTCCTCGCGCATCTGGTGCGCGCGGTGTTCGGCCTCGAGGAGACGCCGTGGCGGTTTCAGGGCGCGGGCGCGATCCTCCTGGTCCACGCGTACTCGATGTACGTGTATTTCTACCTGTTCACGCGTGCCGGCCTCACCCAGCTCGACGCGTCGGTCTACGAGGCGGCCGCGAGTCTCGGTGCCGGGCGCGTGAGGACCCTCACCCGCGTCATCCTGCCGCTCCTGCGGCCGCACCTGGCGGGCGCCGCCATTCTCACGTTCATGACGTCGCTCGCCTCGTTCAGCGCCCCGTACATCTTCGGCGGCGGATTCCGGGTGATGACGACGCAGATCGTCGCAACGCGGCTCAACGGCGACGACGGGCTCGCCATGGTCGAGACCGCGTCGCTGGCGCTGCTCGCGCTCGCCGCGCTGTGGCTGCTGCAGCGCACCGACGCGGACGAGGTAAGCGGCGGCTCGAAGGGCGCGGCGCCGGAGCGGCGCACGCTGGGGTCGGGAGCGTTGCGGGTCTCGCTTGGCTTCGTCTCGGTCGTCCTGGCGATAATCCTGCTGCTGCCGCACCTCACGCTGCTGCTCGTGTCGTTCGTGCCCCTCGGCACGTGGACGACGGAAGCACTGCCGCCGGCCTACACCACCGGGAACTACCTGACGCTCATCCGGGACCCGGTGCGCGCGCGTCCACTCGCGAACAGTCTCTGGATGGCGACCGCCGCGACGCTCGCGTCGGTCGCGATCGCCATCGCGGCCGCCGCGCTCACCGTCCGCCGGCGGGTGCGCGGCGCCCGCGCGATCGAGTCGCTCCTCACCATCCCCTGGGCGGTACCCGGGACGGTGTTCGCGATCGCGATCGCCGCCGCATTCAGCGTGCGCTCGCCCGAAACGCTGCGCTTCGTGCTCGTCGGGACCGCCTGGATCCTTCCGATGGCGTACCTGGTCCGCAATCTCCCGATCACGGGGCGCGCGGTGCTCGCCGGCGCGCGGCGGCTCGATCCGTCGCTCGAGGAGGCGGCGGCGACGCTCGGCGCATCGCGCACGCGGACGCTCCGGCGGGTCACGCTCCCGCTGCTCCGCTCCGCGATCGTCGCGGGCGCCACGCTGGCGTTCGTCACCGCGTTCGGTGATTTCGTCACGTCGATCATGCTCTACACGTACGACACGCGCCCGGTCTCGCTCGAGATCCTCTCGAGCCTCCGGCAGTCGGACGTCGGCGTGGCAGCAGCGTACGGCGTGGTGCTGATGGCGGTGAGCGCGGTGGTCTTTGCGCTCGGCTCCGAGCGGGGGAGCAGCGGATGACGGCGTTCCGCCAGCTGTTCGTCCTGATCGCCGTCTCCTTCGTGGACATGATCGGGTTCATGCTGGTGCTTCCGGTTCTGCCGTTCTATGCCCTCGAGCTTCAGGCGTCGCCGGCGCAGGTGGGATGGATCCTCGCGGCGTTCCCGATCGCGCAGCTCATCTCGGCACCGATCTGGGGTCGGGTGTCGGACCGGTACGGCCGGCGGCCGGCACTGCTCATCGGACTCCTGGCGGGGGCGGCCGCCTACGTCGTCTTCGGGTTCGCGGATTCGCTCTGGCTGCTCTTCGTGTCGCGCCTGGTGCAGGGCGCGGGCGGCGGCACGACGGGCGTGGCGCAGGCGTATGTCGCGGACACCGTGCGCCCGGCGGACCGCGCGCGCGCGCTCGGCTGGCTCTCGGCAGCGACCTCGGCCGGCGTCGTGGTCGGCCCGATCATCGGCACGTTCGCGAGCCGGCTCGGCCATACCGGTCCCGGCCTCATCGCGGCGGGCCTCTGCGTGCTGAACGCGATCTTTGCGTGGTACTGGCTGCCCGAATCGCGCGTGCCGGCACCCGCGGGGAGCGCGCCGGGCCCCCGCCGCGCATTCTGGGCGCCGGCGCTGCAGACGTTCCTGCATCCGCGCACCCCGATCGCGCGGATCATCTGGATCTACGGCGCGGGGATGCTCGCCTTCGCGTCGCTCACCGCGGTCCTGCCCCTCTTCCTCGAAGCGGAGTTCGACGTAACCGAGCGCACGTTCGGCTGGTTCCTCGCGTACATCGGGGGACTGTCGGTCGTGATGCGGGTGGTGCTCCTCGGTCCGATCGTGGACCGGTTCGGGGAGCGATGGACGATGCGCCTCGGGTGTTTCGCGCTCGTCGCGGGGTTCCTGCTGTATCCGGCCGCCGGGTCACTCCAGGTCCTGGCCATCGGCGTGATGCCGCTCGTGCCCATCGGAACCGCACTGCTCTTCCCGTCGACGACGTCGCTGCTCTCGGCGAGAGCCTCGCGCCACGACGTCGGCGTCACGATGGGGGTGGCGCAGACGTTCGGCGGCATTGCTCGTGCGACGGCGCCGGTGCTCGCCACGCGCGTGTTCCAGGACCTGGGCCATGCGTGGCCCTTCTTCGTTGCGGCGGCGATCGTCGCCGTGGTGAGCATTCTGACCTTCCGAGTCGGTCCCGATCCGGAGCCGGTAGCCGAGGCGACGGCAACCTGATGCCGCTATTCTTCGTGCCTCTTTCAGGGGGTCATTGCTGGTGAGCATCACGCTGCCCACGACTCCCGGTGCCTTTGCGGGCGCCGGCTGGAACGACATTGCGCCGTACTACGACCGGCTGGCCGCCGCCCCGCTCAGTGAGGCGACGCTGGAGGACTGGCTCACCGCCTGGTCCACGCTCGAGGAGATGCTCACCGAAGCCGCCTCGCGCGCCATGATCGACTACACGCTCGACACCGCCGACAAGCGCCGCGAGGCCGACCACCTGCGGTTCTCGACCGAGGTCATGCCGAAGGCCGAAGAGCAGAGCGTGGCTCTCGCACGCCGCCTGCTCGAAGCGGGCCTCACGCGGCCCGGCCTCGAGACCACCCTGCGCCGCTTCCGCACCTCCAGCGACATCTTCCGCGAACAGAACGTTCCGATCTTCTCGGAGCTCGAGGAGCTGGGCGCCCGATATCAGCGGATCACCGGCGCCATGACCGTCGAATGGGATGGCGAGACGCTGCCGCTGCCGCGGCTGCAGCCGTTCCTCAAGAGCCACGATCGCACGGTGCGCGAGCGGGCGTTCCGGGCGCTCTCGGAGCCGTACATCCGCGAGCGCGACGAGATGGCCGGCCTCTTCGACACGATGTACGAGCGCCGGCAGCGGGTCGCGGCGAATGCAGGATTCGCCAACTTCCGCGACTACGTCTTCCCGGCGAAGTACCGCTTCGACTACACGCCCGCGGACTGCCAGCGGCTGCACGAGGCGATCGAGGAGGCGGTCGTGCCCGCCGTGGGCCGGGCGCTCGAGCACCGGCGGCAGCGCCTTGGGCTCGACCGGCTGCGCCCGTGGGACCTGCAGGTGGATCCTTACGGCGCGGAGACGGGGAAGCCGTTCGACACCGGCGAGGAGCTGGCCGCGCGCGCGCTCCTCGCTTTCGAACGCGTGGATCCCGCTCTCGGCGAGCGCTTCCGCACCATGATCGACGAGCACCTGCTCGATCTCGACAGCCGGCGGAACAAGGCCCCCGGCGGCTACTGCGACACGCTCCACTTCTCGGGGCGGCCGTTCATCTTCATGAACGCCGCCGGCGTGCCCGAGGACGTGATGACGCTGCTGCACGAAGCGGGGCACGCATTTCACGCCTTCGAGGCGGACCGGCAGCCCTATGTCTGGCAGCGTCATCCCGGCTCCGAGGCCGCGGAGCTCGCGTCGATGTCGATGGAGCTGCTGGCGGCACCGTTCCTCGCCGAGCCGGCCGGTTTCTACGACGAGGCGGCCGCGGAGAGCGCCGAGCTCGAACACCTGGAGGACGTGCTCGTCACGCTTGCGCACGTAGCTTCGGTCGACGCCTTCCAGACGTGGATCTACACGAGCGACGAAGGCGCGAGCGCCGCGGCGCGTGACGCGGCATGGCTCCGCATCCGGAGCCGGTTCGACCGTGCTGTCGACTGGACCGGTCTCGAGCGGGAACGGGTGGCGCGCTGGTACCGGCAGCTGCACATCTTCCTCTACCCGTTCTACTACATCGAGTACGGGATCGCGCAGATCGGCGCCCTGCAGGTATGGCGGAACAGCCTCGACGACCCCGCGCGCGCGGTGCGCCGGTATCGCGAGGCCCTTGCGCTCGGCGCCACCCGGCCGCTGCCGGAGATCTTCGCAGCCGCCGGCGCGCGCCTCACCTTCGACGGGGCCGACCTCGCGGCGCTCGTCGGTTCTGTGGAAGAGCGGATGGAGGAGCTGCGCCAGCACTTCCCCGCGGCGGTCTAAGGCCGCGGTTGCCCCGGCGCGGGCGGCGTGGCAAGTTGTACCGTCCCTGCGCCGCCCCGGCTGGCGCGCCCCGACGACTCCTGGAGAACCGACTGGATGGCGAAAGAGGAAGGCATCGAGATGGAGGGAGTGGTGACCGAGGTCCTCCCCGACCGGAATTACCGCGTCGAGCTGGAGAACGGTCACACGATCCTCGCGTACGCGGCGGGGAAGATGAGCAAGTTCAAGATCCGCGTGCTCGAGGGCGACCGCGTGAGCGTGGTGCTTTCCCCATACGACCTGACTCGAGGTCGGGTGATCTACCGGCACAAATGACAAACGGGCCGCTCGATGAGCGGCCCGTTTGATGTACGCGCGTGACCTTACTTGACCTTGGTCACGTTCTCGGCAGCGGGGCCCTTCGCACCCTGCACGATGTCGAACTCGACCCGCTCACCCTCGGAGAGGCTGCGGAAGCCATCGGCCTTGATGGCTGTGTGGTGGACGAAGCAGTCCTTGTCCCCGTTCTCGGGGGTGATGAAGCCGAAGCCCTTCGCGTCGTTGAACCACTTCACCGTGCCGGTCGTGCGAGCCATTCTGTACTCCGTGTTGGTTTGCCTGCGCCGGACTGCCGGATTTCCGGGGTCCGGTTCTTCATGCGCACGGGCCTGTCCCGTGTGATGAAAGCTCCAAGGGGCCCTGATACGGCGGACAAATCTGCATATCCGGGCCAATCCGTCAAGGGGGCGGGAAACGGAGCCAGCGGCTCGCCGCCTTCGCCCATTCCCAATCGGTACCGCGGTCGCCGGGAGCCGGCACCCGGGTCGCCCGGTTGAGCGCCTGGAGGAACTCCGCGGCGGACGGAAACCGGCCGGACGGCTCGGGGCTCAGCGCCCGCCGCAGGACCTGCTCCATCTCCTCGCTCACGTCGCCCCGCGCCCCGGTGAGTGAGGGCGGGTCGTTGAGCGTCTGCAGCGCGAGCACCTGCTCGGGGGTCGCACCGCGGAAGGGCGGATAGCCGAGGAGCGCGAAAAACGCGACCGCACCGAGACTGTAGAGATCGGTTCGCTGGTCCACTCGCTCGCCCAGCAACTGTTCGGGGCTCGCGAACTGGGGCGTGCCGCTCTGGCTCGTGGCGCCGCCGAACTTCCCCTGCCCACGCAGCGCGAGCGCGAGCCCGAAGTCGGTGATGCGCAGTCCGCCGTCGCGCTCGATGAGCATGTTCTCCGGCTTGATGTCGCGGTGCACCAGGCCGGAGCCGTGCGCGTGCGAGAGCGCGGACAGTGCCTCGCGCAGCAGCCGGAGCGTCCGGTCCAGCGGCAGCGGGCCGTCGCGCTCCACGAGCTGGGCCACGCTGGGGCCGTTGATCAGCTCCATCGTGTACCAGATGAGTCCGGCGCGGCCGCCGATGTCGTAGATGTTCACGATGTTGAGGTGGTTGAGCCGCGCCGCGAGCTGCGCTTCGCGGCGGAACCGCTCGACCACCTCCGGGTCGCGCGTCAGCAGCGGGTGCAGCACCTTGAGCGCGACTTCGCGCTCCAGGTGCAGATCGCGCACGCGGTAGACGCGTCCGAACCCACCCGCGCCCAGCGACGAGAGCAGCTCGTAGTCGTCGCCCAGCGCGCGCCGAAGCCGCTTTTCCCACCGTGCCTTGTCCTCGTTGTCCCCGGGGCGCAGCGTGCCCGGGAGCACCGCCGGAGTCTCGAACGTCCCCGCATCGGACGCGAAATCCTCGAGCATCTCGACGGCGTTCATGTAGCGATCGCCGGGTGCCGGTCGCAGCGCGCGGAGGATGACCCGTTCCATGGCGCGCGAGATCGTGGGCCGGATCTCGGTCGGCCGGCGCACGCCGGCAGTGTCGAGCGGCGGCTCGAGCCCCGTGGCGGCGAGGTAGAGGATGGCCCCTGCGGTGTAGATGTCGCTCGCCGGATCACCGACGCCGCCGGTACGGACCTCGGGCGCCATGTATGCCTGATCGGTCGGGACGACGTCGGACGGTACGGCCGGAAGAGTCCAGCTCGAGAACCGCGCGTCGGTGACGGTGCCGTGCCCCGAGAAGCCGATGAGGAGCGACGACGGCGCGATGCGGCGCAGGATGATGCCGCACGCATGCGCGTGATCGAGCGCGCTCAGAAGATCGCGCGCGAGGCCGTGCACCGCGGGAATGAGGCGCGGGCCCCGCTTCACCGCCTCGTCGAGGCCTTCACCGTCGATCCAGTTGCCGACTCGGAAGGCGAGATCGCCGATGGTGCCGGCGTCGTACACGTGCCGGATCGCCGGGTGATCGAGCTGCGCAAGCGCCTCGGCCTCGCGCAGGAACCAGGTGCGGATCTCGTCGCCCACGAAGAAGTTGACCCGGAGCGACACCTGGCGCTTCAGCGTGCGGTCGTGCGCGCGGAACAGCACGCGCTCGCGCGACGAGGCGACGATGGTATCGAGCCGGAACCGGTGTCCGAGGACGGCCTCGGTCCGCTGAAAGTAGGCGGCGGGATCGGTGACGTGGCCGGCGGGAATGCCGAAGACCGGTGTCGTCACCGCAAGGCTCCGCGACGCCGCTCGACCCAGGCACCTCCGCCGCAGATATCGTCCACGCACCAGCGGCGGCCCTTCGCGGCGGTCGCGTCGCTGAAGAAGAGCGTGCACCCCGCGCCGGCGCACTGCCGGACACGGAGCAACGGATCGGCGAGCGACGTGGCGGCGGAATGCGCGACGGCGACGAGCGCCGCGGGCGGCCCATCGGGCGCGAAGCGGACCGACCAGGCGCCGGATTGCCGGGTGAGCTGCTGTCGGCCGCCCGCCGTCCGCAGCAGGCCGTTGATCAACGAGATGCACGCGGTGGGGGCGGGGCGGTCGGCGGCAAGGGCCTCGGCGAGCACGCCGAGGCGATTCCGGAAGCGGCGTATCACGGCGAAGTCGCGCGCGTCCGCGTCGGAGCGGAGCTTGCACGCCTTGGTCCAGCGATGGTACGCGGCGGCATCGGGAAGGCGATCGAGACGGGGGCCGCGACCTCGCGACGTGT
>Ga0079217_10000289_pt1 | contig 12207 bp, 9 predicted proteins | sample NCAS200_FD_76343 | JGI IMG/M metagenome (GOLD analysis project Ga0079217, IMG submission 76343) | Agricultural soil microbial communities from Utah to study Nitrogen management - NC AS200 | ecosystem: Environmental > Terrestrial > Soil > Agricultural land | place: USA: Utah | collected 2014-06-11 | reverse complement strand
TGCCAGACGAAACGCTCACCATTCGCGAGTTTATCGAGCATGAATTAAGTGTGCCTGTGCGGTACGTTATTAACACACACTACCATGCGGACCATGCCTAGGGTAATTGTTTCTTCCCGGGCGCGACGGTGATCGCGCACGCGCGTTGCCGCGACCTGTTGGAGGAACGTGGTGTGCCATCGCTGGAAGCTGCAAAAAAGCAGAATCCCTCATTGCGACAGATGAAAGTCGTTTTACCGCACATCACCTTTTCGGAGGGTGAAGTGACCTTGCGTGTTGGCAAGAAGAATCTGATTATTTCCACTGCACTGGGTCATAGCCCGGATGGGATCGCGGTACTAGTAGAAGAGGATCGTATCCTATTTGCAGGAGATTCTTTTATGCCACTGCCTTATATTGTGGACGGCAATATTGATGACATCATGGCATCCATCAAACACATTGGGCGTATGGGGCTTGAGAATATCGTTCAGGGCCACGGCGATATCATTCTACGCGGTGAAATTGATGCGGCCGTGCGGGAAAACTTGAGTTATCTTTCTGCCATCCGAAAAGCGGTCAAAGCCGTTTCGCGGCGCAAAAATGCGACCGAACTTCTCGATTCGATCAGAATTGAGGATTGTGGCAAAAGCCGTGTGTACCTGGGCGGTCTGGCACAGTTATTGCATGAAAGAAACCTGCGAGCGTTGCTTCAGCAGATGAATCGGGAACTAAAAACATAAGTTAAGCAGAAATTGATATTTTGCGGGCAAATCTCTTTTTAGAAAAAAACGCTGATCAACCAAAGATCAGCGTTTCCTTATTGACTAATTTTGGGGAAAATGATGCTTTCCCTACTTATTTGATTCTGCCTTCACTTCTTTCCTTGCTCTCAACCATCCGTTCAAACTATATTTGATGACGCGCTCTTTACCAGCCAGCAATTTTTGTATATTCGGTCGCAGTGCCCAAAGCAGTAATAACTCAGCCATCACACCATACCAAATATAGATGGGATCCTGCAATCCCGATGCTGCACGAACTGCAAACACAATAATCACCACCAGCCCTACGACGATTGTTGTCACGGAAGCGATCCCGATCGAAAACCATACCAAAACTGCGGCGCTAAACACAATTGGGAACATTGGCCACCACAATCCCATCGCGCCACCCAGCGCGGGAGCGCCACCCGCGCCACCGTGAAACCTTAATTTCCCGTTTTGATCACGTTCGACCAAAAACGCTGAATAATTATGTCCAAGGATTGCTGCTACGGGGGTCAGTACATGGACAAGCTCATTTCCTGGGCTTAGAGCCCGCGCCACCCAAACGGCAACGGCGCCTTTTAGAATATCCAGAATAGCCGTCAACAAACCGGCCCCAAAGCCGGCCGCGCGTACAGCGTTAGTACCCCCAGTGCGTCCACTCTCTACAGTACGGATATCCTTACCAGTCTTGAGTTTTACAATTATTAACCCAAATGGAATCGAACCTAAAATATAGCCAATGGCCACAGCCGCAATGCCAATCAGAATTTGCATATCCTTCTCGCCTCCGGAGTGAGTCACCGCTGGTCCTATTCATACCTGAACGTATTTTGGCTGTTTCAACGGTACTCTGTAACATTGGAAACACGGGAAAGCCAATAAGGTTTCACCCTTCCCGAATTACCAGAGGCACATCCAGCGCCTGTCCATTTTCTATGTAAAAACCGCGTGCCTTCCAAATACCGTCGCTCAGCGACCAGATCAGATACACCACCTCGTAGGCAGCCTCAGCGATATCAGTAGCGGAGGCCGTTTCAGGTCCAGTGGGATGGGAATGGAAGATCCCCAATAAATCGAGGTCATGCGATTCAATCCAATTGAATGCTTTGAGCTGTTCATAAGGATCCATCACGTACCGCACGGGACTTTGGGCCTGATTCCGCACAAGAAGCACTTTCTTCACCTGTTCATTTTTACCAGCCAGCAAGCCACACGCTTCAAGAGGAATCTGACGTGCAGCGTGGGTGTGCATCTCAACCCATTGTTTTTTGCTTAAGGACAATCGTGAGATCATATTATTGGATAAAAATCGCCAGCCCCCAGGCTAATGCAGTGACAATAGCGGGCTCAAGCGCCGCACGCCGCGCTGGCAGACCTTCCCCAAGATTAACTGCCAGATTGGTGAGGCCATAAAGAGGGCCAATGAGCATCAATCCGAATTGGATCGGTGAAAGCGGCCAGTAATGCAGCCCAGCCGCTACCTGTACGCAAGCCAGGGCTATACCAATCGCCCAGGCATATTCCCACAGACCGCTTAGCCGCAAGTGCAAAATGCGCAGGCTGGTGAGCGCAGTGGCAAGGAACAGGCCAGGAATGAGAACATAAAGGCGGGCACCATTCAAGCGCAGGGCAATTGCTAAAATGAAGAAAAGGGTATAGGAGATGGCGGTAAGACCTGCCATGGAGATGGCATAGTAGGGTGCACCAGAGTCCACAACGATATATTCAGCCAGGAAGACGAAGAAGAGAAATGTGCCGCCAATCGCGAAACCTATCCACCATGCAATTCCATCGGGTAGGAAGGAAAGTGGCACGCTGATCACGAAGGTAGTGAGGGTAGGCAACAGCCACCATTGAAAGGTACGCTGGTTGTTGAGCGATGGATGTCCGCGCAGGAGCCAATCCATGCCGGTGGCGGTAAGACCCGCCGTCAGAAAGCTCATTGCAGTGGATAAATTTAGTGGAAGACTAAAGAAGAAGCCAGGGAGTTGGATCTCGAGGTTGAATTCAGGCGCCTGAATGAGCCTAGTCAGTGCAAAAGCCAACAATACCGTGGAGGTCAATACACCCACGCGATTTGAATCAGGCCAGTACCTTTGCTCGTTCATAAGTGCATTGTACCTGCCTTCATTAACGCCTGCCAGCCCAGGGTCATTATGGTAGAATCAACTGGTTATGGACGCACAAAAACTCGAATCGCTCCCTCCACCTCCGGGGGTGATTGGTTCACTGAGAGCCGGTTTTGATGCAGTTGCGAGCCACGTCTGGCTGATCATACTGCCTCTAGCGCTGGACATTTTTCTCTGGCTGGGTCCGCGTTTGAGCGTGGATGGATTGCTGCGACCGTTTGTCAGATATATGTTCCTGCAGGCTCGCCGAGGTGTGGAAGCCTCTGAATTGGACAGGTTCCTGGAGACCCAGACGAGTCTGTTGGATATATTGCAGGACTTTAACTTATTAAGCATGATCAGCAAATTTCGTATGTTTCCCATCGGAATCTCAAGTCTGCTGTCTCAGACAATGCCTGTTGAGACACCGTTTGGTGAGCAAAGTGTTGTGCAGATCTCATCTGTACCCCTTCTGATTGTCATTGTTTTCATATTGACCATAATCGGATGGTTGTTCGGAGCCTTTTACTTCCATTGGGTATCAGGGACAACTTTGGGTACGGAAGAGGCGGGTATCAGCTTGCTGCGCGCCATCCTGCAGACATTCATTCTTTCTATATGTTGGCTGGTTGGACTGTTGATCATTTTATTACCGCTCATGTTCATTCTTACACTGCTGGCATTTATCAGCCCATTATTGGCCAATGCTGCGATATTTGTGATTTTACTTCTCTCGTTCTGGCTGATTGTCCCGTTGTTTTTCGTGCCGCATGGTATCTTTGCCCGCAAACAAAATGCGTTTTATTCGGCCCTCACCAGTTTGAGATTGGCGCGTTTCACATTCCCAACCAGTGGAATGTTCGTGATCAGCGTGCTGATCCTATCACAGGGGTTGAACTATTTATGGAAGGTACCTCCGAGTGATTCCTGGATGACGCTTGTAGGAATTGCAGGGCATGCTTTTATTACCACCGCAATACTGGCAGCAAGCTTTGTCTATTATCGCGATATGAACATCTGGTTGCAGACAGTTTTTGAAAAATGGCAAAAAACACGCACAGCACCAACACAGCGTGCGTAATTCTTTCATCCCTACTCCTCTCTTTGAGGGAGAGGCAAGACATTTGGAGGTTTTTGTGGCAAAAGAAAAAGAAGTATTAAGTTACGACGTAGGTTCAATTCAAGCGCTTGAAGGCATTGAGCATGTGCGTAAACGCCCAGGCATGTACGTGGGTGGTACGGACATCAAGGCTTTGCATCATCTTGTCTATGAGGTTGTTGACAATGCAATTGATGAAGCACTGGCAGGTTATTGTACACAGATCAGTATCACCATCCATCCGGATAGCAGTGTATCCGTTGAAGATAATGGCCGCGGCATCCCTGTAGGCCCACACCCAACCAAAAGAGACGCGAGGGGAAACCCGATGGAAACTGTGGATGTGGCCATGACCGTGATCGGTGCAGGCGGCAAATTCGGTGGTGGTGGCTATAAGGTTTCTGGTGGTTTGCATGGCGTTGGTCTGAGTGCTGTGAACGCCCTCTCTGAGTGGATGGAGACCAACATCAAACGCGACGGAAAGTGGTGGCAGCAACGTTATCATCGTGGTGTTCCCCAGGGCACCATTAAACAGATCGGGAAGGTCAAGGACGAAACCGGCACCAAACAGACCTTCAAGTTCGATAAGCAAATTTTCACGGAAGACATTGATTATCGTTTTGATACGCTCCTTCAGCGTTTTCGTGAAATGGCGTTTGTTACGCGCGGTGTCAGGATCGAGTTCGTGGACGAGCGCAGTGATCGCGAGATGACCTTCTACTTTGAAGGCGGACTCACTTCCTTCGTCCGTTACTTGAATCGTAACCGTGAGAATTTACACCCCGTTGTGCATGTGGAAAAAGATATTGAAAATATTGGCATCGAGGCTGCCATCCAATATACCGATGCTTATACTGAGTCTGTGTATTCGTTTGCAAATACCATTAACACGATCGATGGAGGAACTCATCTCACCGGTTTGCGGTCGTCTTTGACGCGTGTTATTAATGATTATGCGCGCAAGAATGGGTTGCTCAAGGATGCAGACCCGAATTTCTCGGGCGATGATACGCGCGAAGGTTTGACCGCCATCGTCTCGGTCAAGCACCCAGACCCGCAGTTTGAATCGCAGACGAAGGTCAAGCTGATGAATCCCGAGGCGCAGACCTACGTCACGCAGGTGGTGGGTGAGGCCTTCAGCACATTCCTTGAGGAGAATCCACAGTCTGCCAAGGCGATCATCGCCAAGTGTCTTACCTCTGCCCGGGCACGGGATGCTGCTCGTAAAGCACGCGATCTGGTCATCCGCAAGTCTGCGCTTGAGTCCCTGACCTTGCCCGGCAAACTGGCGGATTGCTCTGAACGCGATTCATCCAAAACTGAGCTCTATATCGTGGAAGGTGACTCGGCAGGCGGCTCTGCCAAACAGGGACGGGACCGCCACTTCCAGGCGATCCTCCCGCTGCGTGGAAAGATCATGAATACCGAACGCGCCCGTCTGGATAAGATCCTTTCCAGCAATGAGATCAAGGCACTCATCTCCGCATTGGGAACTGGTATCGGCGATAACTTTGATCTCGAGGGTTTACGCTATGGACGTGTGATCATTATGACGGATGCCGATGTGGATGGTAGTCACATCCGTACATTGCTGTTGACGTTCTTCTTCCGTTATATGCCGCAGTTGATCGAAGATGGGCATCTCTATATTGCCCAGCCTCCGTTGTATCGGGTGGCGCATAAGAATCAGATCAAGTATGCATATACGGATAAAGAGAAGGATAAGATGGTGAAGGATATTGGCGAAAAGGCCACTATCCAACGGTATAAAGGTCTCGGTGAAATGAACCCGATTCAGCTCTGGGAGACGACCATGAATCCAGAAAACAGGACTCTGCTATTAGTCACAGTGGAAGATGCGGCTGAATCCGACCGCACCTTTGATATGCTGATGGGTGACGCCGTGGACCCTCGACGAAAATTCATTCAGACGCACGCCAAAGCGGTTAGAAACCTGGATATTTAGTACACAGGCAAAAGGCGGAGTGTCCTTGCGAGGTATACTCCGCCTTACTTGTTTGTTATGAAAGTACCATAGTTAAGCATGGGGGATGTAGTGTAAAATTCTGTGAAGTGTCGTTTAAATCCTTTGAGTCATGAAACAACCCTACAGAATTAATACGGTCGTAAGCAAAGTCATGCAGGTGCTTGTCCTCGTATATCAGGCCATCGCTGTGCTGATCTTTGTCGCGTCCCTGTTTCTGGCATATGGCTGGCTGAAAAATCCGTTCATTGGGGGATTCTTCGAGCAAACCCTCATACTAAATGACATTGATACCACAGAAGCTGGCAAACACTGGGCTTTGTATGAACAGGGATTTAAGCTTGGCGATCAACTTGTCTCTGTAGATGGTCAGATCATTTCCAGCGCTAAAGACCTGGATGCTGTTCTGGGTTCTCATCGTGTGGGTCAAACAGTGCCAGTTACGATCCGCACGGTTGAAGGTGCAGATAGAAGTGTAGATGTCACCTTACAACAGTTTCCTGCATCCGATCGAATTTCCTATTTTATATTGCCGGCAGTCTTAAGCATCGTTTTTCTTGTCATCAGTCTGTGGATCTTTGGCTTGCGCCGAACAGAACCTGCCGGGCGTGCATTTTCTGTAATGACCTCTTCTTTGGCGATCGTGATCGGTTCTCTTTTTGACCTTTATACATCTCATCGTTTCACATATGTATGGACGATGGCCGCGGCCTTATCCGGTGGCGCCATGATTGATCTGGCACTTGGCTTCCCGCAGGAAGCACGCATTGCCTTTGGTCGTCCTTATCTGCGCTGGATCGGGTACATTGCTGGGTTCATCCTGGCACTTAATGCATATACAAAGTTATATGATTTCAACAATCCTACTGCTTATTTCACGTCCTGGCAAATGATCTATGCCTTTGTAGGGTTTTCCGCGCTATTCTATTTCGGTGCGCTCGCATTTCAGGCCTTACGAGCGTATTCCCCTGTTGTGAAGAACCAGGCCCGCACAATTCTCTATGGATCGTTGATCGCGTTTGGCCCAATCGTTGTTTGGCTCCTCTATTCATCTATGCAAAGGATCATTATTCCTTCATCAGATGCTATTGCATTCAGCCCATATCTCTTTGTACCAACGCTGATATTCCCGGCGATTAACGGATATGTGATCCTGCGTTTCCGCCTCCTGCGCACAGACTACTGGGTGCGCCAAGGCTTGGTCTATTCCATGCTGACAGTTTTTCTGGTGGCGGCGTATGGGCTGCTGGTAAGTGGCTTGGGATTGATCTTTGCCAATAACATGCCCTCCAATAACCCTTATCTGATTGGGGGACTGGTGTTTGTGATCGCAGTTGTTCTGGAGCCATTAAGAACGCGTTTACAGGTGTTCGTGGATAGCACTTTCTTCCGTGGTCAACGTGCCTCCGAAGATCGTCTTCGTGCTTTTAGCCATGAGCTAACCAAGGCACAGAATTTGACCGACATTAGTCATGTACTGCGTGAGCAGATTGGCAGTAGTCTTGTGCCAGACCGTTTGCATGTTTACACATATGATTCATTAAATGATCAATACGTGGCGTTGGCTGATGCCGATGGTCGCTTAACCAGTGATATTCGTTTTGCTTCGAACAGCCCACTCGTTCAATACTTCCAACAGGAAAACATTCCTCTTTATCTCGATACCATCGAGCCGCCTGCCCTTCTGAAGGGCGATGAGGCTCGATTATCATTGCTGGGGGCGCGTCTTTTCGTTGTTATGGAAGGCGAGGAGCGACCAGTTGGCTGGCTTGCATTGGGAAACCCAATGTCTGGGAATGTTTATACTCCTAAAGAGCTTGATTTCCTGAACAGCCTTGCAGACCAGGCCTCGGTCGCGATTTCACGTGTGCAGACAGTTGCCGATCTCGAACGCCGCGTGCAGGAAATGAATGCATTGACACGCGTTTCACAAGGCGTGAATGTGACGTTGACCTTCGACGATGTGCTCGAGTTGATCTTTGCTCAGGCCTCACAGATCATTCCCTCCTCCCTTTTCCATATCACGCTTTACAACAAAGCTGCCAATTATTTCTATTACGCTTTTTGCGTGGACGATAATGACCGTGCCCTCTCTCGCGAAAACCTTCCGCTTCCATCCAGCCTTGGTTTGGGGCCGGAGATCATCCGGAAGGGCCGCCAGATCATTACCCAGGATTACACACGTGAATGCCAGTCGCGTAACCTCACTCCTGCTTCACAAGGTATATTTGCATGGATGGGTGTGCCGCTCAATGCTGGCGCCGAGACCATGGGATCACTAAGTGTGGGCAGTCAGGATGCGACTGTGACCTATACCCGCGCTCAGCTGGACCTTTTGCAGGCCATCGCAGATCAAACGGTGGGTGCCATCGTCAAAGCCCGTCTACTGCAAGAGACTGAAAAACGCGCACACCAACTTTCCATATTGAATGAAATCACACGCCAGTTGACTTCCACGCTGGAGCAGGAACCACTCCTGCAAAATATTCTTGAGAACGCAGTCACCATCTTGAACTGCGAGGCAGGCACCTTGTTCTTGATGGATGAGCAGACTGGTGACCTGATATTTAAGAAGACCGTTGGCCCCGTAGCCACCAACCTGCTGGGTCAACGCCTGCCTGCTGGAACAGGCATTGTGGGACGCGCCGTGCAGTCGCGCGCCCCTGTTATCGAGAATGATGCCCAACGATCCTCTGCTCACGCTACCTCTGCGGATAAACAAACAGGCTTTGTCTCACGGTCACTATTGGCTGTGCCAATGCAGATCAAGGACCGTGTGCTGGGTGTGATCGAAGTCATCAATCGCAAAGATGGCTTGCCTTTTGTGCAGGATGATCAAAATCTGTTGACCGCTTTCGCCGGCCAGGCGGCGGTTGCCATTGAAAATGCGCGCTTACTTGCATCGACCGATCAAGAGCTTACTGAGAGGGTCGAAGAATTACAAGTGATGGGACGTATCGTTCGTGAGTTGAATGCCAGCCTTGAGGTGGACCGTGCCATGCGCACCACGCTTGAATGGGCCATGCGCCGATCCAAAGCTGAAGCGGGCCTCATTGGCATGATCGAAGAAGATAGTCTGCGCTTGATGGCGCAACAAGGATATGAAGAGATATTAACCCAGGAAGAAAACGCGCGTATACCTCTTGAACTACCAACCATCCGTGCAGCTATTGAAAGCGGTCAGCCTACTCAGGTCTCACTTGTCAACAGTGGTGAGAAGGGCATTCTTCCATCTGCACACACACAGATCGTTATCCCTATTCGTCGTGAAGCGCAGGTGATTGGTTTGCTGATCCTTGAAAGCACCAGTGACTCGCAAGGCAACCTCACGTTCCTCAACAATCTGAGTGATAGCGCGGCCATTGCCATTGCAAACGCGCGGCTTTATGATGAAGTGCAACGCGCAAACCTTGCGAAGAGCGACTTTGTATCCTTTGTGGCGCATGAGCTCAAGAATCCAATGACCTCCATTAAAGGATATACCGAACTACTGGCCGCTGGTTCCGTGGGTGTCATTAATGATATGCAGACCAACTTCCTGGGAACGATCCGCGCCAACGTCGAACGCATGTCTGCCCTGGTTTCAGATCTGAACGATAATGCCAAGATCGAAGTGGGACGCCTGCGTCTTGACTATAAACCGGTGGATGTACCAGATATCATCGATGAAGTTGTCCGTTCCACCAGAAGACAGGTAGAGGATAAACGACAGGATGTTGAGCTTGAACTGCCATCGCCGCTGCCTCAAGTCTGGGCAGATCGTCTGCGTGTGGGTCAGGTTCTTACCAACCTGGTCAGCAATGCTCACAAATATACTCCTGAAGGCGGAAAAATCCTTGTGGGTGCTGAAGTAACAAAGAATCAATGGGATCCAGAAGGCGCAAAGCAGGTGGTGCATCTGTGGGTGAAGGATAATGGCATTGGGATTGGCATCGATGACCAGACCAAAATTTTCCAGAGGTTCTTCCGCTCAGATGATTCGAAAGCGCGTGAATCACCGGGCACAGGTCTCGGACTGAACATCACAAAGAGTCTGGTCGAAATGCAGGGCGGGCGCATCTGGTTTGATAGTGAATTCCGCAAGGGCACGACTTTCCATTTCACAGTTCCGGTGGCTGAGGGATAATCTGTATGGCTCTTAAAGTTTCCATTGGACAGGCACAGGCACTGAATGGCCGTGAAGCAGGCTTACAGGCTACACATCACGCGTTGAACCGGCTTGGTTCCTCCACACCCGCGCTTGGCTTTGTCATTGCGGCGCATCAATATCAGGCGCGTGAAGTTGTCAGCGGTGTATCTGGCCTTCTGGGTGATACTCCCATGATCGGTTTTAGCAGTTCTGCGTGTTTAAGTTCGAGTGGTTTGCATCACAACTCTGTTATGGTGGCGCTACTGGCAGGTGACATTCAAGCCGAGACGCGTTGGATGCCCGGTTATGCACAGAGCGGTCGCGAAACTGGAGCACAGCTCTCCAGGCAGGCTTCAGAGCAGAATGACCCGCGCGCACTCTTTTTCTTTGCAGATGGTTTCAATGGGGATGCGGATCAACTCTGCAATGCCGTTTCCAATATGACTTTCCCTATGGTGGGTGCTCTTTCTTCAGGCGATATGCATACGGGTCAATCCTACCAGATAGCGGGTCCACAGACTGGAACCGGTGCTCTCAGCGCGGCGTTTCTACGCGGTGACGTCCGCATTGGCGTGGGTGCTGCGCATGGATGGAACGCTGTTGGCAGTCAGTTTCGTGTGACGCGATCTCGTGGTTTTTGGCTGCGCACCCTGGACGGTCGGCCTGCATCCGAGACGTATGCCCAATTGTTCGGGTATCCCGCGCGTGATTGGGCTTTCCCTCCGCTTAGCCATCTGGCGCGCTTATACCCGCTGGGTGTGGAGCAGGGAGAGAATTTGGTCATCCGCGCGCCCATCCGCGTGGAAGCAGATGGAAGTTTCCGCATGAATGCGCCTGTGCGCGATGGTGTGGATGCCTATCTGCTGGTTGGGAATCGTTTTTCCTGTGAGAATGCGGCACAAAAGGCAGCTCAGCAGGCCCTCCAACAATTGGATGGAAAGAAACCGATATTTGCGCTGATCCTTGTGGATATTGCCTGGCAGATGTTGTTAAAATCACATCCGGGAACTGAGATTGCTGCGGTACAGGATATTCTGGGGAAAGATGTACCTATCGCGGGCGGATACACTCTGGGGCAGATCATCCCTGGTAAAGAAACGACCACACCTCAACTATTGAACCAGCATATTGTGGTAGTGACATTCGCCGAAGCATAACCTTTATTCATCATAAATTTCATAGATCATGATCGAAGTTGAACTTCAGATTCCTGCCAATGTAAGCAGTGAGCATGTAATTGAAGTTGTTGAAAAGGTTTGTGTTTCGCACCATTTAATCTGCGCACGAAAAGGAACTCTGGCAAGTTATTTGGGCTCAACCCATTGGCACTTCAAAATGGGCAAACAAAAGGGTACATTGGAGATCACATGGTGGGAAGCTAAAAACCGTCTCTGGCTGAAAGTGGCAAAAGGCAGAATGGGGAATTGGATGACAGAAAATATCACAGCGTTGCAAAAGAAAATTGAGAATGCTCTTTAATTCATTCTGATACCCAATTAATAAAGGTCGCTCAAAACACCATGTCTCTCTCCCGAAGGGACACTGCTTCGGGACGGTGTGAGGGAGCGTTCTTCGCGACCGACACCTGCCCTGGTGGGTTGGTGCCGGGGAGAGTCTCGTATACTCGGGATAAGAGATCCTTCGCTATGCTCAGGATGACATTTTGAGCGCCTCCACTTGGTCCATCGGATGACATGCAGGACAAGCGATATAATTGTCTGCGAGGTGAAGATGAAAAATAAAATAATTTTACCTACTCTGCTGATGGGCTTCGTTTTGATGAGCGCCTGTGCACCTTCCAGTGCTGTAACCCCGACTCTGGCTCTTCCATCCACCGCCACATTAACCACACTAACTGCCTCAACAGTCATCCCCACTATTACTCCCGGCCTATTAACCACTACTCCTGGTGGAGTTGGGGTAACTGCAATTGCCTCGCCCATATCCACGTCTCTACCCACAGTTGATATCTGCGCAGATCCTCAAGTGACAACTTTGATCAATTCACTAAAAACTGCCATGCTAAGCGCAGATGGTCCACTATTCAGTTCACTGGTCAGCCCAACACGCGGGCTGGATGCCGCAAATTTCCGTGATGGTAATGTGATCAACTACACTCCCGAGCAGGCAAAGTTCCT
>Ga0079217_10000286_pt1 | contig 12277 bp, 12 predicted proteins | sample NCAS200_FD_76343 | JGI IMG/M metagenome (GOLD analysis project Ga0079217, IMG submission 76343) | Agricultural soil microbial communities from Utah to study Nitrogen management - NC AS200 | ecosystem: Environmental > Terrestrial > Soil > Agricultural land | place: USA: Utah | collected 2014-06-11 | reverse complement strand
GTGATGTGGGCAGCGTTTTTCCGCGCCGTTACGCAGTTTTTACACGTATTGTGCGAGTTTCCGATTCTGGGCTAGTTTGCCCTCCCCGTTCGGTGACCGGACCGCACCACGAGCCGCGGCGGAGACTGCAGGTCGACTACGAAGCCAACCATCAGGTGCGGCGGTTGCGCACCGAATAGCGCCTACATTCTGAAGTAGGGAGACTCGCATGAATTCCCAGCCCCCCCGGGAACCACTCACGTTGTCGCCGAACGCGCTGACCGTCCTCGAAAAGCGGTACCTGGTCAAGGACGAAGCGGGCCGGCCGACCGAGGGTCCCGAAGGGCTGTTCTGGCGCGTAGCGCGAACGATCGCTGCGGCCGATGGGAAATACGGCGCCTCGGAGGGGGCCATGGAGGCCGTCGCCGAAGCGTTCTATGGCGTCATGGCGAACCGCTACTTCGTCCCGAACTCGCCCACCCTGATGAACGCCGGGCGTCCGCTCGGTCAGTTGTCCGCCTGTTTCGTGCTGCCGGTGGATGACGCGCTCTCCAACGGCCGGAGCGGCATCTATGATACGCTCCGCGCCATGGCGCTGGTGCACCAGTCGGGCGGCGGCACCGGGTTCAGCTTCTCGCGGCTCCGGCCCAAGAACGACATCGTCCGCTCGACGATGGGCGTCGCATCGGGACCGGTGTCGTTCATGAGCCTCTTCGATGCCTCCACCGATGTCGTGAAGCAGGGCGGCACCCGTCGCGGAGCCAACATGGGCATCCTGCGGGTGGATCACCCCGACATCATGGATTTCATCACCTGCAAGGACGACATCACCCGGATCACGAACTTCAATATCTCCGTTGCCGTCACCGACGCGTTCATGGCGGCGGTCGAGGGCGACTCGCTGTACGACCTGCTGCATCCGAAGTCCGGCGCGGTCACGGGCCAGCTGCGGGCGCGGGACGTCTGGGCCCGCATCATCCACGGCGCGTGGAAGACCGGGGAGCCCGGCGTCTTCTTCATCGACCGGGCGAACTACTACAACCCGGTCCCGCATCTCGGCGCGTACGAGGCGACGAATCCATGCGGGGAGCAGCCCCTGCTGCCGTACGACGTGTGCAATCTGGGCTCGATCAACCTGGGCATCTTCGTCCGTGACGGCGAGATCGACTGGGAGCACCTGAAGCGCGTCGTTCACCTGACGACGCACTTCCTCGAGAACGTGATCGACGCGAATCAGTACCCGCTGCAGGAGATCACCGACCTGGCGCAGCGGATCCGGCGCATCGGGCTCGGGGTCATGGGACTCGCCGACCTCTTCATCAAGCTCGGCATTCCCTACGATTCCGACGAAGCGGTGGAGCTCGGGCGCAGGATCCAGAAGTTCGTGGATGACGAGGCGAAGGTGGAGTCGGAGCGCCTCGCCGCCACGCGCGGCACGTTCCCCGAGTGGGAGCGAAGCATCTGGGGACCGGACGAGACTTGCTCTCGCGGCCCCGACGGTGAGCGGATCCGGCCGATGCGACGGCTTCGCAACTGCAACGTGACCACGGTCGCGCCGACCGGCACCATTTCGATCATCGCGGGCTGCAGCTCGGGTATCGAGCCCTTGTTCGCGGTCGCCTTCATGCGGAATCAGGCCGGCGTCCTCATGCCCGACGTGAACGAGGACTTCGTGGCGATCGCGCGGGCGGAGGGATGGTATTCCGACGACCTGATGAAGCGCATCGCCGAATCCGGCCACATCGGCTTCGCCGAGGTGCCGGAGAAGTGGCAGCGGGTGTTCGTGACGGCGAACCATATCAAGCCCGAGTGGCACATCCGGATGCAGGCCGCGTTCCAGGAGTACAACGACAGCGCCATTTCCAAGACCTGCAACTTCGCGCACGACGCCTCGGAATCGTACGTGGAGGAGATCTACCGGCTCGCATATCATCTTGGCTGCAAGGGCGTCACGGTCTACCGTGACGGCAGTCGCGACATGCAGGTGCTCTCCACCGGTTCGACGGCGAAGAAGGTGCATGACCAAGCCACCGCGAGCGGGAAATCGGAGGCGCGCGCCGATCTCTCGATGGGCGGACGCGACGAGCGTCGGGAGTCTGCCGAGATCCAGGGCCAGCTCGCCGAGGCGAACGCGGAGCTGGAGCGGCTGCGGCGAGCGTTGCACGAGAGTGAAGCCGAGAATCTCAATCGGCGGCAGAAGCGTTCCCGCCCCGACCTGCTGCGTGGCTCGACGCGCCGGGTCGAGACGCCGCTCGGCACTCTGTACGTGACGATCACGGAGGATGACCGCGGCCAGCCCTTCGAGGTCTTCATGAGCCTCGGCAAGGCGGGCGGCGCCCTCATGGCTGATGTGGAGGCGATCGGACGCCTGATCAGTCTGGCGCTGCGGTCGGGAATTCCGATGAAGGAGATCCACCGCCAGCTCCGCGGCATCAGCTCCGACAAGGTCATCGGGCTCGGCCCCAGCAGGGTCATGTCGGTGCCCGACGCCGTGGGCATCGCGATCGAGCGGTGGCTCCAGGAGAAGCAGGGCGTACAGCAGGAGCTGCTGCCGACCACGGGCGAGCATCCCGCAGTCCAGTCGGTGCAGCCGGTCGTGCAGGGCAACGAGCAGATGATCTTCGGAGGGATGCAGCAGACCTTGTCCGGCGCCTGCCCCGACTGTGGATCGCAGCTCGAATACGCAGAGGGCTGCGTCAAGTGTCACGTCTGCGGCTTCAGCGAATGCGGGTGATCTGACCGCCGGGGACGCGTCGTGGCGCTCCCCTGAAGACCCGGAGGTGGCCGGTGCCCGCTCGAGCGAGCGGGCACTGTCGTTTCAGCCGTCCAGTTTTCCTTCCGTCGTGCGTCCTACAGATGTCGCGCGCACCGGCGCGGCGCACCGACAACCTCCTGAAATGTGTCCATCGATGAGTGTCTCCCTTCGGCTTTCGCCCTTCGTGCTGCTGGTCGTCGCCGGCACGGTTTCCTGCTCTCCTCCCAGCCGGCCTCGCGGAATGCCGGGCCCGATGCCCGAGCCGCGCGGCCCCGCGAGCGTGACCGCGGATTCGGTTCCGGCGATAGCCGGCTTCAGCTCGGCAGTCAGGGTGGGGCTCACCGTACACCTCTCCGGACAGGTCGCCCTGGACAGCGCCGCCCGGCTCGTCGGGCCGGGCGATCTCCGGACGCAGGCGCGGCAGAGCTTGGGCAACGTCATTCGGCTCGTCCGCGCGGCTCGGGGACTGCCGGGTGACGTGGTGAAGCTCACGTTCCACGTCGTCGAACTCGACTCGTCCCGCGCCCGCACGATACAGGAGGTCGCCCGGGAGGTCTTCACCGAGCAGCCAGCACCGGCAGTCACGGTCGTCGGGGTCTCGTCGCTGCCGGCGCCGGCCTTGCTGGTTTCGGTCGACGGGATTGCTGTGCTGCGCGGCGAGTTCCCGGACCGGGAGCGCCAGGGCGCTCAATAGCCCGTGTGACGGCGCGCATGTCGGGCGGGGCGCGCGGGAGCCATTTTGCCTCGAAACCCGACGGAGCGTGGCATGGGTGACGTGCAGACAGTCGTCGTGGAGTCGCTCCCCGAACTCATCGAGCACGTCACTCCGGATGAGCCCGAACCGAGCAGCGGGCGGCGCCGCGGGTACAACGTGTATCGCGGCGCGCTGGACGGGCCGGACGGGCTTCGTACGAGCCTCGACCGCCTTGGCGGGGCCGGCCAGGCGCATGCGAAGGGGCATCTGGAGGAGCACATCCTCCGGAACTTCATCCGCTACGCGACGCCATACCTGCCGCGAGGAGGCGGCGACTGGGAGCACCTGTTTACGGCGCAGCATCACGGTCTCCCGACCCGCCTCCTCGATTGGAGCTACTCGCCGCTCGTCGCGGCCCATTTCGCTACACTGGGCGATTCGCCCGATGTGGACCGCGTGATCTGGCAGCTCGACTGGCGACGGGTCCACGAGCGCTTCGGCCTCCGGCCCCTCGCGTTTCTGATCGATGACCTCGAGTCGGCGCTGAAGGAACGCGGGGTCGACTCGCTGTGGGAGTTCATGGCGGCCGACCGCCTCGACCGAGGCGCGTTCGCATGCATGCTGGAGCCGCCTGCACTCGACGCACGAATCACGGTGCAGGCCGCGGGATTCACGATCTGCTCGGACCGGAGCCGCTCGTTCGGCGACTTTCTGGCTGCGCATGGCATCGCCGATACCCTCACGCGCATCCTCGTTCCGGCGGAGTCGGTCCAGCTTCTCCGGGACCAGCTCGACCTCTGCGGTATCGACGAGCGCCGGCTCTTTCCCGATCTCGACGGGGTCGCCCGAGAGCTCAGGCGCTACTACTCGGCTTCCGCTGAAGCGGCACCCTTGCGGGGCTCGGCCACTGGCGCGTAGAATCGCCAATCCCGTTCCCGTCCCGGAGCGCCCGCATTGCGAATCGGCATTCTCGGATCGGGCGACGTCGGCCAGACGCTTGGCTCCGGCTTCGCCGCGGTTGGACATGAGGTGATGCTGGGATCGCGGAGCCCCGCATCGGAGCGTGCGGTGGCATGGCGCGAACGGGTCGGGGGGACGGCGCGGACCGGCTCATTCGCCGAAACCGGCGAGTTCGGCGAAGTTGCCATCCTCGCCACTCTCTGGGGCGGGACGCAGAACGCGCTCGAGCTTGCCGGGGCGACCTGCCTCGGTGGCAAGGTCGTGCTCGATGTCACGAATCCATTCGTGTTCGAACCGAACCAGCCCCCCGGCCTGGCGCTCGGACACACCGATTCGGGAGGCGAGCAGGTTCAGCGATGGCTTCCCTCGGCGCGCGTGGTCAAGTCGCTCAATACCGTCGGGTACGCACACATGGTGCAGCCGGCGTTTCCCGAGGGCCGGCCCGACGCATTCATGTGCGGCAACGAGCTCCTGGCAAAGGACGTCATCACGGACCTGCTCGGCCAGATCGGCTGGGATCCCATCGACATCGGCGGGATCGAGGGCGCGCGCCTGCTGGAGCCGCTGGCCGCACTCCACTTTACCTACGCGATTCGCACCGGCGGGTGGAATCACGCCTTCAGGCTGCTGCGCAAGTGACGACCCGGGAGAGCTGATGGACAGCATTCGCGAGGCACGACTTCGTTCGGAGTTTGCGCACCTGTATCCGCCGGTTACGGCCGGCACCTGGGTTCCGGCCGCCGAGGTCGGGGCGCGGATGCTGTTCTGGCACCTGCAGCTCACCGGGACCGTGCATCTTGGGGAGCGTTTGCTCGAGGACGAGCACTTCGAGTTCCGCGGAGGCTGGACGCGCGGCTCGGAATCCGATCTTCGCACCCGCATGGGAGACGAGGAGCCCAACGAACCGCGGCGCGCCGCTTCGGCCTAAGGCTGCGTCGGCCGAGGGCTGCCGCGGCGGGCCGCGACCCGCTAGCGTGCAGCTGACCAACGATTCAGGAGACGAGGGACAATGGCGTCCGACAAACAGGAAGGGCAGCTCAAGCCGATCAGTCCCGCGCGCGTCGCGGAGGAGCTGAAAAAGCTTCGCCATCAGCGGGCGACGGGAGAGCTCGACCATGATGAATACGAGCACCGGTTCGCGCGCATGATTGGCGAGCTTCGTGACCGGCGTATCGACGGCACCCGGGCCGAGATCATGGCGGTCCTGGGACCCCTGCGCGGAACCGGCATAGACGCGGCGGACTTCGACCGCCTGACGAAGCAGCTGGGCCTTGCATGACGCCGTTGCCGGGACTCGCCCCTCTCGAGATCTCGGTCGCGGCGGCTGATGGTCTGATTCTCCGGGGCACGCTGCGGTATCCCGCGGCGTCGCCGCCTCGCGCCGGTTTTCCCCTCGCCGTCCTCGCCCACCAGTACCCCGCAACGCGCGACAGCTACGCGCCACTCGTTTCCGATCTTCTCGCCGCCGGCATCGCCACGCTCGCATTCGATTTGCGTGGCCATGGTGAATCCATTCGCGGACGTGAAGGGCTTCTCGTCATCGATTCCCCGGCCGATTTCGACGAAATGGCGTTCTACCATGCGTTCGTCGGCAGCATCGCGCGGGTTGGCTTCGGAAGGATCGCGGACGACATCGTACGCGTCGCCGCCGTGGGATCGGCGCAGAATTTCATCGACACCGGCCGGTTCGCCCTCGTGGGAGCCAGTATCGGCGGCAGCGGTGCACTTCTCGCCGCGCCAGAAGTGCGAGGGCTCCGCGCGATCGCCACGCTCGGCGCGGCGGGCGCTCCCGCGTTCGGGGACGATGCTCCGGCCCGCATCCGCAAGGTGCTCGAGCGGGGCGATATCCCCGCGTACCTCGCATCGTCCGAAGGGGACGCGTTCGAGGGAGCGGCGAACGTGCGCCGCTGGAGCGCGGACCTCGGCCACGTCGCGTCCCGGCTCATTCCGGGCAACGCGCATGCAATGGCCATCTATTACGACGTGCGCGACGAGCTGCTCGGATTCATGCGCCGGGCGCTATTCGCATGATCCCTACCCGTACGCTGACGCCCGACGGCCTCGCGGTCTCGGCCGTCGGGTACGGCGGCATGCATCTGTCGATCACGGGACGTCCGGACGAAGCGCAGGCGGAGCGCGTCATCCACGCGGCGCTCGACGCGGGTGTTTCGCTGATCGACACGGCCGACGTGTATTGCCTGGGTGATCACGACATAGGGCACAACGAACGGCTGATCGCTCAGGCCGTGTCGACGTGGCGTGGGGATCGCTCTGCGGTGCTCGTCGCAACGAAAGGCGGGCTCACTCGGCCGGGCGGTCGCTGGGAAACGAACGGGAGACCGAAGCACCTTCGAGCCGCATGCGAGCGTTCCCTGAAGGCGCTGAACGTCGAGGCAATCGCCCTGTACCAGCTCCACGCGCCGGACGATGGCGTGCCGCTCGAGGACAGCGTTGGGGCGCTCGAACGTCTGCGGGAAGAGGGGAAGATCCTTCGCGTCGGGCTCTCGAACGTCTCGGTAGACGAGATCGAGCTCGCAACGTCCATCACACCGGTCGCCACCGTACAGAACCGCCTCAATCCCTTTTTCCGGGAGGCCCTTCGCGACGGCGTCGTCGACTACTGTGCGGGCCAGCGGATCGGCTTCCTCGCCTATAGTCCGGTGGGGGGTGGCCGCCTCAACCTGAAGCTGCCCGCCCATCCCGTCGTGACCGCGATTGCGCGATCCGTCGGTGCCAGTCCGCATGCCGTCGTGATCGCCTGGGTGATGTCGAAGGCCCCCAACGTGATCCCCATACCGAGCGCGCGGTCGGAGGCGCACGCGAGGGACAGCGTAGGCGCCGCTGACCTCGTGCTGAGCGCGGATCAGGTGGCGGAGATCGACGGGGCAGAGTTCTCGAGGGCTTAAGCGAGGGGCTCATCCGAGGGCCGAGCGAGTCGAGGCCCGCCGAACGGTTCGAGAACCGGCCGACCAGATCCCTCGACTCGCTGCGCTCACTCGGGATGACATCCTTCGCATCGCCGCTGCCCGCCTGCCGGCCTGTCCACCTGCTGCCTGTCCGCCTGTCCGCGTGTCCGCGTGTCCGCCCGTCTATATTTCCCCCCATGGCCCTGATAGCTCGCCGCGCCACAACCACCGTCCGGATCGGCGGGGTGGGGGTCGGATCGGCACATTCCGTCGTCGTGCAATCGATGACGAACACCGATACGGCGGACGCAGCGGCGACCATCGAGCAGGTCGCCGCGCTCGCGCGTGCCGGCAGCGAGCTTGTGCGGGTCACGGTGAACAATGAAGAGGCCGCCGCGGCGGTCCCGGCCATCGTGGAGGGGCTCGCTCGGCTCGGGATCGATGTGCCGGTCATAGGGGACTTTCACTACAACGGCCATCTGCTGCTGACGCGCCATCCGGCGTGCGCCCGGGCGCTCGCGAAATACCGCATCAACCCGGGCAACGTCGGCGGGAAGCGGCAGGACGAGCACTTCCGCACGATTCTCGACGTCGCGCTGGTGAACGAGAAGCCGGTGCGCATCGGGGTGAACTGGGGCTCGCTCGACCAGGTGCTGCTGACCCAGATGATGGATGCCAATGCGCGGAACCGGACGCCGCTTCCGGCGCGGGACGTGACCATGCAGGCCATGGTGGAGAGTGCCCTGCAGAGCGCCGCGTTTGCGGAGCATGCCGGAATGCCGCACGACCGGATCGTGCTGAGCGCGAAGGTCTCGGGCGTGCAGGACCTCATCGATGTGTATCGCATGCTGGCGGCGCGCTGCGACTACCCGCTTCACCTCGGGCTCACCGAAGCCGGTCTCGGCACGAAGGGAATCGTTGCCAGCGCCGCGGGCCTCGCGGTCCTGCTGCAGGAGGGCATTGGCGATACGATTCGCGTGTCGCTCACGCCGGCGCCGGGCGGCGACCGTGCCGAGGAGGTGCGCGTCGCGCAGCAGATCCTGCAGAGCATGGGACTTCGCAGCTTCATGCCGCAGGTCACGAGCTGCCCCGGATGCGGCCGGACCACCAGCACGTTCTTTCAGCAGATGGCAATGGACATCCAGCAGTATCTCATCGAGAAGATGCCGATCTGGCGCGAAGAGCGACCTGGCGTCGAGGAGATGAAGGTCGCGGTGATGGGATGTGTGGTGAACGGCCCCGGCGAGTCGAAGCACGCGAACATCGGCATTTCGCTTCCAGGCACGTTCGAAGAGCCGAAAGCTCCGGTGTACGTCGATGGGCGCCTCGTCGTCACCTTGAAGGGCGATCGGATCGTGCCCGAGTTCCTGGCCATTCTCGAGGACTATGTGACGACGCACTACGCGGCACTCGAGGGAGCCCGGTCGTGATGCGCCGAGCAGCAGCCATGATGATCGGTCTGGCGGCGGTGGCGTCGACCCTGGCAGCGCAGGATGAGGAGGGAATTCCGGTGGGCGCCCTGGCGCCCGCGGTCACCGTGCCGGATCTCGCGGGGCGGCCCGTGGACCTCTCCCGGTGGCTGGGACAGCGCCCCGTGCTTCTGGAGTTCTGGGCGACCTGGTGCACCTCGTGCCAGGCGATGATGCCCCGGCTGGCCGCGATGAAGCAGAAGTTCGGCGACGCGGTCAAGTTCATCGGCGTGAACGTCACGGTCAGCGAAACGCGCGCCGGCGTCGAGGCGTACGTACGCGAACATCGCGTGCCGTTTCAGACGCTGTATGATGCCGAGGGAGTCGCCGCGCGCGCATACAACCCGCCCGCCACGTCCTACATCGTCATCGTGGACCGGCGCGGACGGGTCGTCTATACCGGCGCCGGCGGCACGCAGAATCTCGAGCCGGCTCTCCGGCAGGTCACCGGCCGCTGAGCGGACCGGACATCATCATCTCAGAAGGAAGGACCAGGCATGCGTGACATGGCTCGACTCAGCGGCGTTCTAGCGCTCCTCGCCACGACGGCGGTGCCGCTCGCCGCGCAGGCGGCCGCGCAGGGCGCCAGGCATACGCCGACCGCGGTCATCGTGTCGGGACCGGACGTCGGCTCGGCGGCACCGGACTTCCGCCTGCCGTGGGCAACCAGGGACTCGATCGGGTCGGTCGACAATGATTTCGTCCTGAAGGCGCATCGGGGCAAGACGGTGGTTCTTGCCTTCTACCCGGCGGATTTCACCAGCGGCTGTACCGCCGAGATGAAGGCGTTCACCGATCGCTACGCTGAGCTCTTCGGCGATGACGTCGTCGTAGTGGGCATCAGCGCCGATTCTCTGGGGAGTCACCAGAGATTCGCGGCGACCCTCGGCGTTCCATTCAAGCTTCTCAGCGATCCGGACCAGCGCGTCGCGCGCCGCTATGGAAGCAAGGGCACTACCGGTCCCAAGCGGACCGTATACGTGATCGATGGGGCGGGGAACGTCCGGTATCGCGATATGCGGTTCGGCGCTCTGGATCCCAAGGCCTACGATGCCCTCAAGCTGGCGGTACAGAATGCCCGTCGTGGTTGATTCGTCCGGCTCGTGGGCAAGGACGGCGGTCGTCATGGCCGTCGTCGCGATTCTGGGCGCGGGGCCGGCCCCGGTGGTCGGGCAGACCGCCGGGCCCGAACCCGAGTTCTCCTGGTCGCTCAAGAACCTGAAGGCCGGGTACTGCCTGCAGTTCCTGTTCGACCCGAAAGCCGCCCGTGACCTTCCGTTCGCCCCCGCGGAGCTCGTGCCCCTCTCGGGCGCCGCCGGCGTTCATCCGGCACTGGCGCGGGTAGCGACCGAGTCCCCGGAGTACGCCGCCTGGATTCCCTCGTCCATCTGCACCTATCAATTCGAATCCACGCAGCGCGGCGGGCGGGTTCAGCGGGACTCGAAGGGCACGCAAGGCGTCGCCATCTGGCGCGTCGCCCCGCGAAGCGTGAGCGGCCCGACCCCGGCCGATGTCATGATCACCCACTTCGAGCTGGCGCGGCAGCTTCGGGAGCCGTCGGTCAGGCTCAACATGTTCCGGGCATCGATCGGGAAAGTTCCGGAGACCGGTCAGGATCTGATCGTGACTCGCATCGGGAAGACCACGATCACGTTCGTCGGCACGCTCGAGGCAGACAGCACAGCGACCCCCGTACGATTCGAAGAGCGCTGGTCGCTCCACGGATCCCGAAACAGCGTCTGGTCGGCCGAGGCTCGCATCCAGCCCACAGAAGCGCGCCTCATGGTCGGCTCCGTCAGGATCGAGGGGAAGACCCATCTGGCCCGCATGCTCCAGGCGTCGCCCGTCCGCTGGACCGGTGCCCTGTATCGCGGGGGCGATGGCGAGATCTCGTTTTATCACTAGCGATTGCAAGCGGGTTTGCACGCGAAGTGTGGAAGGACATCCTCCCACATCGGCCCCCTGTTGAAATCGTGGAAAAAGACTTGGCAAAGCGCGTTAAGGCGACAGTGGCGACACTGTCGCCTTCGTTGATTCTGGCTGATCTGACCCCCACCAAGTCCCCTGAATTGCAGTGGTTGAATCGGTGCTGGTGAAGTGATCGTTGAGATGCGATCCGAGCATGCGGCGCACCGGATGACTCAGCGCCGAAGGATACGACGAACTTTTCAACAAGCCGCATCGAGCACGTGCGGGTCGTGTTTCCTGATCCACGAAAAGAGTGGAAAACTCGAGGTGTCAAACGATCGGCGTCCTGCTAAACTGCGGCACGTTTCACCCGGTACCTGAGCCTCGGAGCGCCAGTGGTACGCACGCCGGTACGCCGCACCAAGATCGTCGCCACCCTCGGGCCCGCGTGGGAGACTCCCGACCGAATGGCCGCCCTGCTGGAAGCCGGGGTCGACGTCGTCCGGATCAACTCCTCGCACGGCACGCCGGAGACGCGCACCCGATGGATCGCCGATCTCAAGGCGGTGCTGGCCGACCGGGCCCGCGCCGGCGCGTCAGGAGCCATCCTGGTGGACCTCCAGGGGCCACGAATCCGGGTCGGCCGCCTGGAGAGCGCCCGGACCCTCCGCCGCGGCGAATCGGTCGTATTCGCTCCCCAGGACTCCTCCGGGGCCGACGAGATTCCCACCACCTACGCTGCGCTTGCGCAGGACGTCACCCCGGGAGCCCGGATCCTTCTCGACGATGGACTCCTCGCCGTCCGGGTCACGGAGGTGTGGGGGGATCGGGTCAAGGGAGAAGTCCTCTACGGCGGCGAGCTCAAGTCGAACAAGGGGATCAACCTGCCGGGCGTCGAGGTGAGTGCGCCCGCGGTCAGCGAGCGTGATCGCGAGGAAGTCGAGCGGGTCCTGGCGCTGGGGGTGGATTACATCGCCATCTCATTCGTCCGGCGGCCCGAGGACGTGGAGGAGATGCGCCGCCTCGTGCCCCGGAACGTTCGACTCATCGCGAAGATCGAGAAGGACACTGCCCTCAGCAACCTGCGCGGGATCATCTCGGTCTCGGACGCCATCATGGTCGCGCGCGGCGATCTTGGCGTCGAGCTCCCGTTCGAAGAGGTTCCGCTCGCACAGAAGCGCCTCATCCGCGAGGCCAACATGTGCAACAAGCCGGTGATCACCGCGACCCAGATGCTCGAGTCCATGGTGCATGCGCCGCGGCCGACCCGCGCGGAGGCGTCCGACGTCGCCAACGCGATCCTCGACGGGACCGACGCCGTGATGCTGTCGGCGGAAACCGCGATCGGCGAGTACGCGCTCGAATCGGTGCAGGCGATGGTGCGTATCGCTCGGGAGCTCGAGGCCAATCGCGGGGCGCGCTCCGGGGTCCTCAACCGCGTCGGGATCTCGTCCGAGGAAGGCGAGCGGATGGGCCGCCGGGAGGGCGACCGCGAGCCCGCGCGGGTCGAAAATGCCATCGCGGTCGCAACGTGCGCCGCCGCGGAGCTGGTGCGCGCGCCCGTGATCGTCTGCTTCACCAGCAGCGGCTTTACGGCGAGGACCGT